>Ga0335084_10002353_pt1 | contig 18214 bp, 14 predicted proteins | sample Lox_Sample_44_FD_206721 | JGI IMG/M metagenome (GOLD analysis project Ga0335084, IMG submission 206721) | Soil microbial communities from Loxahatchee National Wildlife Refuge, Florida, United States - Lox_Sample_4.4 | ecosystem: Environmental > Terrestrial > Soil > Wetlands | place: USA...
CTGGTTGCTGAGCGCCGCGCCCTGGCTATCGACGGCGAACACCGTGTAGGTGATCTGGTAGATCGCCACACCCTGGTTCACGTCGATCGTGTTGCCCGTGCCCAGCGACAGGAACACCGTCTGACCACCGACCGTCAGCGATGTCGTCGCCGCGATGGCCGTGCCGCTGACGGTGGCCTTGATCTGCACGCCACTGGCGCCGCCGGAAGTACTGCCGGCCGTGTAGACGGTCTGCGCGCGACCCTGGGCATCCGTGGTCGCGGACGGCACCGAGAGGCCGCCGTTGGTGGGATCGGTGACGACGGTAAAGTCCACCTGCGCGCCCTGCACCAGGTTGTTGGACGCATCGCGCACCAGCGCAGTGATGGTGCTCTGGCCCTGCACGGCGACCGCCGCCGGTCCGGCCTGAACGGCAATCTGGCTTGGCGTCAAAGCGACGAAGTTGAGCGTGATCTGCGCCGACACGCCGGCGGCGGTCGCGGCCACGATCGCCGGACCCGCGCTCGAGGAGCTGATCGAGACACTCGCCTTGCCGCTGGCGTCCGTGTTCACCGGCGTCGCGGGCACGAGCGTGCCGCGCGTCGTCGCGAAGGACACCGGCTGGTTGGCCACCGGCGCGCCATTGTTGAGCCAGGTGACGGTCACCGTCTGCGAGGCGCCGAGGCCCACGGCCGTGTTGTCCGCCGGCGCGGTGATCTGGAAGTTCTGCGTGCTGACGACGACGCTCGCGGTCTTGACGAGTCCGAGCGCCGCGGCGCTGATCGTGTCCTGGCCGCCGACAGTGCCGGTAACGTTGAAGGTGCCGCGGCCGGACGCGTCGGTCGTCAGCGTCATCGCGCTCAGGGTGTTGCCGTTCGCCGAGGAGAGCGTCACGGTTGTGTTGGGTATGCCCTGCCCGGACGCGTTGGTGAGCACGACGGCGAAGCTGCCCGAGCTGTTCTGCACGAGGTTTGCAGGGCCAGACAGGGTCAGCGAGGTGCCGGTGACGCTGATCGGCAGCGACGCAGCCGCCGTGCCGGCACTGGCGTTCACGGTGATGAGCCGGTTGGTCGGGTCGCTGCCGGAGCTCAGTGTCGCCTTGGCAATGCCGTTCTGGTCGGTCGTCGCCTGCGTGACCGTCAGCACACCGGACGTCGACGAGAACTGGACGACGACGCTGGGCAGGGCGTTGTTGTTCGCATCGCGCAATAGCGCCGATATCGTTGCCGACTTCGACATGTCCGAGGGAATCTGCGGCATGTCGGTCGTCAAGCTGATGGTCTGCTGAATCGCGACCACCGAGACGGTCGTTGCACCGGAGACCGAGCCGGCGCTCGCCGACACCGTCACGGTCGTGCCGGCAGCGGCGCCCGCCGCCGCCTTCAGCGTCGCGGTGGCGCTGCCGCTCGCGTCGGTGGTCGCCGAGACGCCCTGCAGGACGCCGCCGGTGGACGCTGCGAAGCTGACCGCGACGTCCTGTACCGCAACGTTGTTCGCGTCCAGCACGACTGCCGTGATGGTCGCGGTCGTGCTGCCGTCGGCCGCGATCGAGGCCGCGCTGCTGTTGACGGTGACCTTTGCCACCGCCGCTCCGCCGCCGCCACTGCTGCTGCCGCCACCTTGCGTGAGGGTATTGCCGCTGCCGCCGCACCCCGCCAGTAACAGGGCCGCCGCGAGCGTCACACCGAGAAACTTGAACATCTTCATCCGTCCTCCCAAATCGTTACCGCCTGCCGCCTCCCCGCAGAGCGTCAGTACAGGTTGGCTCCCTCACGCAGGATCTTCGGCGTCACGAAAATCAGGAGTTCCGCTTTGTTGTTCGTCGTCGTCCGGTTCTTGAACAGGTAGCCGAGCACCGGGATGTCGCCGAGCCACGGCACCTTGTTGTCCGCGGTGCGCCGCTCGGTCTCCATGATGCCGCCGAGCACGACCGTCTGGCCGTCGTTGACGAGCACCTGGGTGGTGATGCTGCGCGTGTCGATCGACGGCACCTGGCCGCCGGTCGCGCTCTGCACCAGCTGGCCGACGCTGTCCTTGGATACGGTCAGGTCCATGATCACGCGGTTGTCGGGCGTGATCTGCGGCTTGACCTTGAGCGACAGCACCGCCTTCTTGAACTGGGTCGTGGTCGCGCCGGACGACGAGGATTCCTGGTACGGGATCTCGGTGCCCTGCTCGATGATCGCTTCCTTCTGGTTGGAGGTGATCACGCGCGGCGCCGAGACGATCTCGGCGCGGTTCTCCGCCTGCGCGGCCGTCAGCTCGAGGTCGACCAGGTAATTGCCGCTCAGCACCGACAGCGCGATGCTGCCCGCCGGGTTCGTGACCGGCAGGTTGACGTTGTAGCGGTCGAGGTAGTTCGGGTTGCCGGTGGTGGCGGTCGGGATCGTCACCGGGAACGCGCTGCCGGTCGTCTGCAGGTTGCTGATCGCGGAGCTGACGATCGTGTTGTTCGAGGCGGAGTTGCCGGAGATCGCGACCAGGCCGTTGGTGCCGCGCTCCTTGACGCCGGTCGTGCCGAGGCGCACGCCGAGCTGGCGCGTGAAGTCGTCGCTGGCGATGACGACGCGCGACTCGATCAGCACCTGCCGCACCGGGATGTCGAGCGTCGCGACCAGCCGGCGGATGTCGGCGAGCCGGTCGGCCGTGTCCTGCAGCAGCAGCGTGTTGGTGCGCTCGTCGATCGCAACGCTGCCGCGCTGCGAGATCAGCGAGTTGCCGGCCTTGCCCTTGATCAGCAGCGCGAGGTCGGTCGCCTTGGCGTAGTTGACCTGCAGGTACTCGGTGCGCAGCGGCGCGAGCTCCTCGACTTCCTTGCGCGCCTGCAGCTCGGCCTTCTCGCGGTTGGCGAGTTCCTCGGTCGGGCCGACCAGGAGCACGTTGTCGCGGCGCCGCATCGCGAGGCCCTTGGTGCGCATCACGATGTCGAGCGCCTGGTCCCACGGCACGTTCTGCAGGCGCAGCGTGACCGCGCCGGAGACGCTGTCGCTGACGACGATGTTCTGGCCGCTCGTGTCGGCGAGCAGCTGCAGCACGGCGCGCACGTCGATGTCCTGGAAGTTCAGGGTCAGGCGCTCGCCGGTGTATTCCTTCTTCTCGTCCGGCGCCTTGCCCTTGGCGCTCGGCTGCGTGCGGCGGATCTCGACCACGTACTGGTTGTCGGTCTGGTAGGCGAGCTGGTCGTAGTCGCCCTGCGCGTTGATCACGAGCCGCGAGCTGTTGTCGACCTTGAGCGCGTCGACGTAGGTCACCGGCGTCGCGAAATCGACGACGTCGTAGCGCTTGACGAGGTCCGTGCCGATCCGGGCGCCGACGAAGTCGACCACCACCTGCTGGCCCTCCTGGCGCAGGTTGACCGGCGTGCGCGGATCCGACAGCGCGACCGTGACCCGGCCGGTGCCGTCGGGCGCACGGCGAAAGTCGATCGACGCCAGGCGCCGGTCGCCGGCCGCGGCCGGCGCCGCCGCGGCGGCGGCGGTCGCGGTCGAGGCGGGCGCGGCGCTGGTGCCGCGGCCCGCGCCGACGGTGACGACGATCGCGTCGCCCTCGACGCGCGTGTCGTAGGGCACGAGCGCGTCCATGTTGAGCACGAGGCGCGTGCGGCCGCTGGCCTCGCCGGCGACGATGCTGTCGACCCCGCCCGACTTGACGTCGATGCGCCGCTGCGTCAGCGCGAGCGACACCCCCGGCAGGTCGATCGAGATGCGCGCCGGCTTGTCGATCGTGAAGGTCAGCGGCTGCGGCGCCGGACCCGAGGTGCGCAGCTTCAGCTGTACCTGCTGCCCGGGAAGCGTGGTGACGTCGACGGCCTCGAGCCGGTTAGCGACCGCCTGGGCGAAGCCCGGGCGCGACGGCAGACACGCGAGGACGAGGGCCAGCACTGCAAAGCCAAGGCCCGCGCCCCGGTTGCGCCGCGCGGCGGTGGCAGGCCCGATGTTGGCGTTCATTCCCACTACTCCCGGTAGCATTCAGTTGTTCGCGAGCGCGATAGCGGCCGGGCGTTCCATGTAGCCGCCCAGGCCGTCAGGCACGATCTCGACGACGGTGATCTTCGAGTCGCCGACGTTCAGCACCCGGCCGTCGTTCTGTCCGACGTAGTTGCCGGGAAGCACCTTGTGGATGAGGCCGTCCTTGGTCTGGACGAGGCCGTAGGTCTTGCCGCCCTGGCGCAGGGTGCCGACCATCTTCAGCGTGTCGAGCGAGAAGCCCTCGAGGAACTCGCGATTGCGGTGCGAGTCGGGGCGCACGCCGCCGGCGCCCGGCGCGACGACCGGCACGCTCGGCTGGAACGGCGAGCGCAGCGCGCTCGGGTCGTAGACGAACGACTCGTACGGCTTGATCTCGGGCAGCGGCTCGATGCGGGTGCCGGGACGCTTCTTCTTCTCCTCGAGCTCGCGCTTGAGGTCGCTGGTGCCGCCGCTGCAGCCGGCGAGCGGCGCGAGCAGCACCGCGGCCAGCGCCACGACGAGGACATTGCGGGTCGCGCGCGTCATCAGCCGCCACCTCCGGTCTTCGCGGCGGGCTTGGCGCCCGGCTTGCCCTTCTCGGCGGTCGCGAGCTCGCTGTCGTCGAGATAGCGGTAGGTCTTGGCGGTGACGTCGAGCGTCAGCCGGGCGGGACCGGCGTCCTTGCCCTCGGGCACGATCGAGATGTCGTGCAGCGTGACGATGCGCGGCAGCGCGGCGATGCCGCTGACGAAGCTGCCGAACTGGTGGTAGGAGCCGGTCAGGCGGATCTTGATCGGCAGCTCGGCGTAGAAGTCCTTGCGCACCTCGGGTGCGGGCTGGAACAGCTTCTCCTGCAGGCCCGCCGCGAGGCCGGTCTGCGAGATGTCGACCAGCAGGCTCGGCACCTCGGTGCGGCCCGGCAGCTGGCGCAGCATCGCGCCGAAGGAGCGCTCCATCTCCTTGAGCTGGGCCTTGTAGGCGTCGAAGTTCGCCGCCTTGCGCTGGCGCTCGTCGAAGGCGCGCATCAGGTCCTGCTCCTCCTGGCGCGCGCGCTCGAGGTCCGGGGCCTGGTTCTGGATCGGCACGAAGTAGATGAACGCGGCGGTCAGCACCACGAACAGCGCCAGGATCGCCAGCGCCCGGAACAGGAACGGCCAGCGGCCGGGGTCCTTCGGATCGAGGCGTTGCAGTTCTTCGACGAAGTTCATGTTCCGGACGCTCCCGCCGGCTTCGCGGCCTTGCGCCCCGGCCGGTGCTCATCCTCGGCCGGCTCGATGCTCTTTTGCGTCGCGAACAGCGTGAACTCGGAGCCCGCGCCGCCGCTCTTGAGCGTCTCGACGACCTGCAGTTCCGGGTTCGCGAGCCACGGCGACGCCTCGATGTTGCGCATGAAGGTCGAGACGCGGGTCGAGGACTGGGCGATGCCCTTGAGCTCGATGCGCTTGTCGCTCTGCTTGACCGAGCTCAGGTACACGCCGTCGGGCAGGGTGCGCGCCAGCTGGTCGAAGACGTGCACGACCTCGGGGCGGCTGCGCTGCAGGCGCGTGATGATGTCCATGCGCGCGATCAGGCGCTGCTTCTGGGCCTCGAGGCCCAGGATCTCGGTGATCTGCTTGTCGAGCTCGGCGATCTCGGACTTCAGGAGCTCGTTGCGCTCGCGCTGCCGCTCGATCGCCCAGTTGTAGCCCCAGACGGTGAACAGCGTGACGGCCGCCGCGGCGATCACCGCGCCGATCGCCGCCAGACCGAATTCCTTCTGGCGCTTGGCGCGCTCCTGCTGGCGCCACGGCAGTAGGTTAATGCGCGGCATCAGTCGAAGCTCCGCAGCGCGAGGCCGCAGGCGATCAGGAGCGCGGTCGCATCCTTGCCCACGCCCTGCGCCTTCGCCTTGGACGAGAGTCGCATCTGCCCGAGCGGGTCACCGCGCTCGGCCGGGATGCCGACGCGGCTCGAGATCACGTCGGCGACGCCCGGGATGTTGGCGCAGCCGCCGCAGATCAGGATCTGCTCGGGCTGCTCGCGGCCGCCGCCCGAGGCCAGGTAGAACTGCAGGCTGCGGCTGACCTGCTGGGTCATGTCGTCGATGAAGGGATCGAGCACCTCCGGCTGGAAGTTCGAGGGCAGGCCGCCCTCCTTCTTGGCGCGGCCGGCCTCCTCCATCGACAGTCCGTAGGTGCGCATGATCTCCTCGGTCAGCTGCTGGCCGCCGAAGGCGAAGTCGCGCGTGTAGATGACGCGCAGGTTCTTGAGGACGCTGAAGGTGGTCGTGCTGGCGCCGAAGTCGACGACCGCGATCGTGCGCTCGGTGCCGCCATCGACCATCTGGTGGGTCATCAGCCGGCAGGCGTTCTCGAGCGCGAAGGCCTCGACGTCGACGATGTGCGCCGCGAGTCCCGCGGCCGCGACCGCCGCCTGGCGCTGCTCGACGTTCTCGGTGCGGGTCGCCACCAGCAGCACGTCCTGCATCTCGGGGTCCTTCTCGGACGGCCCCATGACCTCGAAGTCGTAGCTCACTTCTTCCATCGGGAACGGGATGTACTGGTCGGCCTGCAGCTCGACCTGCGCCTCGAGGTCGCGGCCGGAGAGCGCGCGCGGCATCTGGATGATCTTGGTGATGGCGGCGTCGCCCGAGATCGCGACCGCGACCTCCTTGGCGCGCGCGCCGCTGCGCTTGATCGCGCGCTTGATCGCCTCGCCGACGGCCTGTGCATCGACGATCGCCTTCTCGTTGATGGCGCTGTGCGGCGTGGCCTCGGCGGCGTAGGCCTCGACGCGGTATTGGCCACCGGCCTGCGACAGCTCGATCAGCTTGATCGAGGACGTCGTGATGTCGAGCCCGATGAGCGGCCGGTACTTCGCCCCGAAAGAGAACGACAGCTGCGGCAAAGAAAGCTTCATATATCCTTTTTCTTTCAAGACCTTAAGTAGTCTTGCCGCCGATCCGCTTTAGGAAGTCCGAGCAACTTTATAGCAACAAACTGTTAAATGGAAACGTGAGCATAATCACGATTCAGCCTCCCGGGTCGACCCTCGCCATCGCAGCGAGACGTGCCGCACATGGCCGTTGCCGTGCCAGACCGCCTCCGGCGGGGGGGCGGGCACGACGCGGTCGGGGAATGCCTGAGCGGAGATTGCGATCAGCACGGAGTGGCGCGACGGAGCGCGCTCGAGTTCTCCCTGCCGGCAACCCCGCTGTCATTGGCCCGACCGACTGCGCGTCGGCGTCACCTTTAGACCGGAGGCTTTGCGTCCCCACCTTTCGATGGGTTTGCCCTTAAGCGTCATCTACTATGCATAATCGCCCCTCCCGAGGCAAATACTTGCAGCCCTTTTCTGTGAATCCACGTTATGTCCGCATCGGCGCCGTGCTGGCGACGCTGGTGCTGATCGTCGGCGGCGCCATCGCGCTCGCGGGCCTCGCGACCTACTACTACCTCGCGCCGACGCTGCCCGAGGTCGCGCAGCTGCGCGACGTGCGCCTGCAGGTGCCGCTGCGGATCTACACGCGCGACGGCCGCCTGCTCGCGCAGATCGGCGAGCAGCGCCGCATCCCGGTGCGCTTCGAGGAAGTGCCGAAGCAGGTGGTCAACGCCTTCCTCGCCGCCGAGGACGACCGCTTCTTCTCGCACGGCGGCATCGACAGCTGGGGGCTGGTGCGCGCGCTGATCGTGACCGCGGTGACCCACGAGGCGCGCCAGGGCGGCAGCACGATCACGATGCAGCTGGCGCGGAACATGTTTCTGACGCCGGAGAAGGAGCTGCGGCGCAAGCTGCGCGAGATCTTCCTCGCCTTTCGCATCGAGAGCGAGTTCTCCAAGCAGGAGATCCTGACGCTCTACCTCAACAAGATCTTCCTCGGCGAGCGCGCCTACGGCGTCGCCGCCGCCGCCGAGGTCTACTACGGCAAGGACCTGCAGGAGCTGTCGATCGCCGAGATCGCGACGATCGCCGCGCTGCCGAAGGCGCCGTCGACGCTGAACCCGATCGCCAACCCCGAGCGCGCGCGCCAGCGCCGGGCCTACGTGCTGCGGCGCATGCTCGAGAAGCGCTACATCACGAGCGCCGAGCACGACGCGGCCACGGCCGCGCCCATCGAGACCACCGAGCACGGCGCGCGCGTCGAGGTCGAGGCGCCGTACGTCGCGGAGATGGTGCGCGCCGAGCTCGCCGACAAGTACGGCGAGGAGCTCTACAGCGCCGGCTACGAGGTCCGCACCACGATCGACAGCCGCCTGCAGCGCGCCGCCGACTGGTCGCTGCGCGCGGCGCTGCTCGAGTACGACCGCCGCCACGGCTGGCGCGGCGCGTCCGGCCACGCCGCCCGCCCGCCGGCCGACGGGCGCGAGGCGGCGCAGATGCTCGAGCACTTCGTGCCGGTCGGCGGCCTGCTGCCGGCGGTGATCGAGAGCGTCGCGGCCCGCAGCGCGGCCGCCCTCGGCAAGGACGGGCGCCGCTACCTGCTGCCGTGGGAGACCGGCCTCGCCTGGGCGCGGCGCGCCGACCGCAACGGCGTCCCCGGCGCGCCGCCGCGGCAGCCCGCCGACGTGGTCACGCCCGGCGACGTCGTCTACCTGCTGCCGGCCGGCGGCGGTGCCGCGCTGCTCGCGCAGGTGCCGCTGGTGCAGGGCGCATTCGTCTCGCTCGACCCGCAGGACGGCGCGATCACCGCGCTCGCCGGCGGCTTCGACTTCTACGCCAGCAAGTTCAACCGCGTCGTGCAGGCCAAGCGCCAGCCCGGCTCGAGCTTCAAGCCGTTCATCTACTCCGGCGCGCTCGAGCGCGGCTTCACGCCGGCGACCGTGATCCTCGACGCGCCGGTCGTCATCGAGGGCGCCGGCCTCGAGGAGATGTGGCGGCCCGAGAACGATGCGCGCACCTTCTACGGGCCGACGCGCCTGCGGGACGCGCTCGCGCGCTCGCGCAACCTCGTCTCGATCCGGATCCTGCGGGCGCTCGGCGTCGACTACGCGCTCGGCTACGCGAGTCGCTTCGGCTTCGACGCCGATGAGCTGCCGCACAACCTGACGCTGGCGCTCGGCACCGCGCAGCTGACGCCGCTCGAGATGGCCTCCGGCTTCGCGGTGTTCGCCAACAGCGGCTTTCGCGTGCGCCCCTACCTGGTGGAGCGCGTCACCGACGCGGGCGGGGCGACCCTGTCCCGCGCCGATCCGGTCGTCGCCTGTCTCGAGTGCGCGGTGCCGATCGACCCGCCGCTGCCACCGCCGCCCGAGTCCGCCGCGCCGGGCGCGGACGCCGCGCCGGCCGGGACGCCGTCGCCGAGCCCGGCCGCCGTGCCGGCGCCGCTCGCGCTCGAGCGCCCGACGCCGCATCCGGTCGGCGCGAACGCGCCGGGCGTGACGCGTCTCGCCGACCTCGGCGACGGCGCCACCGTGCCGGGGGCGAAGCACCTCGCGCCGCGCGTGATCTCGGCTGCCAACGCCTACCTGATGACCGACCTGATGCGCGACGTGATCCGCCGCGGCACGGCGCGCCGCGCGCTCGCGCTCAAGCGCGACGACATCGCCGGCAAGACCGGCACCACCAACGACCGGCGCGACACCTGGTTCTCGGGCTTCAATGCCGACATCGTCGCCACCGCCTGGGTCGGCTTCGACCAGGAGCGCTCGCTCGGCGCCGGCGAGGAGGGCGGCCACACGGCGCTGCCGATGTGGGTGTATTTCATGGGCGAGGCGCTCGCCGGCCGGCCCGAGCACCGCCTGCCCCAGCCCGAGGGCATCGTCAGCGCGCGCATCTCGCCGGCCACCGGCGAGCTGGTGCGCGGCAGCGACCCGGACGCGATCTTCGAGCTGTTCCTCGCCGGCAAGCTGCCCGGTGCCGGCGGCGTCGCCGGCGACGGCGCGGGCCTGTCGAGCGCCAAGCCCGGCGACAAGGCCGAGGAGCCGATTTTCTGAGCGCGGCGTCGCACGGCGCCGCGAAGCTGCTGTGCTAGAGTCTGGGCGTCAGGACCGCCGGAGCAGAACATGACTCGCCCGCGCGCCATACGCGGTGACGATCTGCGCCGCGCGCTCGCCCAGGAGGCGGCGCGCTTGATGTTCGAGCACGGCGTCGACGACTACGGCTTCGCCAAGCGCAAGGCCGCCGAGCGCCTCGGCGCGTCGGAGTACGCGGTGCTGCCGAAGAACGCCGAGATCGACGCCGCGCTCGCCGAGTACCAGCGGCTGTTCGCCGCCGACACCCATGCCGGCACGCTCGCCGAGCAGCGCCGCGCGGCGGTCGATGCCATGGAGCTGCTGGAGGAGTTCGAGCCGCGCCTCGTCGGACCGGTCCTGAGCGGCACGGCGACGCCGCACCAGGAGATCAGCCTGCACCTCTTCACGGACTCGCCCGAGGCCGTGAGCCTGCGGCTGCTCGAGGACCACATCCAGTACAAGGTCTCCGAGCACCGCGTGAAGATGAACGCCGAGCGCGTGCTGCAGGTGCCGGCGGTGCAGTTCAGCGTCTTCGACTTCCCGGTCGACGCCACCGTCTTCCCGCGCGACGGCATCCGCCAGTCGCCGCTCAGCCCGAGCGACGGCCGGCCGATGCGGCGCGCCGCGCTTGACGAGGTGCGCGCGCTCGTCGAGGACGTCGCGGCCGAGCGCGACCGCTGAGCGTCAGCGCTTGGTGAAGGCCGCGATGCCGCGGCGCGCGTCGGGCTCGACCGCGTTGCAGGCCATGACTTCGCCCGCGCGCGCGTAGGCCGCCGCGATGCCGAGCTCGAGCTGCTCGTAGAAGAGCCGCTTGCCGGCCGCGACCGCCGCCGGCGACTTCGCCGCGATCGCGGTCGTCAGGCGCGCGATCTCCTCGTCGAGCGCCTCCGGCGCGACCACCCGGTTGACGAGGCCGCGCTCGCGGGCGGTGGCCGCGTCGATGAAGTCGCCGGTCAGCAGCATCTCGAGCGCCGCCTTGCGCGGCACGTTGCGGCTCAGCGCCACCGCCGGCGTCGCGCAGAACAGCCCGAGGTTGATCCCCGAGACCGCGAAGCGGGCCGTGCTGCTCGCCACCGCGAGGTCGCACATCGCCACCAGCTGGCAGCCGGCGGCGGTGGCGACGCCCTGCACCCGGGCGATCACCGGCTGCGGCTGGCGCTGGATCGCGAGCATGAGCGCGCTGCAGCTCGCAAACAGCGCGCGCAGCTCCTCGAGCGAGCGATCCGCGCCCATCTCGGTGAGGTCGTGGCCGGCCGAGAACGCCTTGCCCTCCGCGGCGAGCACGATCGCGCGGATCGGCTCGTCGCCGGCGAGGGCGGCGAGCGCCTCGCCGAGCGCGGCGATCGTCGCCGCCGACAGCGTGTTGTACTTCGCGGCGCGGTTGAGCGTGATGCGCGCGACCGGCGGCGTGCGCTCGATCACGAGCGGCGGCTCGGCGCTCGCGGCTCCCGGCTTGCTCTCGGCGCTGGCGTTCATGGCTCACCTCGCTCGTGCGGCAGCGCACCCTGGCGCCGCTCCGGCCCATCGTAGCGCGCCCGCGCGGCGAGCGCCCGTACCGCCGCGGCGTAGCCGCCGCCGGGCGCGATCCAGGCGATGAGCGCACGGCTCACGGCGGCGGCGCCGACGCTCGCCCCCCGGCCGCCCGCTTGCCGCGCCGGATCCGGCCGGACGCAGCCGCCGAAGGTGGCGGTCGCGAGGCGCGAGATCTCCTCCGGGCCGCAGCGCGCATCGCCGGTGGCGCGGATCACCCCGGCGTAGGCGGCCGGATAGACCGGCGCGCCGCGCGCCGGCGTCGCCGCCACCACGAGGCAGCCCGCCGCGACCGCCCGCGCGATCGCCCGCGCGAGCACGGCGCGGTCGGCCGCGAGCCCGAGGCTGAGATGCAGCAGGTTGGCGCGCTCGGCCAGGCACCAGTCGACCGCGGCCGCGACCGCGGCGGCCGAGGTCGGCCGGGCGGACCCGAACACCTGCGCGAGCACGAGCTCGACCTGCGGCCGGTCGCCGGCGATCAGCCGCGCGACCCGCGTGCCGTGGCCGGTCGGGTCCGGGCCCGCGGGCCCGTGCGTGCCGTCCGCGGCGAAACGCGCGTGGGCGGCGAGCGCCGCGCCGTCCGCACCGCTGTCGACCAGGCCGACGCGCCAGCGCACGCGTCAGCCCGCGGGCGGCGCGCTGCGCACCCCGCCCGCCTCGACCCGCCAGTCGAGGTCGAAGTCCTCGACCTGCGCCGCGTGGTGCGTGACGACGATCCGGGTGCGTGCGGCGAAGCTCTCGTCGAGCGCGCGGTGCACCGCGCGCGCCGCCTCGAGGTCGAGCCCGCTGGTGGCCTCGTCGAGGATCACCACGAGCGGGTCGGCGAGCGCCGCGCGCACGATTGCGACCCGCTGGCGCTGCCCGGTCGAGAGGCCCGCGCCGCCGCTACCGACCGGCGTCCGGTAGCCCTGCGGCAGGTCGCGGACGAACTCGTCGACGCCGCCCAGCAGCGCCGCCTCGAGCACGGCCGCCTCGTTCACCTGCGGCAGGCCGTAGCGCAGGTTGTCGAGGATCGTGCCGCGAAACAGCACCGGCGCCTGATCGACGACGACGATGCGGCGCCGCAGGTCCTCGAGCCGGAAATCCGCGAGCGGCCGGCCGTCGAGGAGGATGCGGCCCGCGTCGGGCTCGACGAAGCGGCGCAGCAGGTCCACCAGCGTCGACTTGCCGGCGCCGGAGGCACCGCGCAGCAGCACCTTGGTGCCGGCCGCGATTGTGAGGTCGAGCCGGTCGAACAGCCGCCGGCCGTCCGGCAGGAGCACGGTGACGCCCTCGAGCGTCAGCGCGCCGCGCGCCGCGGCCGGCAGCTCGAGCGCGTCGGCGCGCTCGGCGACGACCGGCAGCGCGAACAGGGTCGCGAGGCGCTCGAGGCTGACGCGGGCGCGCTGGTAGCCGGTGTAGAGCCCGAGCAGCGATCCGGCCGAGCCCGCGCCGCGTCCGAGCAGCGCGACGAAGGCGACCAGCGTGCCGACCGTGATCTCGGAGCGCAGCGCGTAGTAGCCGCCGGCGAGCAGCACCGCCGCGGTCGCGAGGTGACCGACGAGGCTCGCCGCCGAGCCGGTGCCGTAGGCGACCAGCTGCTGCTCGAGCGCGCGCCCGAGGTACTGCTCGTTGAGCGCGGCGAGCCGCTCCTGCTCGAGGCGCGCGGCACCGGCCCCCTGGACCTCGCGGGCGCCGGCGAGCGTCTCGACGAGGAAGCCGCCGATCTCGCCGGCCTTGTCGCGCAGCCGTCGCGTGCTCGACTCGATGCGCGGCCGCGCGTAGTGGCGGATCGCGAGCTGCAGCGGCAGCAGCGCCGCGACCAGCAGCGTCAGGCGCCACGACAGGCTCAGCATCACCGCGGCCGTCGCCGCGAGGCTGAGGCCGCCGTTGACGAAGCTCGCGACCGCGTCGGTGCCGAAGCGCTGCACCTCGGCGACGTCGCCGTCGAGGCGCGCCACGAGGTCGCCGACCGACCACTGCGCCAGGCGGCGCGGCGAGACGCGCAGCAGGTGCGCGTAGGCCGCGCCGCGCAGCGAGAAGAGCGCGCGGCCCGAGGCGCGCACGTACACGACCCGGTGCAGGGCGCCGAGCGCGAGCCCGCCCGCGGCGAGCGCCAGCATGCCGAGGCAGGCGGCGATCAGCCGCTCGTAGTGGCGGCCGATCAGGCCGTCGTCGATCGCGAGTCGCGTCAGCAGCGGCTGCGCGGCCGACAGCGCCGCGATCACGAGGCCGAGGCCGAGCGCCGCCGCGAAGCCGCCGCGCCGCGGCCGCAGGTGCGGCCACAGCAGGGCCGCGAGGGCCCGGCCGTCAGCGCGCGCGGACGACACGCAGCGAGGCGACCGACTGGTCGGCGCAGCCCGGCAGCTTCAGGTTGGCCTTGCGCACGAGGGTCGCCGGATCGTAGAAGCCGACGTCGCACATCGCGCCGCCGATGTAGATCTCCCCGCCGTCCGAGGCGATGTTGACCGAGTAGTAGGTGTGATCGAGCGGCACGCGCGCGGCGAGCTTGCGCCCCTCGACGTCGACCTTGGTGAGCGTCGAATACACGCCGTAGGCGGTCTTGCGGTCGGGGCTCAGCACGGTCGAGAAGATCAGCGCCGACAGCGGCTCGAAGTCGCGGTAGTCGAGCGCGCCGCTCGCGAGGTCGAGCGACATGAGCGCGGTGGTCGGCGCCGGCTTGCCGTCCTGCGGCGCCTCGGCGTACAGCGGGCTCGTGAACACGCCGGTCGGCTCGGTGACCGGCCAGAACGCGAGCAGGTCCGGCTGCGAGTGGCCGGGCAGCTGCCACTGCTGGATGCCGCGCGTGCCGAGCAGCCTGCCGGTCCTGACGTCGTACTCGTAGAGGTCGAAGCCGAGCGCGTAGAAGCTCCTGCCGTCGGGTCGCATCAGCAGCATGTGCAGCCGCCGCGGCGCCGGGAACTGGCGGACCGCCCTGGCCTTGGTGCCGGCGTTGGTGCGAAACACCGCGAAGCGCGGCTCCTCGACCTGGTACTCGCTCGGCAGCAGCCGGGTCGGCACCTCGTAGCTGATCAGCTCCTTGCCGTCCGGGGTCACCGTGAAGGCAAACAGCGACTTGACGCGCTCCTCCGCCGTCGACAGGTCGGCGCGGAACACGACGCGGCCGCTCCTGAGGTCGATGCCGACGATGCTCTCCATCCGGTTGACGAGCACGTAGGCGACGCGGCCGTCCGGCGACGGCACGATCACGCCCACCTGGCCGTTCGCGCCGGGGATCGTGAACTCGGAGCGCACCTTGCGGCTCGCGGCGTCGATCACGAACAGCTTGTCGGGCTTGGCGCCGGTGAGAATGAGATCGGCCGCCGCCGCGGCGGTCGCGCCGCCGCCGAGCAGGGCGGCGAGCATCAGGGCGGCAATGCGGCAGGAACGCGCCATCGGGGCTCTCCTCGTCACTTCTTCGGGAACACGGCGTCGAGCTCGCGCCAGTCGTTCTGCGCCGAGGGCTTGCCGGCGTCCCAGTCGGGATAGGTGTTCATCGTGTCCGGTACCTGCGCCGGCCACCAGCACGGGTCCGAGCAGCCGTACAGATCGGCCTCCATCGGCTGGCACAGCGAGGCGACCCCGCCGAAGGGGTCGACCTCCCAGCCGGGGTCGAAGGTCGTGGCGCAGCCCGCGACCGTATCCATCGCGTAGACCTCGGCGACCTGGCCGTCGGCGACGGCCTCGAGCAGCAGCTCGGCCTTGCGGTTGGTGGGCTTGAGTTCGCTCATGCGGTGGCACTCCTCGGCTCGAGGTGGCGGGCAAAGAATCCGGGATTCTGGCGCTGGATGTCGGCGTAGACGCCGACGCCGAAGTCGACCCAGCGGCGCAGCAGGTCGCAGTAGTGATAGGTGCGGTGGTGCGGGTCGCCGAAGCGCGCGTAGGACTCGTGGTAACAGCCGCCGGCACAGAGGTTCCTGATCCGGCAGCTCGCGCAGTGCGTCCCGTCGCGGTCGACCGCCTGCTCGATGAACGCGCCGAGGCGCCCGGCGTCGATGCCGGTCGCGACGTTGCCGAAGGTCGGCAGGTCCGAGCCCGTGAAGCGGTGGCAGAGGTTGAGCTCGCCGGCGCCGTCGACGGCCAGCAGCCCGATGCCGGCGCCGCAGGGCACCGACTTGCGGCGGCCCTCGTGCAGGTCGGTCATCAGCTGGTGCATGTTCGAAAAGCCCGTGTTGCGGTCGCGCAGCGCCGCCTCGCGGTAGGCGAGGCCGAGCCGCTCGAACGCGCCGTGCACCTCGGCGAGCTCGGCGCTGCTGAGCGCGTGGCTCGCGTCCGCGGCCGAGGTCACGGGCGCATAGCCGACCTCGTGGAAGCCGAGCTCGTCCCGGAGGTGCGCGTGGATTTCCTCGACCGCGGTATTGCCGCGCCCGAGCGTGACGCGCGCGCCGACCGGCCGCGAGCGGTAGCGCCCGAGCAGCAGCTCGACCTTGCGCGCCACGACCGCGTAGGTGCCCTTGCCGCCGACGCTGCGGCGGTGGCGGTCGTGGATGGCCTGCGGCCCGTCCATCGACACCGACAGGCCGAAGCGGTGCTCGTCGAACCAGTCGACCAGCTCGGGCGTCAGCAGCGTCGCGTTGGTGGTCAGCGAGAAGTCGACCCGCCGCCCGGCGCGGCCGGCGAGCGCGAGCGCGTAGCCGACGACGTCGCGGATCAGTGGCACGTTGGTGAGCGGCTCGCCGCCGAAGAACACGATGTTGAGCCGCTCGCGCGCGGCACCGGCCTTGAACAGCAGGTCGACGCTCTGCGCCGCCGTCCGAAAGTCCATGCGCCGCCCGTCGGCCGGCTTGGCGAGGTCCTCCTTGTAGCAGTAGCTGCAGGCGAGATTGCAGCCCGTGTTGACGTTGAGCACCAGCGTCGACAGCGGATACTCGCTCACCTTGACGCTCGCCGGATTGATCGGCCTGAGGCTCCCCGACGGCTGCAGCACCTCGAGCCGGGCGAGCTCGGCGGCGACCGCGCGGACCCGCTCGGGCGCGAAGCGCGCGGCGAGCAGTTCGACGAGCTCGGCGACGCTGCGGCCGGCGCCCGGCGGGCAGGCGGCGAGGACCGCGAGCCCCGCGGCGTCGATGCCGAACAGCGCCGTGGTCGGCACGTGCAGCAGGAACGCGTCGGGATCGCGCCCGACGAGATGGCCGTTGGCGGCGTTGTACTCGAGCCGGTCGGCGGCGGCGCTCATGTGGGTGGGGCCTCTCTGGCTCGCCTCAGTAAATGGGCGGCGTGATCCAGCGCTGCACGGTCACGACCAGGTGCGCGCGGCCCTCGACCGCGCGGCCCCCGTCGCGGACGGTCGCGACCACGGCGAGATTGCCGACATTGTCGCCCGAGTACTCGCGCGCCGGGTTCGGGCCGGCGCCGGCCGGCAGGTAGCGGCCGTCCGCGCCCATGCGGCCGGCGAACTTGTCGTCGGCGGTGCGCCGCGCCTCGTCGTCGAACGGGACGGCGCTCCACTCGGCCGTTACGGGACCGAGCGGGAGCAGCTCGCCGCCCGGCAGGCGCGTCGCGGCGAGCGCCTCGAACTGCGCCGTGACCGGTGCGATCCTGCCGCCGCCGAGCCGCGCGATGCCGTAGGCGGGCTCAACCTCGAGCTGGTCGATCTGCCGGTAGACGACCAGCTTGCCGGTGGCGGCGCCGACGCTGAGGTCGCGGCTGCCGGGCGGGGCGTCGGCGGCCACGGCGAGGTCGGCCTCGAGCGCGCTCGCCTCGCGCCGCGCGAGCGTCGCCGTCGTGCCGGCGCCGAAGCTGACCGGCGCCGTGCCGCCGAGGCCGGTGCCGACCACGACGACCCGGCCGCTCGTGCCGGCACGCAGCGCCCGCGGCAGCACCGCGAGCACCTGCGGCGCGCCGTCGGCGCGGATCGCGCTCCACTCGCCGCCCTGCTCGGCGTGGTCGGGGTCGAACCAGCGGCCGGCGATCCGGCCGCCGTCCTCGGCGACGGCGAAGACCTCGCGCACCTCGCGCCCGCCGAGCGCGGCGCGGCCGCGCCACTCGTAGCCGGTGTAGACGATCGCGTGCGATTCGCCGCCGAGCGCCGCGCCGCCCACCTCGCGCAGCGCGTAGCGCGCCCGGTAGTCGCCGCCGGGCTCGCGCACGAGCTCGGCGGTGCCGTAGAAGTCGCGCCCGCCCGGCACGTGGCCGGCCACGACCCAGCTGCCGGACAGGTCGCGCGGCGGGTGCCGCTGCCAGTCGCTCCACGCGCTCGTCGTCAGCGGGAAGCGCCGGCCGAGCTCGGCCGGCAGCTGCTGCGAGGCGATCTGCCACCACGGCCGGTCGCGGCCGGAGGCCTGGTACTCGAGCGTCGGGTACTGGCCGACGTGGAAGTGCATGTGCTTGAGCCAGTCGTCGGCGTCGCGCCGCTGCAGCGCGACGCGCGCGAGCGAATGGCAGCGCCCGCACATCACGCCGAGCTCCGGCCCGAGGTCGAGGTCCTGCGCGTTCGGCCGGCGCTCGAGCGCGAAGCGCGCCGGCGCCGCTTCGGACGGTGCCAGGCCCTGGCTGTCGGCGAGATGGCGCACGATCGCGTCGTGCACGTCGTCGGGGAGCGGCAGGTGGTGGACCTGGCGCATCCGGAACAGCGTCATGACCCAGCCCTCGGGCGTCTTGCGGATCGAGCTGATCCGCTCGAAGCGGCCGGGCGCCGTCTCGCGGTGGCAGCCCGAGCACCAGGTCCGCACCAGCACGACGCCGGCGTCGGGCCCGGCGTCCGTGGCGGCCGCGGCGGCCGCCGACAGCGCGAGCGCGAGCAGCACGAGGAGGGTCTTCACGCTTCGGATGAGCACGGCTTCAGACTCCTGAGGAAAGGGGCGCGGCGCCCGGCGCCGCGAGCGCACCGGCGGCCCTGAGCCAGCGCAG
>Ga0335084_10002354_pt1 | contig 18212 bp, 18 predicted proteins | sample Lox_Sample_44_FD_206721 | JGI IMG/M metagenome (GOLD analysis project Ga0335084, IMG submission 206721) | Soil microbial communities from Loxahatchee National Wildlife Refuge, Florida, United States - Lox_Sample_4.4 | ecosystem: Environmental > Terrestrial > Soil > Wetlands | place: USA...
GAGTCTGTTGTCTGTCCCACGGGCAACCGTTCTCGCCCCGGAGCCGTGCCATGATCTGGACCAGCTCTCCAAAGAGATCGTTCGCGGATTCGGTCACGGAAAGTCTCCTATATGCAAAACGCGGTTCGCCGCAACGAACCGCTCCAGACGCGCCCAGTGTGTGCCGATGGCTGAGCGCCGATCGCTGAAGGCTTCTCGCGTACCTTACGAGCAAAGGCCAGAATCGGCAAGCGGAAACGGGGACACGGACCGGGTGCCGCGCGCTTCTTGACAGGTGGATCGGCCGCTGGTAGCGTGCGTGCGCGTACTCTCATGCGTGGCTTCGATGCCCAGTTTCCCTACGCGTTTACTGGAGGGCCGCAATGGATGCTTTGTATGCTACACGCCGCGACGCCCCACAGGCGCCAACCGGAATTGCCACAATTCTGGTCTCGGCGCCGAACATCCCCTCGGCGATCTACAACGCGATGCGGGAGGTTCTGGCGCAGGGATACAGAATCCGGACGCAATATGACAGAAAGGACGCTGCGGGGGACTTTATCGATCCCCCCAGCTTGGATGTGAGTTCCGCGATCGAGATCCTCGATCCGTACGCCCAACCCAGGTTTCCCAAGTCCAGTTGCGTGGAGATCGGGAAGTACATCGCCGAAACCTGCTGGGGCGTGAAGGATCATCGGATTCTCGACCAGGACGAGTTGAAAGCGCAGCTGGCCGCGGGGACGTTTGACGAAGCCAAGCATACGTACTGGCCCTACACCTATCATCAGAGGCTTTTTGCGTATCCCACCGCTCACGGAAACACGGTCAATCAAGTCGAGCAGATGCTCGCGCGCCTCGTCGAGGACCCGATCACCAGGCGCGCCACGGCCATCACGTTCGTGCCGGATATCGACCAATACATCAAAGGCGACCTCCCGTGTCTCCAGCGGATCTCGCTCAGATGCACCGAAGATGGCCAGGGAAAGCTCCGCCTGCACATGCACACGCATTGGCGCTCACGGGACCTGTTCAACGCGGCCGCAGACAACATCATCGCCATGACCTTCTGGCAGCGGGAGTGGGCCGACGAGCTCTCACGAAGGATGGGCAGAGAGGTGGTCGTTGGGCGGTACAAGGACTTTGCCGATTCCCTGCATATCTACGGGCAAGTGCTACAGAATGTCGATGTGGGAAAACTCGTGGCCAAATGGAGCGGGCTTCCCGATGCCGAACGAGGATATACCAGCGAGGATGCGCGCGACCTCATGGTCATTCCGGACCTGGAGAAACTCCTCGCCGAGGATCCGCAATGGCATTTCCCGGCCGAGGCCAAAGACAAGATCGTCAAGGAAATCGACCGAATGAGGCGAGGGGAGTATCTCCCCTGATGAGACGATCCGCGAGCACTGCCCCACGCGCTCGCACTCAGGAGCGCATCCAGTGCCCGCCAGGGCAGAAAGGCTCGATCCTCGCGCCGACTAGATCTGGCCGAGCATCGTCGTCGCGTCGCTCACGTCGAACTTCCCCGGCTGCTCGAGGTTGAATAGTCGAACGATACCGTCCTCGACGAGCATGGAGTACCGCCGGGAGCGAACGCCCATGCCACGCGCGGTCAGGTCCATGTCGAGCCCGAGAGCCTTGGTGTATGTCGCACTCCCGTCTGCCAACATGCGGACCTTGCCCTCAGTCTTCTGCTCCTTGCCCCACGCGCCCATCACGAACGCATCGTTGACGGCAACACACCATACCTCGTCTACCCGCTTCGCCTTGAGCTTGTCGTAGTTGGTGACGTAGCCTGGGACGTGCTTGGCGGAGCACGTCGGCGTAAAGGCGCCGGGCACGCCGAAGATGACGATCCGTTTGCCTTTGACGAGATCGGACACCTGGAAGGCGTTCGGTCCGATCGTACACCCCGGCGCGTCGTTCTCGATCATCTCGGTCAGGGTGCCCTCGGGGAGCCGGTCACCGATCTGAATAGTTGCCATGCGATCCTCGCCGTCTAAGGTGCGTTGCCCGAGAAACAGGAGCGGCGGCCGTCGTCAGGGTCGGCCGCCGCTCTGCGGAACGATTGGACGTCCACGCCATTACGTCTGAGGTCGAGGTTCCTGGGAGGTGGGCTTCTCTGTGTCTGCGTGGCTGGCGCCGCAATTCGCGAGGGCGCTTTCCGCTACACCGAGAATCAGACCAAGAGCAAGAACCAGGGTCACGAGCTTCCGCATTACTCTGCCCTTCCGCATACCACCTTCCTGAAATCAACGTAGAATCCTTATACAGGAGCCGTTTGGTCCTGTCAATTGACATCTGCCGGACGACGCTCGCTCAACGTCCGCAGCCTAGCCGCGAAGGCACGGATGTTCTCGGTTGGGACATGGGGGGGCATCCCGCCGCCACACGAGAACAGGATACGCCTTGGATCGGCCAGGGAGCGGAACTGCGCGTCGACGGCACCCTCAACATCTTTCGCGGTCCCGAAGGCCAAGACATCCCGCGGCGGAACGTTGCCCATCAGGGCGACCTCACCATGCGTCCAGGTCTGGAGATCGCGTAGCGTCACGTCGATGCCCATGTTATAGAGGTTGATGCCAGTATCATGGAGGTGTGCTGCGGACGCCCGACACGGCGAGTCGTTGTGGAAGAACCGGACCGAGACGGGAAGCCTTGTGAACAGTTCTTTCAGATACGGCTGCGCGAACTCCCTAAAATCCTCCTCGCCGATGAAGCCCACGATATCGTCCAGGAGCAATACGCCGTCAATGGTCGGGAAGCAGTCTCGTTGATACTCAATCCAGTCGCCCAGAAATCCCGTGATGAGCCGGAGCAGGTAGTGGATCTTGTCCGGATTGACCTTCATCTCCGTCAGGAACTCGGTCGTGCCCATCAGGAAAGACGCCACATTCAAAGGCCCGCGTGAAACCGCGAAGCGGATCTTGTGGCCAGTGGCCTCAATACGAGGCCGACACTGCTGCAAGCGCTTAATGACGAACGGCAGCAGGCCGTCGCGCTCCGGGTTGGGCCGCACGAGCCGGTCGATGTCGTCCACGCCGTGGATAAGCTTTTCCGCGAAGGGGAACTCGTTCTCGTAGAACAAGCACTTGGCCCCGAAGGCGGACGGCTCGGTGCACATCCCGAACTCCGACCAGAAGCCGGGAAGGAAGATGCACTCCGGGAACTCCCCGATCGCCTTCAGGTTGGCGCCCAGCCAGCGTTCCTCGCTGGTGTAATAGTCGAGGATCGACATTCCGGCCCAATTCGGAAGCCACGGGCTGTCGATGATGAAGGCGACCGGTCGTGGCGTCACGTCGTCGCCGCGAATGACGCCCAGCAGCGTTTGCCACTGCGTATCGTCCATGCTCTCTCCGATCAGTGTGTGAGGCCGGCAGCGGACTCCAGGATACGGGCGAGGTCCTGCACGGTCGCGGAGCGCGGGTTGTTCCTGAGGAGGCGCTGATTGCCGAAGGACTCCTCGGCAAGCGCCGGGATCCTGTCCTCGTGGATCTTGACGTCGGCCAAGAGGTGTGGCAAGCCAACATCCACCACGAGTTGATGGACGGCCAGCGTCGCCCGGTGGGCGGCCTCACGCTCGGAGAGTCCCTCGACGGACTCGCCCATCATCTCTGCGATTCTCGCGTATCTCTCGGTCACCGCCATTTCGTTGAATTCCATGACGTACGGCAAGATCAGGGCGTTCGCGACGCCGTGGGCCACGTTGAACTGGCCGCCCATCGCCATGGCGATGGCGTGCACGGCACCCAGAAACCCGTTGGCAAAGGCCAACCCCGCGAGCATGCTGGCGTTGGCCATATGGCGCCGGGCTTCGAGGTCGCTCCCGTTGGCGACCGCTCGGCGCAAGTACTTCCCGATGAGTCGAATGGCTTCCAGCGCCAAGGGTAGTGTGATCGGCTGCGCGCTCTTGGAGACGTAGGTTTCAATGGCGTGCGTCAGGGCATCCATGCCTGCGGACGCGGTCACGGCCGGAGGGGCGGTCACGGTAAGCAGCGGATCCACGATGGCGATTCGGGCAAGGATGTGCGGGCTGACGATCCCTTTCTTGATGTGGCTGCCGTCCGGCTTGACATCGGTCAGAATGCAGTTGGGTGTTACTTCGCTTCCGGTTCCGGCCGTGGTCGGCAGCAGGATCATCGGGAGGGCTGATTTCGGGATATTGCCGACCCCCCACATCTGCTCCAACGGTGTCTCGTTTGCCAGGATCGCCGCGGTTGCCTTGGCAATGTCCACCGGGCTGCCGCCGCCGAGACCAATAATGCCGTCGGGCGTAAACCGGCGCGCGAACTCTGTGCTCCGCCGGGCAGTGCCGACCAATGGGTCGGGCTCGACGTCGTCGAAAACCTCCACGGCAATGCCCGCTGCCTTGAGGCTTGCCACGGCATTGGACACGCTGTCGGTCTTTTCGTTGAGGATCTTGTCGGTGACGAGCACCGCGCGCGTGACTCCCAGTGCCTGCGCCTGCGCGCCGAGGGCACCGGCCGATCCGTCGCCGGTAATAATCTTAGGCGGGCACTGGAACTCCTGCATCGGACACCTCCTCCGGCGTCTCTGCGCCACGCTCGATGGGCCAGCCTCCGGCCTGCGCACGGCACCCGCTGGCCATTGGAGATGCGTAGCCTCCCGCCGGCCTACGGGCTTCACTTTATAGCAGAGGCCTCCGCAAATGTCACGCGAGTGGACTCGCCACGACACCGGGTGCGATTCAGCGGCATGCCCACCGTTTGGTATTGCTGTAGACAATCTCTGTCTTCGCCACATGTTCCCCTTGACACCAGATTGAAAACAGGTAGCCTAGCCAGCCATTAGAGCGTCACCTCTTGTCGTTCGTTTCGCTCGTGTCGCGGCTGAGGCGCAGTGCACCGTGAGGTACGGGAGGGCGAGAAAACCATGCGTATGCGTTTAGGCTGGATCTTAGGGCTGGCGGCGGTGGTGTTTGTCGGCGCTTCGTTCACGCTGGCCTCGGCGCAAGCCAAGCCGATCAAGCTGGGCCAGATCATTCCAATGACTGGCGAGGCCGCCGAGTCGGGCAAGTACCACAAGCAGGGTGCGGAGATCGCCGTTGACAAGATCAACGCGGCCGGCGGGATCAACGGCCGGAAGCTCCAGATCGTTTTGGAAGACGACCAGACGACCAACCCGGGCGGGGTGGCGGCGCTGCAGAAGCTCTTGGAGGACAAGGAAATCCCGATGATCCTGAGCTCCATCCGCTCCACGCAAGTGCAAGCCATGCTGCCCACAATCAACGAGGCCAAGATTCCCGTGGCGATCGGCGGGACCAACTATGGGCTGACCCACAGCGGCAGCCAATGGGTCTTCCGCTTCCGCCCCCACGACGGGATGAGCGCGAAGGTCATTGCCAAGTTCCTGGTAGAGGAATTGAAGCATAAGAAGGTCGCCAGCATCCACGCCTCGGACGCATTCGGCAACGGAGGGCGGGACATGCTGGTCCCGGCCGTGAAAGCGCTGGGGGGCGAGGTGGTCTTGGATCAGGGCTACAACAATCAGGAGAAGGACTTCACCGCCGTTGTCCAGGCGCTGAAGAAGTCGGGCGCCACCGGCCTCAACACCTACATGACGTTCGGGACGGACCTAGGCGTGCTCGCGCGGCAGATCAAGCAGCTCGGCGCGCAGGTGACCTGGGTCGGCTCCCCGTCGATCACCGGCGTGGATAGCCGGAATCTAGCGGGGGACGCGCTGTACGGCACCTACGGCGTCACCGACTTTCACGTGGACGCCAGCCCCACATCCACCGAATTTGCGAAAGCCTACAAGGCCAAGTTCGGCCAGGAGCCGGATCTCTACGCCGCCTGGTGCTATGACGCCGTACTGGTCTTCGCCGAGGCAATGAAGAAGGCCCCAGATTTGCGAGCAGACAACCTCCGCAAGGCGATCCTGAACATCCAGAAGTTCCCGGGGGCGGAAGGGGAGTACAACTTCGATCAGAACGGCGACGGCTTGGATCACTACCATATCGTGCAGAACGTCAACGGGAACATCAAATACTTCAAGACGCTTCGCGTGGCCCGTTAGCGCAGCCGGAGCAACGGACACCGGGTGAAGCTGCCCGCACCCGGTGAGGAGAGGTCCATGGCCGAAAGCCTGTCCATTAATGGACAGTTGCTGTTCGCCGGTCTCGCGATCGGGAGCGTGTACGCGCTGGTCGCCCTTGGTTTCGTCATGATCTTTCGGGCAACCAACGTGGTGAACTTCGCCCAGGGCGAGTTCTCCATGCTGGGCGCGTACTTCCTGTTCAGTTTGTGGCACGGTCTCAAGCTGGACTATTTTGCTGCCATGGCCTTGGCGCTGCTGATCATGGTGGGCGTGGGCCTGCTGTTCGAGATCAGCATCTATTACCCGCTCCGCAATCGGACCTTCCTGCCCGTCATCATCGCCACCATCGGCGCCAGCATCATGTTCCAGAACGGGGCTCTGGCCGTCTTCGGTCCGAGCCCCGAGAAGGTCCGCCCGGTCGTCGAGACGGTGGAGGGCACCGGCGGCATCACGCTGGCCGGCGTCTTCTTTGACTACCAGTACGTGATCATCCTGCTGGTCACGGTGCTGCTCGTCGGCCTCCAGTACCTGTTCTTCGAGTACACCATTCTCGGCAAGAAGATGCAGGCGACGTCGCAAGACAAGGACATGGCTAGGCTCTTGGGCATCCCGGTAGTCTATATGATCGCGCTCACCTTCATTTACAGCAGCCTGTTGGGTGGACTGAGCGGGATGCTCGTGGCGCCTATCTTCTTCGTCACCCACAAGATGGGGGCGACCTTGGGGCTCAAGGCGTTTGCGGCCACCATCTGCGGGGGGTTTGGCGATGTCCGTGGTGCAATCCTGGGCGGACTCGCGCTCGGAGTGATCGAGAGCTTCGGCGGCGCCTACATCTCAGTCATCTACAAGGACGGCTTCAGCTTTTTGGTCTTGATTGCATTCCTCCTGCTACGACCTCAGGGCATCTTCGGCGAAAAGGTCGCGGAGAAGGCGTGACGAGCCACGACGAGAATCTTCAGAAGACTCCTGCCCGGACATGGCTCAAACCGGGCCACCTCGCCTTGACTCTGGGCGCCGTGGTCGTCGTGCTTTTGCCGCTGCTCTTCACGAGTCGCTACACGACGAACCTGTTGATCCTGGGCGCCTCGTGGGGCATCGCAACGCTTGGCCTCGTGGTAGTGCTGGGATACGCGGGGCAAATCTCTTTAGCCCAGGCCGCCTTCTATGGCATCGGCGCGTATGCAGTTGCCCTCGGCACGACTCGCTGGGACGTGAACTGGTGGCTTGCGCTGATCCTCGGGCTGGCCGGGGCGGCCATTGCCGGCGCCGTGCTCGGGACGACGACTCTCAAGCTGGGTGGTCACTATCTGGCGATGGTGACGATCTGCTTCCAGATCATTTACACCCTCATCAACACCAACTGGATTGCGGTCACGGGCGGCCCGGACGGAATCAGCAATATCAAGCGGCCTCCTTTCCTGGTCCCGCTGAACACCGCGCAACGCTATGCCTGGTTCGCCCTGGCAACCCTCTGCCTGGTCGGCGGCCTGGTCTGGTGGCTCCGCGACACGCCGCTCGGCCGCGCCATGCGCGCCATTCGTGAGAATGAGTTGGCCGCCGAGGCCCTGGGTGTGGATACGCGTCGGGTCAAGGTCATCGCCTTCGTCCTGAGCGCTGTCGTCGCGGCCTTAGGCGGGGCGATCTATGCCTCCGGATACCTGTATATTAGCCCGGACAGCTTCAACTTCGATCACGCCGTGGCCTTCCTCGCCATGGCACTGGTTGGCGGCAGCGAATCCCCACTGGGCGCGATCTTGGGCGCCACGCTGCTCACCTTCCTACCCGAGTGGTTGCGGGACCTGAAGCGGATCTACCTCGTGGTATACGGCTGTGCCATCATTCTGGTGATCGTCTTCATGCCAGAGGGTCTCTGGGGGTACGTTCGATTGGCGGGGCGGCGCTTCGCACGGAAGCTCACCCTGCCCTCGGCAGTGCGCACGCTCCAGGTGGGAGGCCGCGGCACCGCGGGCGAGGAAATCCTCCGCGTCGAGCAGCTCGCAAAGCACTTTGGCGGAGTGAAGGCTGTCGACGGCGTGAACTTCAGTGTTCGGCGAGGAGAGGTCCACGCCTTGATCGGCCCCAACGGTTCGGGCAAAACCACGATCATCAATCTCCTCTCCGGTCTGTACGTGCCCACGACGGGGTACATGGCCTTTCTGGGTCGAGACATCGTTGGGCTTCGGCCGAGCCGTATCGCTCACATCGGCATGGCTCGATCTTTCCAGAACCTGCGCCTGTTCCGCGAGCTCACGGTTTGGGAAAACGTCTTGGTCGGCGCGCAACGGGAAGAGAGTCGCGAGGCCGAGACCCGGCAACGTGCCCTGGCCGCGATCGAGTTTGCGGGGCTGTCGGACAAGGTGCAGGAGATCTGCCGGAATCTTCCCTACGGACACCAGAAGCTGGTGGAGCTAGCCCGGGCGCTCGCAGGGGAACCGGATCTGCTGTTGCTGGATGAACCAGGAGCTGGCCTCAACCAGACGGAGAAGCAGGAGTTGGTCCGGCTCCTGCGGCGCTTGAACGAAATGGGACTTACGATCCTGATCGTCGAGCACGACATGTCCCTGGTGTCGCAAGTCGCATCCACCGCCACCGTCCTGAATTTCGGCAAGAAGATCGCCGAGGGCACGGCGGCCGAGGTGCTCCGGCACCCGGCGGTGGTCGAGGCCTACCTGGGAAATCGGGAGGTGGCGCTCGGTGTTTGAGGTCCGGGACGTCCACGTGGCGTACGGGGCGGTGACCGCCCTCCGGGGAATCTCGCTGGAGGTGCGAGAGGGTGAGATCGTCTGCCTGTTGGGCGCCAACGGGGCGGGGAAGTCCACGACCCTTCGGACCGTCTCGGGGCTGCTCCATCCTCTCCAGGGCGAGATTGTGCTGGACGGTCAACCCATCCACCGACTGCCCGCCGAGGCCATCGCGAGACGGGGCATATCCCATGTGCCCGAGGGGCGGCGCGTGTTCCCGGGCCTCACCGTTCGCGAGAACCTGGTCCTCGGCGCATCGAACCGGCGACCTTTTCGACGAGACGACGTGGAAGCCGATATGGCCCGGATGTTCAAGATCTTCCCGGATCTAGAACGGCTCAAGCACGCCCTTGGGTGGACCCTTTCGGGCGGCCAGCAGCAAATGCTGGCCATTGCACGTGGTCTCATGGCTCGGCCAAAAATCCTGCTCATGGACGAGCCCTCCCTCGGTTTAGCGCCGATCCTCGTCCAGGAGGTGTTCCGCGTCGTCAAGGAGATCAACAACGCTGGAACGACCATCCTGCTGGTGGAGCAGAATGCCACTATGGCGCTCGCCGTTTCTCACCGGGGCTACGTGATGGAGACGGGCCGTATTGTCCTGCAGGGGACCGCCAAGGATCTCCTGCGCAATCCGCAGGTGCGCGACGCCTATCTTGGTGGCGGCAAAGCGAACTAACGGCGGCACGGCACTAACTAATCCCTCCGGTTCACGCGCAGTACCATCACTTCTCGTATTCCCGCTCGTATTCTCGACGCTGGTTTCGAGACATGGGGCAAAACGGTGTTTGGTATGGTGCCAGGCCGCCCACCATCCGCCCGGCACGCGCCCTCTCCTTTGCCAGGCCCCGTTTGGCGTATGGCGTGGTGGCTCCAGAACCCTCCTCAGCCATCGTCCCACCTCTCATGAGACCAAGTAAATTCCTATCACCTGATGAATGGTGGTCTGTAAAACTTTCCGGTCCGCGCTTGACAATAGCCGGCTCCAGCGACGGCCCATCGCACGAAACAACATTTGTAAATGGTTGGATTCACGACTTCCATACAAACAGGATATGTGCACTCCTGTAGGGGCACGTGTCTTGCTCCAGCTCAAGGCAGTCGACTCGGGCGGCGGCCACGAACGTGAAGATTGGGGATGACCGATTTGTACGCGAGGGAGTTCCGCCTGTACAAAGCGCTGGTCGTGGACCCTGTACGGCGCTGCGGTCGGGGTGGGTGCCATGCTGATCGTTGCGGGAGTGAGAAGGCGTTAAGCATTTCGCCAGACCGGACGCCCATACGGAGAAAGCACCAGAGGAAATGACAGGCGGCACCAATTCCGACAACGTGCATTGACATGCATGCGCGGTCAAAAAGCTCTGGGCAAGGGCCTCGGCCTTCTGGCCGAAACACATGGAGGGCTACCGATGCTGCACTACGCACTGATGTTCTTGATCGTGGGGTTGATCGCAGGCGCGCTGGGTTTGGGCGGTGTGGCAGCCGTAGCAGGGCAGATCTCGTGGGTGTTGTTCCTAATCGGGATTGTCCTGCTCGTGGTCCACATTGCACGTGGGCGCCGTCCTCCCCTAGGTCTGTGAAGGTCCCTGGAAACGCTGGGCCAAGTGACTTGGATGGACCGGCACTGCTCGTCGCGTGACGGTGGAACAGCCACCAAGGGCGACCACGGGAGGCAGCCGATGGTTGTGATCGCTGCGCAGCACCTGTCACCCCTTGCAGCGTTGATTGCGGGAAGCGTGATTTTGATCATGCCCAGGCTTCTGAACTACGTGGTTGCCGTTTACCTCATCTTCATCGGCCTCGTCGGGTTCGTAGGGCACTAATTAGCGGCCTCGATTCCGCGCGAGACATATTCCGATGGAGCGTGGGGTCGTCCATGGAGAGAACTCATGGAGCCCTGCCGGGATGGGGCTCTTTCAGAAGAGGAGGACCGAAAGATGTTGCGCCAACTTATCGTCTCAGCGTTCGCCGTCGTGGTGGTGGGTACTCTCTCCGTGCCGGCTGGGCGCGCCGCTGAACAGCAAAGCTCCGGCCCGTCCGTCGCCGAAAAGAAGGGATCCACTGTCGAGAGGGTGGAGCAGGCTACCAGCCGTGCTGCCGAGAAGGGTGAGAAAGCTGCCAACGCTGCGGCCAAGGAATTCAGTGATTCCTGGATTACCTTGAAGACCAAGCTGAGCCTCCTAGCCGATGAGCGTGTGAGCAGTACCGACGTTCATGTTACGACCAAGCAGAGAGTGGTGGTATTAAGAGGAAAAGTCGGGAACGAGGACGCGCGCAAGGCAGCAGAGGAGGACGCCAGGAAAATCGAAGGCGTGAACGACGTAGCGAATCACCTCATCGTTTTGAAATCGGCCCCGAAGGTGGTCAAGCGAGAGGATGAGGAGATTGTGAAGGATGTCGAGAGCCGGATCAAGAAGGACCCTGGTTTGCAGAAAGCCGATATTGAGGTCCACGCGGACGATGGGATCGTAACCCTGAATGGAAACGCGCCTTCTCTCAGGACGAGCACGCACGCCTCAGAGGTAGTCTCACGAGTGTCCGGTGTGCGCGCCGTCCACAACGAACTATCCATCGAGGAACAGGGGTAGACCAGGAGACCAGTTCTGGCTTGGTTTGCGCCGCCCCGGTGCCGGCCATTACCCGCTGCCATCCGGGGCGGCGATTCTCCTCCTTGATAGCCACACCACTCCCTCGCCGGCTGGCTCGGTCAGGTGAAGTCCCGCCAGGCTGTGGCGTGGCCCCAATAAACAAACGCCAGCCCAGCTCACGAAGCCATCACTCAACAATAACAACGGCGCAACTAGACTTGCCAGGTTACGAGCCGTCTGCTATAGACATCGACTCATGGGGAGAGCCCTGGCAGTCTCAATTGCTGCGGCAATCATGGTGTGCGCGTTCGCAGGGGCGGAGGCGGCGGTGTACAGATACGTGGACGCCGACGGCACCGCACACTTCACAGACGCGCCGACGAAAACATCTTACCGGTGGCTCCCAGCCTTCGGTGTGCCGCCAGGGGCCAACCTCGACCGGGGCCAGTACGCGGAGTTGATCAACACGATCGCCACGGAGCAGGGTGTGGACCCCGAGTTGGTGAAGGCCATCATCCGGGCCGAATCCAACTTCGATCAGCGTGCCGTTTCCCGGAAGGGCGCCCAGGGTCTGATGCAACTCATGCCCGGTACGGCTGGGCGCTACGCGGTAGGCAACACGTTCGACCCCGCGGAGAACATCCGGGGCGGTGTTCGACATCTCAGATTTCTTCAAGATCGGTTTCCCGGCAAGCTTCACCTCGCCGTGGCTGCCTACAATGCTGGGGAGAACGCCGTGATTCGTCACGGCGGTATTCCGCCGTACGCCGAGACGCGCCAGTATGTGGCGCGGGTCCTGCGGTTCTACGACCGGCCCAGCGTCCCGCCGGTGACTGCCGGCCACGTGAGCGCCACCGCTGGTGCGGCACCGGCAGCCTCCTCCGCTACCAAAGTGTACCGCCAGGTCACACCCGACGGGACCCCGCACTACACCAACATGCCTCCCCTGGTCCGGACTCAGCCACCTCCCGCACACTGACTGCCTCGTGGCGCCTGTGAATCCGGGCGTTGTCCTTGACATGCCTTAGGCCCGGGGCTAGACTCGACCGGCTCAATGGGACACCAATGGTGACCTCGCAGTGTATGCGGAGGGAAGCGCTCGTGAAGCGGTTAATTGATGTAGATCCGGAGGTCGCGAATGCCATCCGACTCGAGACGGAGCGCCAGGCCTCCAAGCTCGAGTTGATCGCCTCGGAGAACTTCGTCAGCGAGGCGGTCCTGGAGGCCATGGGCTCGCCCCTGACCAACAAGTATGCGGAAGGATATCCCGGCAAGCGCTATTACGGGGGTTGCGAGTTTGTGGATGTGGCCGAGACGCTGGCCATCGAGCGCGCCAAGCAGCTCTTCGGCGCCGACCACGCCAATGTCCAACCCCACTCGGGTGCCCAAGCCAACATGGCGGCGTACTTTGCGCTGTTGAATTACGGCGACACGATTCTCGGCCTGAACTTGGCCCATGGCGGCCACCTGACCCACGGGAGTCCGGTCAACTTCTCCGGGCGCTTCTTCAAAGTAATTCCATACAGCGTGGACGCCAAGACCGAGCAGATCGACATGGCGGAAGTGCGCCGGCTGGCCAAGGAGCATCGGCCCAAGATGATCGTCACGGGCGGGAGCGCATACCCGCGCACTTTGCATTTCGACCAGTTCAAGGAGGTGGCCGACGAGGTGGGCGCCTTCCTCATGGCCGACATCGCCCATCCTGCCGGGATCATCGCTGCAGGACTCCACCCGTCGCCCATTCCTCACTGCGACTTGGTGACGACCACGACCCACAAGACGCTGCGTGGGCCACGGGGTGGGATGATCATGTGCAAGGCGCCGCACGCCGCAGCGGTCAACAAGAACATCTTCCCCGGGATGCAAGGCGGTCCCTTGATGCACGTCATCGCCGCCAAAGCGGTGGCATTTAAGGAGGCCTTGACTCCGGAATTCCGCGAATACCAGCGGCAGATAGTCGCCAACGCCAAGGCCTTGGCCGAAGCGTTGATCGGCCAGGGCTTCCGTCTCGTCTCGGGCGGGACGGATACCCACGTGATGCTGGTGGACGTGGCCGTGAAGGGCCTTACCGGAAAGGCAGCGGAGGCGGCCCTGGACAAAGGCGGGCTTACAGTCAACAAGAATGCCATTCCCTTCGATACCAAGCCGCCCACGATTACATCAGGCGTTCGGTTGGGGACGCCTGCTCTCACGACGCGCGGTATGCGTGAGGCCGAGATGCGGACCGTGGCCACCTTGATTGCCGAGGTGCTGGCGGACGTCGAGGACGCGGCGCGACAAGCCCGCGTGGCGGGGAAAGTTCGGGAACTCTGCTCCGCTTTCCCCTTGTATCCGGAGCGGTTGGCGAACTAGAGCACCTCTGGAATGCGAAGGCGACAACGGCTAATACGCCGGCCAGGTGGATTGATCAGTCGTTGGCCTGCATCTCCGATTGTTGACCGCCGACCTTTTCGGGTCGGACGCTGGGTGGCGTGAGAGGTTCCGGAAGGGGGAATCGTGCGTTGCCCTTACTGTAGCGCTATTTCCGAGAAGGTCGTGGACTCCCGCGAGGGTAAGGACGGCGAAGTTATTCGGCGTCGCCGTGAGTGCCTGCAATGCCACAGACGCTTCACGACGTACGAGCGGATCGAGGAGATCCATTTCATGGTCGTGAAGAAGGACGGCAGGCGCGAGCCTTTCGATCGACACAAGCTGATGGGGGGCCTTACCAAGGCCATTCAGAAACGGCCGGTGAGCGTAGCGCAGCTTGAGGAGATCGTGGACGACATCGAGAGTAGGCTTTCCGACAAGCCGGACCGAGAGATGTCCTCCACCGAGGTCGGCGAACTGGTGATGCGTCGGCTCCACGACCTGGACGAGGTGGCGTACGTCCGATTCGCCTCGGTGTATCGGCAGTTCAAGGACGTCAACCAGTTCGTGGAAGAGGTGAAGAGCCTGCTCGAACCGGCGAAGCGCGTCAAGGACTAGCGCTTCTTTCGCATTCCCACCTCCCGTGCCTTGATACGAGCATCTAGAGGGCGACCGCCCGGGAGGGCACCTACTGCCCAGGCTGGCTTTCTACCCGATGATCGACTTTCTTGGGCGTCGCTGTCTCGTGGTGTGCGGCAACTCGATGCCGTTCGAGCGTCAGGTTTTGCGGGATCGGGCGGCGTTGGCGCGACGCACCGATCTGCTCCGGCAGACCCAGGACACGCGGGCGAACGCCCCCAAGGCGCGCGAGTGAAGATGGCCATCGACCATGTTTTCTTCTATCTCGCCCTGGCGGGGTATCTTCTCGGTGCACTGCACTATTTGCTTTACGTGGTCAAGCCCAACGTGCGCATCGGGATGGTCGCGACCGGTCTTACCGTAGTCGGATTTGCGGCGCACACCGTCTCGCACGTTCTCCGTGTCTACAGTCTGAGGCGCCCCCCCCTGACCAGCCCCTATGAGAGCCTCTCGTTCTTCGCCTGGGCCATCGTCCTGATCTACCTCGTCATCGAGCATCGGTACCGCAATCGGATCATGGGGGCATTCGTACTGCCCTTGGTCGTCCTGGCTGGGTCGGGTGCAGCGGCCCTTCCGCAGCGGATGGCCGAGCTGGTTCCCAAACTGCAGGGGGTTGGTCTGTGGTCGCATGTGGCGATGGCGCTTTTCGGGAACGCGGCTTTCGCCTTGACTTTCTGTGTGGGCCTCATGTACCTGATCCAAGAGCGGCAGCTGAAGTCGCGCCACCTCGGTCGACTGCATATCCGGCTGCCCTCGCTGGAGCTCCTGGACGACGTTGGCTTCAAATCCATCCTGTTTGGCTTCCCGCTACTCACGCTGGCTTTGATCAGCGGGTCGCTGTGGGCGGAATATGCGCGAGGCTCGTTCTTCACCTGGCGTCCGCGCGAGGTCTGGTCGGTCGTGAGCTGGGTGCTGTTTGCCGGACTGCTCTACGCCAGGGTCTCGGCGGGGTGGCGTGGGCGAAAGGCCGCTCTCCTGGCCATTCTCGGCTTCTGCCTGGTCCTGTTCACCTTTATTGGCGTCAAGGTCCTGCGGGACGGGTCCTTGATATGATCCACCCCGCAACGTCACGGTCGTGAGGGGATGGAACTCTTCGTCGTCGGCCTAAGCCACGATACGGCCAGGATTGCCGTACGTGAACGGCTCCACGTCTCCGAGAAGGAACTCCCCAAGCTGCTGGACCTTCTGGGCGAGCGGTCCGAGATCGTAGAGCGCATGGCGCTCGCCACCTGTAACCGCGTCGAAGTGTACGGGGTTTCCGAGGGGTCGGCGACGCCGGCGATGGAAGCGGTCGTCGAAACCCTGGCCGCGCATCGCGGACTGCAACCAGTCGCCTTTGCAGAGGCATTGTACCGATACACGGCAGCCGACGCCGTGCGCCATGTGTTTCGGGTCGCCTGCAGCTTGGACTCCATGGTCTTGGGCGAGCCGCAGATCTTGGGGCAGGTGAAGGCAGCCTTCACCGTGGCGCGGGCGCAGGCAGCCGTGGGCATGGTGCTCTCCAATCTGATGGAACAAGCCTTCCACGTGGCCAAGCGCGTCCGCACAGAGACCGGTATCGGCAGTGCTCCGGTTTCGATCGCCTCGGCGGGTGTGGACCTCGCCCGGCAAATCTTTGGCGACCTGGCCGGCCGTTCGGTGATGATCATCGGGGCCGGAGAGATGGCCGAATTGGCGTTGCGCCACCTGACGGAGGACGGCGTCACGTCCGTCCTGGTCGCCAATCGGAATTACGACCGCGCTGTAGCTCTCGCGACGGAGTTCAACGGCCGGGCGGTGACCTTTGAGAGCATCCGCCGGGAGATGGCGGAGACGGACATCGTCATCAGCTGCACCGGCGCTCCTCACGTGATCCTGCGAAAGGAAGACCTTCAGGTTATTATCCACGAGCGGCGGCACCGGCCCATCTTCCTCATCGATATCGCCAACCCGAGGGACATCGACGATGCCTGCAACGAGGTGGACAACGTCTACTTGAAGAGCATTGACGATCTCGAGGAGGTCGTGAAGGCCAACCGCACAGAACGGCAGCGCGAGGCGCAGCGGGCCGATGTCATTGTCGGGCGGGGTGTCGGTCTCTACCTAGACTGGCTCCGGGGCCTGGATGCGGTTCCCACGATCGTTTCTTTGCGGGACCGGCTGGAAGCCATTCGGCAGATGGAGTTGGAGAAGGCCCTGGGAAAACTGGGCGGCCTCACGTCTGAACAGCAGGCGACGATTGCCTCCATGACCCAGGCCATGGTCAACAAGATCCTCCACCAGCCCATGACGGAACTGAAGCGTCAGGCGGCCCAACAGAACGGGCACGTATACACCAGCGTCCTGCGCCGGCTGTTTGGGCTGGAAGAGAAAGAGAACTGAGCATTGAGTGCCGAGGGCCGAGGGCCGAGGGCCGAGGGCGACGATTCGGGCCGCGGCCCTTTCTCTCACCCGCCAGTCCCAACCCCTCGAATTCTGTTCATCGGGACGCGCGGATCACGGTTGGCGGTCTGGCAGGCAGAGCACGTGGCCAAACGCCTGCAGGAGACGTCACCCGACATCCGCGTCCAAATCGACCGCATCCGCACCACGGGCGACAAGATCCTGGACACCCCGCTGGCCCAGGTCGGCGGGAAAGCCCTGTTCGTCAAGGAGATCGAGGAGGCGCTCCTGGCGGGGCGCGTGGATCTGGCCGTTCACAGTATGAAAGATGTTCCGACAGAACTCCCGGCGGGTTTGACGATTGGTGCCATCCCGCCCCGCGAGGAGCCCGCAGACGTTCTGATCTCCCGCACGGGCACGCGGCTTTCCGATCTGCCTCGAGCCGCGCGCGTGGGGACGAGCAGCCTGCGACGTCAGGCGCAACTGCTGCGTCACCGGCCCGATCTCGTCATCGTCGGGTTGCGAGGCAATCTGGACACCAGGATCCGCAAGCTCCACAGCGAGGGACTCGATGCCATTGTTTTGGCTGCGGCGGGTGTTAAGAGGCTCGGCCTCGCTCGAATGGTGACAGAGGTTCTGTCTCCGGAGATCATGTTGCCTGCGATCGGCCAGGGGGCGCTAGGGATCGAGGTGCAAGAGCCAGGAACAGCGACCGAGCCAGAAGGGCCGAGCGTGGCGGAGTTGGTGAGGGTTCTGGACGATCGCGATACCCACGTCGCCGTCCGAGCGGAGCGGGCGATGCTGCGCCGCCTTGGCGGTGGCTGCCAGGTTCCGATTGCGGCGTTGGCCAGCGTGGACGACTCCCGGGTATTCCTGCGTGGACTGATCGCGCGCACAGACGGTACGTCCGTTATTCGCGGAGAGATGCGGGGAGCAGCGTCGGAACCCGAGACGGTGGGACACATGCTGGCGGAGGAGTTGCTGGACCGTGGCGGGCGGGCCATTCTCCAGGAGATCGTGGAGGGCGGCGTCCATGGCTGACGGCCTGGGCAAGGCCTACTTCATCGGTGCGGGGCCGGGCGATCCCGGCCTTCTCACTCTCAAGGGAAAACGCTGCCTTAAAGAGGCCGACGTGGTGGTGTACGACGCCCTGGCCAACCAACGCTTGCTCGTCCACGCCAAGCCGGGCGCCGAGTTGATCGTTGTCGGGAAGCGGGGGGAACGGCACGCGCTTCCCCAGGCGGACATCGGTCAACTTGTCGCGGAGCGAGCGCGCGCGGGAAAGGTGGTCGTGCGGCTGAAGGAAGGCGACCCGTTCATTTTCGGAGGCGGCGGAGAGGAGGCCGAGGAATTGGCCGCCGCCGGCATCCCCTTCGAGATCGTGCCGGGCGTGACCGCCGCGATTGCGGCGCCAGCTTACGCGGGTATACCACTTACCCATCGGGACCTGAGCTCAACGGTGGCGTTCGTCACCGGACACGGAGACCTGAAGGAAGATGGC
>Ga0335084_10002355_pt1 | contig 18209 bp, 18 predicted proteins | sample Lox_Sample_44_FD_206721 | JGI IMG/M metagenome (GOLD analysis project Ga0335084, IMG submission 206721) | Soil microbial communities from Loxahatchee National Wildlife Refuge, Florida, United States - Lox_Sample_4.4 | ecosystem: Environmental > Terrestrial > Soil > Wetlands | place: USA...
GTTGCCGTGCTGCCAGTGGTACAGCGGCTTGAACGTGCGCACCGGGTCGCTGCCCGCGCCGTGCCCCTGCACGCTCTGCACGCTGTGCACCTCGTAGTCCATCGGCCGTGTGCGGTCGGGCACCACGTGGTACTCCCACGCGCCCGGGCCCAGCAGCACGCGGTCGAGCCGCTTGGGAAACAGGTTGATGGCCGGCGCGCAGTGCAGCGCGAGGCAGTTGCCATCGACCAGCGGCTCGAGCGCCGCATCGCCGCGCCCGAACAGGATCACGATCTCGAGCTCCGAGCCGCGCACCGCGGCGACGCGCTGCGCGAGGTCGCGGATCTCGAAGAACAGCAGCCGCTGCGGCATCGCGGCCACCTCCTGCAGCAGGCGATGGCCCGAGAATTCGCGCAGCGTCTCGGGCAGCAGGGCTTCGTCGTCGGCGAAGCCGAGCTGCGCGACGCTGCGCTCGTCGCGCCAGCGCGAAGCCAGGTCGAGGGCGGTGCCATCGGCCGGCGCCCCGGCCAGCGTGCCGATCGACGCGCCCAGGATCAGCTCGTGCAGCCGCAGCGCCACGTCGTCGGGTGCCGCGATGTACAGGGCCAGCCGGTCGAGGGCGAGTTGGCGAATCTCGATGCCTTCGCCGGCGCGCAAACGCAGGCGCAGGCCGCCGCGTGCTCCGCGTGCCGGCGGCCAGCGCGTCAGGCCCAGCTCCGGCGCGTGGCTGAAGTACTGCACCTGCGTCAGCGCCAGCGGCCACAGCGTCACCTCGGACGTCGTGCGGAACTCACAGTGCGTGTCCTGGCCGCGCGGCAGCGTCGACAGCACCGCGCTGTCGCGCGGCACCCGGAAGCCCTGCGCCAGATTGGGATCGGTGACGTCGACCCCGAAGCGCGCCACCATCATCGACGGCTGCGGGGCCAGGAAGTTGGGATACAGCGCGTCGAGCAGCTGCGCGATCAGTCGCGGCTGCTCGGCATCGAGCTTGAGGTGGACGCGCGCGGCCAGGAAGGCGAAGCCCTCGAGCAGGCGCTCGACGTAGGGATCGGTGACCTCAACGCCCTCGAGGTTGAGGCGACCCGCGATCTTGGGGTGCTCGCGTGCGAACTCGGCGCCGAGCTCGCGCAGGTGGGTCAGCTCGTCCTGATACAGGCGCGTGAGGCGCGGGTCCATCGCCTCAGGCTCCGCCCGGCCGCCCGAAGGAGCCTGATCCGCCACGGGGGGAGGCGAGCGCAGCGGGCAAGGGGGTCATCTCAGCCTTCTCGCACCGGCGCCGACGCCGCGGCGTCACGCACCACGACCTGCCCGGCTTCGAGGTCGAGCCGCGTGCGCAGCAGGAGCTCCAGCGGCACCGGCTGTGCCCACAGATGGCCACGGATCTCGAACTCGATCATGTTGTGCGAGTCGAGCACGCTGCCGGCCTCGAGGGCGCGCACCGACAGCGTGTCGGCCAGGATACGCGGCTCGAAGGTGCGGATCGCCTGCGCGATGGTCGCTTCGAGCTCGTGGACGTCGAGCCGCGACACGCGTTGGCCGGCCAGCGGCGGCAGGCCGAAGTTGAGCACCGTGCCGGCGAGCGCCGGCATCGTCGTCGACCACTCCGGCTGGGGTTGGGTCGCATTGAAGAGCCAGCCGAGGTCGCGCAGCACCGCCTGGCGCAGCTGCGCCTTGGTCATCACGCTGTCGTGCTCGGATTCCACGCGCTGGTGCGGCGCGTGATCGGTCAGCCGGTCGAGCAGCGCGGGCTGCAGGCGGTCGCGCAGTTCGGTGGTGGCCATGACCCGATCAGGCCGCGGCCGCCGGGTGGATCGTCAGGCTGCGGATTTCCAGCAGGCCGAGCTCGGCCGCGTCGGTGGCGATCACGCGCTGGCCGAGGCCGCGGTACTGGCCGTCGCCCAGTTCGAGCCATTCGGTCTTGCGCGCGAGCTGCAGTGCGCCATCGGCCTGCGCGGCGGTGCCGGGGTAGCGCACCGGCAGCAGGCACACGGTGCCGGCGCCGTTGGCGAACGTCAGCTGCGCCGGTGCCCAGATGAGGTCGCGCAGGTCGATGACGGGTTCGATCGCGAGTCCCGACACGTGCTCGAACGGCAGCCAGCCGTAGCGCCCGTTGATGACGACCTCGAGCGTCGGGCCGAGTCGCGAGTCGGCGTCGGCGATCCACTCGAAGTCGTTGTCGTTCAAGCGACCGCGGCTCGGCGGCGCGACATCGAGCGCAGCCGCGCGCGCGGCGGCCGCCTGTGCGGTCTGCCCCTGGGCGTCGAGCTGCAGCGCCTGCGCGAGCTGGGCGATCCAGGCGGTCGGCGGCCCGAACACGTGCGGCGTCGTGCTGCCGGCGAACACCGCCTCGCGCACCCGTTCGCACTGCACCGCGGCGCTGTAGGTGTTGACCATCGCCAGGGTGCTCGAGTCGAGCTCGCCGCAGACCTTCAGCTGGTCCAGCGCGCGGGGCCACTGGCCAAGCACGGCCAGCAGCTGGAACAGGAAGGTGCGCAGCTTCGCGTCGGCGGCGGCACCGCGCACCTGCTGCTGCAGCAGGACGAGTGCACCGGCGGGATCGCCGGCGGCCAGGAGTGCTTCGGCGTCGGCCATCGCAGGATCTTCAGTTCTGGACCAACTCGTCGTTGAACACCATGCTTCCGCCGCGGCCGCCCGAGGTCTTCTGCGGCCGGTACTCGACCTCGACCTTGGTGAACGCGATCGTCAGCGTCTCGCGCGTGGTGCCATCAGCCTCGCCGGTGTGCTGCACCGACGTGATGCGAGCCTGCTGCAGCGTGACGATGAAGAAGTCTTCCTGGCTGCCGCCGGCACGTCGCATCGTGAGCTTGGCCTCCTTGACCTCGTCGTTGGTGGCCAGGGCCGACATCAGCGCGGTGGTGGCTGCGTCGATCTGCTTGTAGACAGTCAGCGCCGAGTACGAGCGGCGCGAAGTGGCCTGTGTGTGACCAACCGCCGAGCCGGCCGTCAGGCCCCACTGCCAGCCGACGACGTGAATGTCGTCGGCGTGCCCGGACTCCGTGGCCTCGCCCTTGACCTTCCCGGCGCGCTTGGTCTGGACGTGCAGGAAGGTGTCGGCGCCGGAGCCCGCCGCAGCGTGGGCCGTAGACGGCATGCGCAGGCCTCAGGTGATCTTGGTCGTCTTGACGTCCCAGCCGAACTTCACCTCGCCACCGAGGCCGCCCTTTTCGTCCTGCGGTTTGTAGGCGAAGTCGACCGAGCCATAGCTCATCGAGATCGACTCCAAGATGTCGCCGCCGGAGCCGCCCGACGGCTGCACCGAGGTGATGAAGACCTCCTTCATCGTGACCTTCAGGAAATCCTTCTGACCCTCGCCGGACTTGCGCGAGGTCATCGTCACGGTGGGGAAGTGGACGCCTTGGGCGCACTTCTTGGCCAGCACCGGCGACGCCTTGTCGTACCGATGCGTGATGCTCAGATCGCCAGGGGTCGCCTTGCCCTTGCCGCTGCCGCCGCCCGCGGCCAGGCTGGCATTGGACACGCCCCATGACCAAGAGAGCACCTCGACTTCGCCTTTGTGGTCCTGGTGAGTCGACTCGCCTTCGACGCCGTCGAATTTGATGTGGGTATCGATTGCCATGTTGAGAATCTCCTAGATGGAAGGTCGACCGTGCAACGACGCCCGGTTGGTCACTGCTGCTTCTGCGAAGGCAGCTTGGACACGAGACGCAGCGACACCGTCAGTCCCTCGAGCTGGTAGTGGGGTCGCAGGAAGAACTTGGAGGTGTAGTAGCCTGGGTTGCCGGGAACTTCCTCGACCGTGACCTCGGCGGCAGCCAGTGGCTTCTGCGCCTTGACGGTGTCCGACGAGTTGGCTGGATCGCCATCGACGTAGTTCATGATCCAGTTGTTGAGGTACTTCTCCATCGAGTCGCGTTCCTTGAACGAACCGATCTTGTCGCGCACGATGCACTTCAGGTAGTGCGCGAAGCGGCAGCACGCGAACAGGTACGGCAGCCGCGCCGCCAGGTTGGCGTTGGCAGTGGCGTCTGGATCGTCGTACTCGAATGGCTTCTGCAGCGACTGCGCGCCGATGAAGGCCGCGAAGTCGCTGTTCTTGCGGTGGATCAGCGGCATGAATCCATTCTTCGCCAGCTCGGCCTCGCGACGGTCGCTGATGGCGATCTCGGTCGGGCATTTCATGTCGACGCCACCGTCGTCGGTGGGGAAGGTGTGTGCCGGCAGGCCTTCGACCGCGCCACCGGACTCCACACCACGGATGCTGGTGCCCCAGCCATACAGCTTGTAGGAACGGTTGATGTTGACCGCCATCGCGTACGCCGAGTTGGCCCAGGTGTACTTGCTGTGGTCGCCGCCGCCGGTTTCTTCCTCGAAGTTGAACGCCTCGACCGGATTGGTCTTGGCGCCGTAGGGAAGCCGCGACAGGAAGCGCGGCATCGCCAGACCGAGATAGCGCGCGTCCTCCGACTCGCGCAGCGAACGCCACGCGGCGTACTCCGGCGTGGTGAAGATCTTGGTCAGGTCGCGCGGATTGGCCAGCTCCTGCCACGACCCCATCTGCATCAATGACGGATTGGCCGCCGCCAGGAACGGAGCGTGGCTGGCCGCCGCGATCTTGGTCATCTCGCCGAGCAACTCGACGTCGGGCGGCGTGTGGTCGAAGTAGTAGTCGCCGACCAGGCAGCCGAACGGGTGGCCGCCGAACTGGTCGTACTCTTCTGTATAGACCTTCTTGAAGACCGGGCTCTGGTCCCAGGCCGTGCCCTTGTAGCGCTTGAGCGTCTTGCCCAGCTCGCTCTTCGAGATGTTGAAGACCTTGATCTTCAGCATCTCGTCGGTCTCGGTGTTGTTGACCAGGTAGTGCAGGCCGCGCCAGGCACTTTCGAGCTGCTGGAATTCGGGGTGATGCATGATCGCGTTGACCTGCTCCGACAGCTTGCGATCGAGCTCGGCGATCATTGCCTCGATCGACACGATGACGTCGCTGCCGATCAGGTTGGTGCGTGCCAGCGCCTGTTGCGCGAGCGTGAGCACCGCCGCCTCGACGGCGGACTTGGCCTCGTCGCTCTTGGGCTTGAACTCCCTGTTCAGCAGCGCAGCAAAGTCGTTGCCCTGGAACTGCACACCTTCGAGCGCAGCGGCTTGGGGATTGGTTTCAGCCATGACGTTGGGTCCTTGCGTTCAGCTCAGGCTTGTCGGCCGGGATCTCACTGGCCTTCTGTGGGCGCCTTGGCGGCAGCCAGCGACTTCAACAGAGCCTCGTCCTTCACCACCTTGGAGATCAGCTCCTCGGCGCCGGTCTTGCCATCCATGTAGGTGACGAGGTTGGCCAGCTGCTGGCGCGCCTCGAGCAGCTGCTTGACGCCGTCGACCTTGGCCGCCACCGCAGCCGGGGTGAAGTCATCCATGCTCTCGAAGGTGATGTCGACCGCGATGTTGCCCTCGCCGGTGAGCCGGTTGGGCACCTGGAACGCCACGCGCGGCTTCATCGCCTTCATGCGGGCGTCGAAGTTGTCGACGTCGACCTCGAGGAACTTGCGGTCGGCCACCGGCGGCAGCGGCTCGCTCGGCTTGCCCGACAGGTCGGACATGACGCCCATCACGAAGGGCAACTGCACCTTCTTCTCGGCGCCGTACAGCTCGACGTCGTACTCGATCTGCACGCGCGGCGCGCGGTTGCGGGCGATGAACTTCTGGCTGCTCGAGGGCATGGTGTGCTCCTGGTTGTGCGCGCCTTACGAAGACGCCTCGGTTCCCGCGATCCGCTCGACCTGGCCCAAACCGTCGGGGGCCAGGTCGCGGATGATCTCGAGGAAGTTCTTGTCCATCAGGCGCTGGGCGCGACGGATCAGCAGCGGGGCCGGATTGCTCGGCTCGTTGCGCTCGATCCATTCGCAGACGCGGCCCAGTTCGCGCGCCGCGTCGCTGCGGTTGCGGATCGCCCCGACAGCCACGCCACCGCCCTCGACGGCGGCGGCGGGCGCCTCGCTCTCGACAGTGGTCTCGCCGCGGGCGCGCGCGACCGCGCGACCCAGCGTCGCGGTGAGCGTCAGCAGAGGCCCCAGTTCGGGAGCCTGCGAGGCGCCGACCTGCGCCTGCAGCCGGGCATCGATGGCCCGCGCGGCGTCGAGCGCGGCCGCGGCGTTGCCAGCGGCCTCCGGATACTTGGTGATCAGTTCGCCGAGCGCCGTCAGCAGGCCCGCCTCCGACGGCACGGTTTCGCCGGGCGCGGCGTTGGCCGGCGCGAACGCGAGCTCGACATCGCGCACGGTGAGGCTGCCGCGCACCGGGGCGAGCGCGGCAGCGCGCAGATCCTGCAGGCCGGCGTCGGCGGCGGCCAGCGGCACCAGCGCGTTCATGCGCATCGTCGGGTCGTTGCCGTCGCTGGCGTCGAGTTGCGGGTGCACGTGGTCCCAGTGACTCTCAAGCAGGCCACGCACCAGGCTCAGCCCCTGCGCATAGCCGGCCAACCCGTACAGTCGGGCCGCGCTGCGCGCCAGCATCACGGCCACCCTCAAGTCGCGGGTACGCGGCAGCAGCGCCAGCACGCGCTCGTGCACCGCCGGCCAGTCCGCGGGCTCCGCCGGGTAGACCTTGTCGCCGTACTGGCGCTCGGGCTTGCCGAGCGCGGCCTGCTCCATCTCGACGAATACCGGGTCGTACACGAGGTCTGGCCCGCCGGGAGCGTCATCTCCCAGCGGCGACAGCAGCGGTGCGATATCGAGTGGCGGACCGGTCATCGAGCGGGCGGGCGAGAGGCCGCGCATTTCCTCACGGGACTCTAGGAGTCCGATGATCGCCTTGACAGTGGTCGAAAGTCATCTCCGATCCTGGGGATGCGGATCGAGTTCAGCGCAACGCCGCGATCAGCGCGTCGAACAGGCGCCGCGGCTGCACCGGCTTGAAGAGCACCGGGTCGCCGCTGAGCGCGACGTCCTGCACCTGCTCGGGTGCGGCGTCACCGGTGACGAGGATCGCCGGCACGTCGCGACCGCACAGCCGCCGGACGTTGGCGATCACCGCCACACCCCCCGGTCCGGGGCCGAGGTGCAGGTCGGTCAGCACCAGGTCGACCCGGCCCTCGAGCATGACCACCGCCTGCTCGGCCTGCGTGGCGTCGGCGGCGGTCATGACTTCGTATCCCCATTCCTGCAGCAGCAGGCGCAGGCCCTCGCGGATCGGTTCCTCGTCGTCGACCACCAACACCATCTGCGAGGTCTGGGCGGCGATCGGTTGGGTGTCGGCCGGCGCCAGCTCCTCCTGGATGCCCGGCAGCCCGCCGATCGGCACGCCGATCCGAAACATGGTGCCGCGGCCCGGGGTCGAGGCCACCTCGAGGCGATGACCGAGCAACGCCGCCAGGCGCTTGACGATGGCCAGGCCCATGCCCAGGCCGTGGCTGCGGTCGCGCTCCGTTCGCCCGACCTGATAGAACTCGTCGAAGATGCGTGGCAGTTCATCGGCGGCCATGCCGCGGCCGGTGTCCCACACCTCGATGTTGATGCAGGTGGCGGTGCTGCGCGCCACCACGACGATGCCGCCGCGCGTGGTGTACTTGATCGCGTTGTGGATCAGATTGCCGACGACGCGCTCGAGCAGCTGCGGATCGGTGGTGACCGATTTGCCGCCGGGCGACAGGCGCAGACCGAGGCCGGCGAACTCGGCCTGGCCGCCATACTGCATGTGCAGGCGACGGAACATGTCGCGCAGCGCGAACGTCTCGACCCGCGGGGCGATCGCCCCGGCGTCTAGCTTGGAGATGTCGAGCAGCGCGTTGAACGAACGCTCGAGTCCATCGACCGCGTGCATCAGGTTGCGCGCCAACGGCTCGTCGGGCGACTGCTGCAGCCGGCGCTGCAGCGTGGCCGCGAACAGGCCGAGCGCGTGCACCGGCTGGCGCAGATCGTGGCTGGCGATCGCCAGGAAGCGGCTCTTCTCGTGGTCGGTGCGCAGCGCATCGTCACGCTCGCGTTCCGCCGCTTGCAGGCGCTCGGCCTGCTCGAAGCAGATGCGCAGGTCGGCGCGCCAGCGCCGGCGCAGCTGCGCCACCGTGGCGGCAGCCGCGGTGGCGCCCAACAGCGCGGCCAGCGGCCAGGCCCACGCAGAGTCGGTCGTCGGGGCGAGTGCTGCCGCCCCCAACGGCGCGAGCAACGGCGCCGCGGCCACCGGGCGCATCGCCAGCAGGGCGGCGCCGAGCACGCAGACGGCGATCAGCCAGAGGCAGTACGCCGGCTGCGCCGCAGCGCCCAGCAACCACGGCGACATGGCCAGCCACAGCGCCGCCAGCGCGATCGCAAGCACGGTGGCGGTCGGGCCCGCCAGCGCACGCGGCGGCTTGACGAGCACCCCCGACAGCGCACCGGCGAGCAACGCCCACACCGCCAGCAGCGGCGGCGACGGCGACGTGGCAGCCAAGGCCAGCAGCACGGCCAGCGCGGTCGATGCCAGCAGTCCCGCGCCGACCATCGGCAGCAAGCCGAAGGCGGCGACGGCGGCCGCGTCATCGATGCGGCGTTGCACGGCGCGGCGCTCGGCCCGCCCGGGCGCGTTCGCACGGTCGTGGACCGCACCGGCGCCGTCGACCGCGACGAAACGCGCGTGCGGCGCGCTCGCGGTTGCCGCGGGCGACGGCTTCAGCGGAACAGGCTGATCAAGTGCGAGCGTGATCGGACGTCCAGTGCAAGCAACAGCGACGACACGTAGTTCTTCACCGTGCCGAGCGACAGGCGGGTGGAATTGCTGATCTCCTGATTGGTGCAACCCGACAGGATCAGCTCGAGGATCTCGAGGTGGCGCGGCCCGAGCTCGGACACGCGGTCGTACATCGCCGACACCGGCATGCGCGGGAACAGCGCGGCACCCGATGTACCGGCGTGCACATTGGGCGCACCGCGCGGCCACAGCAGAGCGATCAGCGTGTCGCGCATCTGCGTGGTCAAGGTGCCCTTGCAGATGTAGCCCACCGCACCGAGCGCACGCGCCTGGCGGACCACGAACTCGTCGTGCGCACCGCTGAACACGGCCACGCGCGCATGCGGATGCGCCTGCAGGAAGCTGCGCAGGCCTTGCAGCCCCTTGCAGTCCGCCAGGTTGAGGTCGAGCAGCACGGCGTCGATGTCGCCGCGCTCACGGTACACGCGCACGGCTTCCTCCAGCGTGACCGCCTCGTGCCACTCGATCGGCATGCCGAGCAGCTCGCCATAGGTGGCCTTGACGCCGATGCGGACCAACTCATGGTCGTCGACGAGCAGGACCTTGCGCGTGGGTGCCATCCGGATCTCTCCAGTCGCCCGCCAATCGCCCTCGTGCTGACGGTGCAGGATGGCGGCGATGATGTCACAGCACGGGCGGCGGCCGGACCCCCGCAGACCCCCGGCCCCCGGGGCCTCAGTTGCCCGACGCAGTCGAGGCGGCGGCCGAGGCGGCCGACGCCGCCGAGACGGACGACGCGGCAGCGGGGGGCGCCTCTTGCACGCGCTGGGCCAGCAGCGACACCGCGATCGCGTACTTGGTCGACTTGTTGTAGCCGATCAATGCGTCGAAGTTGCTGCTGAGGAGAAACACGCGGCCGTTGACGCCCTCGGTGAACAGCACCTGCAGCGGCGTGGCCGGCGCGAGGCCGAGCGACTCCAGGCCGGTGCCGTCGACGCGCACCACGTCGAGTCGCGCCCACGCCGATAGTGGACGCGCCGCCTTGATCCACAGCTCGTCGCTCGTGCCGCGCGTCAGCTGGCGCGCCAGGCTTGCGGGCATCGTCACCTCGATCGCGGCCGGCAGTCCGCGCGTCCAGTACGTGCGCTCGGCGAGGTGGCGTGCGGTCGACGCCATCGCATCGGGGACGCTGTTGTAGAGGTCGATCTTGCCGTCGTCGTCGCCGTCGGCAGCGTAGGCCTCGAACGACGTCGGAATGAACTGCGTCAGCCCGAAGGCACCGCTCCACGAACCGGTGAAGCGGTCGGCGGGGACCCGGTTGCCAGCGAGCAGGCGCATCGAACCGTAGAAGTTTCTCACCCGCAGGTCGCTCGGCCGGTAGCAGGCGAGCGTGGCCCAGGCGTCTAGCACCGGGAAAGATCCCATGCTGGAGCCGAAGTCGGACTCCACGCCCCAGATCGCGGTGATGACGTCCGCGTCGCTGCCGTAGCGCCGCGCCACCTTCTCGGCCTGCGCGCGCCACTCGGCGAAGATCTTCTGCCCGCGCGCCACGCGGCCCGGCGCCAGCACGCGGTCCAGGTACTGCTTCCAGGTCAGCAAGACCTCGGGCTGGCTGCGGTAGTTGTCGATCGCCTTGCTCTGCCACTGGATGCCGCTCGCCAGGCGGTCGTAGTCGCCGAGCGAGACGCCGTGCGTGCGCGCACCACCGCGCAGCCTGGCCAGGCAGGTGGGCAGGTCGCTCGCCGACGGCTCGCGCGGCGCGGCTTGGACGTCCACCAGCACGGCCACCAGGACCGCGGTGCAGAGCACGAGATGGTGCAGAACGCGTGGCACGCAGAGCAGGGTGGTTGGAACGGGTCTTCATTGTCCATGTCGCGCCCCGCCGGATCCGCAGCAACGCGGCACCAAACGAAACGGCCCGCCGAGGCGGGCCGTTGGGGAGCTGGCGAAGGGCGGCGTCGGTGGGTCACCACTGGTCCGAGCGCACCAGCGGCCACCAGTTGCCGTCACGCCGCTCGTAGACGGTGATCGCGCCGTACAGCTGTTCGCCGCTGTTGTCGAAGCGCATGGTGCCGGTGACCGGCGCGATCGCGTCGATCGTGTGCAGCCTGGCGCGCACCGCCTCGCGGTCGACCGAGCCGACCGCGCGCAGGGTGTGCGCCAGCACGTACATCGCGTCGTAGGCGTAGTGAGCTGCCCACACCGGCTCGGACTTGTAGGCGGCACGGAACTTGGCGAGGAACTCGTTGCCCGAAGTGAATTCCTTGGCGTCGGCCGAGCTGATGGTGCTGAACACCTTGTTCACGTCGACCGACGCCTTTGCGACCTTGCTGGTCTTGGCCGTGCTGGTGGCGATCACCGGCACATCCGACAGGCCCGCGGCCTTCATCTGGGCGAACAGCGGCAGCAGCTGGTGTTCGCGCAGCACCGCGATCAGCACGTTCGGCGGCGCCGCCTTCAGCTTGGCGACGATCGGCGCGAAGTCGGTGGCCTTGCCGTCGACCACTTCGTCGGTCGAGACCTTCTTCCTGGCCTTGGTCAGTTCGGCGACGACGTCGGCGCGCATCGGCTTGCCGTAAGCCGTGTTCTCGTAGACGATCGCCACGTTGCCGGCGCGCAGCGTGTCGGCGGCGTAGCTGGCAACCGCCTTGGCCTGCATCGCGTCGTTGGCGACGATGCGGAACGTGTTGCCGTCGCCTTGCTTGGTCAATTCGGCCGCCGATGAGGTGAACATCTGCAAGACGTTGCCCTGCTTGTAGATCGGGATGGTGGCTTCAGTGATGTCGGAGCTCAGGTGCCCGAGCACGGCGAACACCTTCTTGTCGACCAGTTCCTGCGCGACCTTCTTCGCTTCCGCAGGGTCGGCCTTGTCGTCGACCGCCACGAGTTCCAGCGTCACTGGCTTGCCGGCGATCTTGTAGCCCGCCTTGTTGAGCTCGTCGATCGCCAGCTTGGCGCCGTTGAGCAGGTCCTGGCCGCGCCCGGCCTGCGGGCCCGACAGCGGCTGCGCCACGCCGATGGTCACGGTGTCCGGGATGTGCGGTCCGCAGGCCGACAGCGCGGCCGCAGCGGCCAGCACGAACAGCGCGTTTCTGGGGGTGCGATGAAAGGTCATGCCAGTCTCCGGGCTCGGCGAAGTTCGAGGTGTCGGCTGCCGTCGAGGGGGTGCCCCGCTGCAGCTGCGCGTTGCGCGCCGAATCTATTCGTGACGGCGCGTCGCCGACCGGCACAAGATCACAGCGCGGCAGCGGCGTCTTGCGACCCCGGCTGCGGCCCGTGATGGACTGCGCGTCGTGCTTGCTGGCGCGAGGCCTCAGGGCCAGCGCGTCGAGTCGGTGGCCGTCATCGCCGGGCCCATCGGCGAGCGGCCCGTCTGGTCGATCCAGTCGCGGTAGTGCGGCAGTTCGCCGAGGCCGTTGTCGACCTTGGCCACCGGCGTGGCGCTGGGCGCCAGCGATTGGCACGCGCCGATCGCACCGATGCCGGCGAGGATGGCGAGGACCTTCAAGGACTGATGAAGCTTGTTCATGATGGCTCCTGCGTAGCGCCGCGTCACCGTGCGAGTCCACTGCAATATCGCGGGCGCGCCGGGCTCGGCCGTAGACGCACTCTATGCAGCCAGTCGCCCTCGTGCAGCGCACAAGATCACGAGCCAGGGATGCGATAGGTCACACCTCATTCGGCGCGCGTGACCCACTGCGCGGGCCGTGGCGAGCCACCCCGCGACTGAGTGGCGCCCGACGTCGTCATCGACGTCGTTTGCGACGAGAGCAGCGGCGCGCGACCTACTTGGCGGCGGGCTTGCCGGCGCGTCGCGACAGCGTCTTGCGTGCTGCCGGAGCCGCCGCGGTGTCATCGGGCCGTACGGGAGGCGGCACCACGGCGCGCCCCGTCGCGCCTTTGGTGAATGGTGCCAGCAGATGGACCAGCTGGCCGTAGATCTTGGGGTTGCCTGCCACCACCTCGCGCTGATGCAGGAATGCCGAGTCTCCGGTGAAGTTGCCGATCAGGCCGCCGGCCTCCGTGACCATGAGCGAACCCGCGGCCACGTCCCAGGGATTGAGGCCGGTCTCGAAGAAGCCGTCATACCAGCCAGCGGCGACGTAGCAAAGGTCCAACGCGGCCGCGCCCGGACGCCGCACGCCGGCGCAGCGTTGCATCACCGACTGCATCATCTGCAGGTAGCGCTCGAAGTCGTCGCCGCGGCGAAACGGAAACCCGGTGCCGATCAGCGCGTCGCCCAGCTGCGTCCGCTTGCTGACGCGCAACCGGCGGTCGTTGAGGAACGCGCCGCGGCCGCGCGAGGCGAAGAACAGGTCGTTGCGCGCCGGATCGTAGACCACGGCCTGCTGCACCACGTCGCGGTGCGCGAGGCCGATCGACACCGCGTAGATCGGCAGCCCGTGCAGAAAGTTGGTGGTGCCGTCCAGCGGATCGATGATCCACTGGAACTCGCTGTGGCGACTGCCGTGGCTCGAGCCCGACTCCTCGGCCAGGATGCCATGCTCGGGGTAGGCCTGCAGCAAGATTTCGATGATCGCCGCTTCGGCCGCGCGATCGACCTCGCTGACGAAGTCGTTCGGTCCCTTGACGTTGACCTTCAGCAGGTCGACATCGAGCGCGGCGCGATTGATGATCGATCCGGCCGCGCGCGCCGCCTTGATGGCGACATTGAGCATGGGGTGCAGGGGCTGGGGCATGGGTGGGTGCGGGGGAGGGCGCGAGCCGCGACGCGAATTCGACGGCACGGCGCCAGCGCGACGACGACAATCGTCATCGGAACATGACGACGAATTTTATCCGCGCATGTCGATCTCCCCGCCCGCGACCGACGCCACCCGCTTCATCCTGGTGAATGCCAGCCACGCCGGCAACGTCGGCGCGGCCGCACGCGCGATGAAGGTGATGGGTTTCGACGATCTCGTGCTGGTGGCGCCACGCCGGGCCGACGTGCTGCAGCAGCCGCAGGCCGCCGCGATGGCCAGCGGTGCCGACGACGTGCTGGCCGGCGCGCGCGTGGTGCCCACGCTGGCCGACGCGTTGGCGGGCGTGCAGGTCGTGTGCGCCACCGCGATGACGCCGCGCGACTTCGGGCCGCCGGTGTTCGCGCCGCGCGCGCGGCTGCCGGCACTGGCGCAGGAAGGGTCGTCGGTGGCGTTCGTGTTCGGCGGCGAGCGCTGGGGTCTCGCCAACGCGGACGTCTACCGTTGCCACCTGTGCCTCAGCGTGCCGACGGCGGCCCGGTTCGGTTCGCTCAACCTGGCGCAGGCGGTGCAGCTGATCGCCTACGAGTGGCGCCAAGCGTTGGGCGGCTTCGGCGTGCAGCCGCGCACGCCCGATCCCGACGTGGCCGACGCTGCGGAGGTGCAGGCGGCGCTCGCGCACTGGCAGGAGGTGCTGCAGGCGATCGGCTTTCTCGATCCTGCGGTGCCCAAGCGCTTGATGCCGCGCCTGAACCAGCTGCTCAACCGGGCCCAGCTGCGGCGCGAGGAGCTGCATATCCTGCGCGGCATCGCCCGCGCGGCCCGACGTCACGTTCGCTGAAAGCCTGCCTCGCGCAGGGTCGAGGCCGCACGCATACACTCCCGTCGCCTACCACGAACCGTGAGCGCCGTTCAGATGTTCGACCGCCTGCGCGAAGACATCGCCTGCATCCGCGAGCGCGACCCGGCCGCACGTTCGACCTGGGAGGTGCTGACGTGCTATCCGGGCCTGCACGCGCTGATGCTGCACCGCTGGGCGCACGACGCCTGGCAACGCGACTGGAAATGGCTCGGCCGCTTCATTTCGCACGTCAGCCGCTGGCTGACCGGCATCGAGATCCACCCCGGCGCCCACATCGGCCGGCGGGTCTTCATCGACCATGGCATGGGTGTGGTGATCGGCGAGACGGCCGAGGTCGGCGACGACTGCACCATCTACCAGGGCGTGACGCTGGGCGGCACGTCGTTGACGCCAGGCGCCAAGCGCCACCCGACGCTTGGACGGGGCGTGATCGTCAGCGCCGGCTCCAAGGTGCTGGGCGGGTTCACGGTCGGCGACGGCGCCCGTGTTGGCGCCAACTCGGTGCTGCTGCAGGCGGTGCCACCGGGCGCCACCGCGGTCGGGATTCCGGCGCGCATCGTTGTCAAGGGCGGTGATGCGCAACGCGAGCAGGCGGCGGCGAAGATGGGCTTCTCGGCCTACGGCGTGACGCAGGGCGACGACCCCGTGTCACTGGCCATGAAAGGGCTGATCGACAACGCTGCCGGTCACGAGCACCAGATCGCGCTGCTGTGGCAGGCGATCGAGAAGCTCTCCGAGCGGGCGCGCGAACTGCCCGCGGTCGACTGCGTGCCGCAGGACGCGCACACCACCGAAACGTTCGACGCCGCCGCGCTCAACCGGCTGGTCAAGTGACCGCACGGCGGCTCTGGTCAGCGGGGCGCGCGCTGCGCTGACTTCGGGCGGAACGCGACGCAGACCGCGGGGTCGGTCTCGAGGTACGGGCCGCCGATGAGATCGATGCAGTAAGGCACGGCCGCGAAAATGCCGGGCGTCGGGGGCTCTGCCTTCGGCAGCCCTTCGAGGGTTTCGGCGATCGACTTGGGTTGGCCGGGCAGGTTGATGATCAGCGCTCGGCCCCGGATCACCGCGACCTGGCGCGACAGGATCGCGGTGGGCACGAAGCGCAGCGAGATCTGGCGCATCTGCTCGCCGAAGCCTGGCATCACGCGGTCGGCCACTGTCAGTGTTGCTTCGGGTGTGACGTCGCGCGGCGCCGGACCGGTGCCACCGGTGGTCAGCACGAGGTCGCAGCGTGCGCGGTCGACCAGGTCGCGCAGCGCTTCGCCGATCTGCTGCTGCTCGTCGGGAATCAGCCGGGTCTCCCACTGCAGCGGGTTGCGCAGCGCGCGCTGCAGCCACTGCTGCAGCGCTGGCAGGCCCTTGTCTTCGTAGACGCCCGCCGAAGCGCGGTCGCTCACCGAGACGAGGCCGATGCGCACGGGGTCGTGATCGTTCATGGCGTGTTGGCCTTGAGGTGCAGTTTGAGGTAGCGAAACAGCTCGCGCCAGGCGCGCCCGTGGCGCCGATCAGGGGGCAGAGCGGTGTCGGCGCGTGCCGCCTTCACCAATGCCTGCAGGCGAGGCAGGTCGCATGCGGGATGGGCGGACGCCCAGCGGTCGATCGCCGCATGGTCGTTCACGAGCTCGAGGCGCCAGCGTTCGGTCTCGTGCAACTGCAGCGCTTCGGTGGCCGGGCCGAGGCGCTCGGCGGCAACCGCCGCGCGCAGCGGTTCGGCATCGACACCGCGCATCAACTTGCCGATGAACTGCATCTGTCGCCGCCGCCCCTCGTGCGAGTGCGTGCGTCTGAACTCGGCGATCGCGTCGCGCAGTCGATCCGGCAGCTCGAGCGATTGCAGGTGCGGCTCGGGCAAGGCGGTGAGGGCCTGGCCGAGCTGCTGAAGCTCCTGCATCTGCTGCTTGAGCTGCGTTTTGCTCGGCCGCGGTGCGGCCGGATCGTCGTCGTGCGCAACGGTGGACGGGACAGCGCGTCGCATCAGGATCGGACTTCGTGAGCAGGCACTGCGAACGGTGTCGCTATGATAGTTGCCAGTCCTGCACGCGAGCGACCTGTGCTGGCGCAGTGCATCTCCATGGCCACCGACACACAAGGCTTTGCCTACTCACGCGAGCAGTTCCAGTCGCTGGTCGAAGACGTGTTGCGCCATGCCCGCAGCCTCGGGGCGAGCGAGGCGGCGGTCGAGGTGTCCGAAGGCTGCGGGCTGTCGGTGTCGGTGCGCAAGGGCGCGCTGGAGAACGTCGAACGCAACCGCGACAAGTCATTGGGCGTGACGCTGTTCGTCGGGCAGCGGCGCGGCAATGCCAGCAGTTCGGATTTCTCGCAGCAGGCGGTCGAGCAGACCGTGCGCGCCGCCTACGACATTGCGCGCTTCACGGCGGAGGACCCCGCGGCCGGCCTGCCGGACGCCGAGGACATCGCCACGCCGCAGGAGGCCGGGCGTGATCTCGACCTGTTCCACCCGTGGGCGGTGGACGCCGATGCGGCTGCCGAGCTGGCGCGCCGCTGCGAGGCCGCGGCGTTCGCCACCGATCGCGGTGTCACCAATTCCGAAGGCGCCGGCGTGTCGGCGCAGCAGTCGCACTTCTGGGCCGGCAACAGCCGCGGCTTTCGTGGCGGCTATGCCAGCTCGAGGCATTCAATCTCGGTGGCGCCGATCGCCGGCCGCGGGGCAGGCATGCAACGCGATGCCTGGTACAGCTCGATGCGCGACGCGGCCGAGCTGGCATCGCCCGAGGCGGTAGGCCGCTATGCCGCCGAGCGCGCGCTGTCGCGGCTGCACGGGCGCAAGGTCGGCACGCGCGAGGTGCCGGTGCTGTTCGAGTCGCCACTGGCGGCAGGGTTGATCGGCAGCTTCGTGCAGGCCATCAGCGGCGGCGCGCTGTACCGCAAGGCCACGTTCCTCCTCGACAGCCTCGGCAAGGCCGTGATGGCCGAGCACCTCGACCTCGATGAGGATCCCCATCAGCTCAAGGGCAAGGCCAGCGCGCCGTTCGACGACGAGGGCGTACGCACCAGCCGGCGCCGCGTGGTCGACGCCGGGGTCGTGCGCAGCTACTTCCTGTCGAGCTACTCGGCGCGCAAGTTGGGCATGCGCACGACCGGCCACGCCGGTGGTGCGCAGAACCTGCGCCTGTCGAGTCGCCTGACACAGTCCGGCGACGACCTCGAGGCGATGCTGCGCAAGCTCGATCGCGGCCTGTTCGTGACCGAATTGATGGGGCAGGGCGTCAACCTGGTGACCGGCGACTACTCGCGCGGTGCGGCCGGCTTCTGGGTCGAGCGTGGGCGCATCGTGCACCCGGTGCACGAGGTCACGATCGCGGGGAATCTGCGCACGATGCTGCGCGAGGTGGCGGCCGTCGGCGCCGACGAGTACACCAGCGGCGGCAGGACGTCGGGCTCGATGCTGGTGCCGCGCATGACGCTGGCGGGTAGCTAGCTCCGCACACCGCCGGTGCGCCAGACCTCGGCGCCGGGGTAAATCCGGGGCGGGCCCTAAGGTGTCGCTTCCTAGAATCGCGTGCACTCTCAGTTCCCGCGGTTCAATATTAGGAGATATCAATGGAACGTCGTTCCTTCGTGCGAAATGCCGGCTTGGCCGGCGTGCTGGCGGCCGGTGCCGCACCGGCCATCGTGCACGCGCAGGCGAACATTCGCTGGCGCATCGCCTCGAGCTTTCCGAAGTCGCTCGATACGCTGTTCGGCGTGTGTGACGTATTCGCCAAGAAGGTCAGCGACATGACGGGCGGCAAGTTCCAGATCTCCACCCATGCGGCGGGCGAACTGATGCCGGCGTTCGGCGTGGTCGACGGCGTACAGAACGGAACCGTCGAGATGTGCAACACCGCGCCGTACTACTTCTTCGGCAAGGACGAGACCTTCGCCATCGGCTGCGCCATCCCGTTCGGGCTCAACGCCCGCCAGATGACGGCCTGGATGTACGAAGGCAACGGCCTGAAGCTGATGCGCGATTTCTACAAGCAATACAACATCATCAATTTCCCGATGGGCAACACCGGCGCGCAGATGGG
>Ga0335084_10002357_pt1 | contig 18202 bp, 15 predicted proteins | sample Lox_Sample_44_FD_206721 | JGI IMG/M metagenome (GOLD analysis project Ga0335084, IMG submission 206721) | Soil microbial communities from Loxahatchee National Wildlife Refuge, Florida, United States - Lox_Sample_4.4 | ecosystem: Environmental > Terrestrial > Soil > Wetlands | place: USA...
GGGGGGGGGGGGGGCGGTTCCGCCCCCCCCCACGCCGCCGTCCGTTTGACTGCCGTTGCCCCTGCGCGCTACCCGCGGGGCATGCGCCTCTTCCTCGCCGCCATCCTCACGCTCTCGATCGGCGCTCGCGCGACGTGCGCGCAGCCGCATCCGACGATCCCGGGCAGCACCTGGCACGCGAAATCGATCAGTGGCAGCGCGCTGCTCTTCATCGTCGACGAGATCGGCGTCCACTTTCGCGCCGACGGCACGTTCACGGCCACGGCGCGCTTCCTCGACGGCCAGACGACGCAGAAGAACGGCACCTACGTGATCGGCCCGGGCGGCTCCCTCACCCTCACGGTGCCGGGTCTCGGCAAGCCACAGCGCGTGCACTACTACGAGGACGTCGGGACTCTGGTCATGCAGGATCCCGGCTTCGGCGTCAGCTTGCGTCTGCAGCCCGGCCCGATGAAACGCCCGAGCTGGTTCTAGGCTACCGAGCCGATCACCACGTCGACGAGCTCGCGCGGGTCGTCGACGATGCGCTCCGGGTTGGCGGCGCGCAGCGCCGCCGGGACGAGGCCCCACCCGACGCCGCAGAAGGCCGTTCCACCGGCGACGGCTGTCGCGAGATCGACGGTCGAGTCGCCGACGAGAAGCGTGCGTTCGCATGACGTGCCCGTGAGGCCGCGAAGGTAGTCGAGCCCCGCGGGGTCGGGCTTGCGCGACGGGAGGGAGTCGCCGCCGATCACGTCGCAGAACATCGTGGCGACACCCAGTCCGGATAGGATCGTGCGGCTCATCGCAACGGGCTTGTTGGTGAGAACCGAGAGCGCCGCGCCGCTCGCCGCGAGGGCGGAGAGCGCCTCGGGGACTCCGGGGTAGAGACGCGTGCGGTCGAGCAAGTGATCGGCATAGTAGGCGAGGAAGCGGGCGACTCCCTCGTCGACCAGGCCGGCGTGCGACTCGCCGAGCGCCCGGCTGACGAGCCGGCGCGCACCCTCTCCGACCAGCGCATACACCGACTCGGGCGCGATCGGCGCGAAGCCGAAGCTCTCGAGCACGTGGTTGGTCGCCCCGGCGAGATCGGCGCGCGAGTCGATCAGCGTGCCGTCGAGGTCGATCGCGACGTGCTCGTAGCGAAGCCGGCGGGGCCGCGTCACCCGCGCCGAGGGCTCACGCCGAGAACGAGGACCCGCAGCCGCAGGTCTGCTTGGCGTTCGGATTGACGAACTTGAAGCCCCCGCCCGAGAGGCTGGAGACGTAATCGATCTGGATGCCCCGCAGGTATTGGGCGCTGGTCGGGTCGACCCGGACCTCGAAGCCGTCGTACGCGACGACCTCGTCGCCTTCCTGGGTCTGGTCGTCGAAGTCGAGCTGGTAGCTGAAGCCGGAGCAGCCCCCGCCCACCACCGCCACCCGCAGGGCATGGGCGTCGGACAACCCCTCTTTGACTCGAATCTTCTTCACCATTTCCGCCGCTGGGGCGGTCAGGGTCACCACGGGTTCGGCCATGCATCGACGATAAGAGTGGCCCGGCAGCAAGTCAACGCACTGCAAGGATTTGTGACGGCACCCGCCCAGGAGTCGGGGGGTCGTGCCGAAAGACCGGATCGTGCGGTGTTGCCAGAATTGCCCTGGCATGATTGCACAGGGTCACCCTCCCCCCCTGGCATAGGGGTTGCTCCCCTACCGAGACCATCGCATGCACACGGTCGACCCAGCGCGACACAGGGGTGCCCACAAGGGTGCTCCACTCGAGGCCTTCTCCCGCACGGAGAAGATCATCGCGTTCTGTCGCGTCCTGCTGGCGCTCGCCACCACGGCGATCGTCATCGTCGACCCGAAGCAGCCCTCGTTCGCGCCCGACGTGGCGGTAGTCGTCCTCGTCGCCTACCTCCTCTACAGCGTCGTCCTCTTCGTCCTGGTCCGCGGCGAGCACGTGCGCCAGGAGCGGGTGGGCGCGTTCTCGGCGGCCGCCGACATCGTCTGGGTGAGCTTCATCACCATCTTCACCGAGCGCGGTGCGAGCCCGTTCTTCATGCTCCACGTGTTCCTCATCTCCAGCGTCAGCGTCCGCTGGGGTCTCGCCGCGACGGTGCGCGTGACCGTCCTGCTCGCAGCCCTCTACCCGGCCGTCATGTGGTTCGCGGGGCACATCCTCGGCTCGGACGACCTCGTGCTCCACCGCGCCCATCTCGTCCGCCCGGTCTACCTGCTCGTCATCGGGTATCTGATCGGGTACCTCGGCGAGCACGAGCGCCGCTCGAAGCGGAAGCTGGGTTTGCTTCTCGACCTCACCTCGGTCGTGCGCCGAACGCCGCCGACCGGCCGCACGCTCACGCAGCTCATGCGCCGGGTGCTCCGCTTCTTCGACGCGCAGCAGACGATCCTCGTGCTGCGCGATCCCGAGAGCGGCCGGTACTTCACGTGGAGCGTCACACGGCGTTCCGGCCACGTGCGCGTCGGCCTTCGCATCACCGAGGACGACCCGTACGCGCTCCCCTTCGCCGCCGAGAGCGAGGGCTTCGTCGCCAACGACCTGCGACCCGGGCGGCGTAGCGCGCTCTGCTACGACGTCATCACGAGCGGCATCACCCGCCGCGCCATTCCCGCCGACGTCCCGCTGCCCGGCGACGGCGCGCAGGCTCTCCTCGTCGCCCCGGTGCTGATCCAGCGCACGCTGCGGGGACGCGCCGTCGTCGCACGCGAGACGCGCCGCAAGTTCACGCGGGACGACCTCGAGTTCCTGCTCGTGCTGGTCGGCCAGGCGGCCGCCGGGTTCGAGACCGTCCGCCTCCAGACGAAGGCCGAAGAGGTCGCCGTCCTCGAAGAGCGCGCCCGCATCGCGCGCGACCTCCACGACGGCTTCATTCAGGCGCTGGCCGGCATCGACCTCCGGGTCGAGGCGTGCAAGCTGCACCTCCAGCGCGATCCGAGCCGCGTCCCGCGCGAGCTCGAGGAGCTGCACCAGGCGGTCGATCGCGGCTATCGCGAGGTGCGCCACTACCTCACCGTGCTGCGCACCGCGAGCCGGCAGGCCGACGACTTCGGGACGACGCTCGATCGCCTCGCCGCGGAGTTCTCGATCCGCGAGCGGCTCCGCGTCTACCTCTCGCGACCGCCCGCCGATCCGGGCCTGCCGACGTCGACCGCCTACGAGCTGACCCAGATCGTGCGCGAGGCGCTGCACAACGCCGTCCGCCACGGCCGCGCCACGCAGGCGATCGTGAAGCTCGCCGCGCGGCCGTCGCACGTCTATCTCGTCGTGCGCGACAACGGCCAGGGCTTCAATGGCAACGGCAGCGTCGACCCGGATGGATTTCTCGCACCCGCAGCCTCGCCGTGGTCGATCCGCGAGCGGGCGGCCGCACTCGGAGGATCGCTACGCGTATGGACACGTCCGAACGAAGGAGCCGAGATCTCGCTCATGATACCGGTTTCGCAAGGGGGGAGCCGATGAGCATGCCGCACCGCAAGCAACGCGTGGTGATCGTCGACGATCACACCCTCTTCCGCGAGGGCTTGAAGACGATCCTCGCCACCGAGGACGACATCGAGGTGGTCGCCGACCTCGACAGCGCCGAGGACATCGTCGAGCTCGTCTGGCAGACGCGCCCCGATCTCCTGCTCCTCGACATCCGCATGCCGCACGGCAGCGGGCTCGACGCGATCCCCGCCGTGCTGAAGATCAACCCGAACACCCAGGTCCTGGTCCTCACGGCGTCGGACGAGAAGGAGGAGCACGTCCGCGCCTTCCGCCTCGGCGCCAAGGGCGTCATCCTGAAGGACTCCGCGCGCCAGACGCTCATGCAGGCCATCCGCACTGTCTGCCGCGGCGAGATGTGGATGGACCCGCGCATGTCGAGCGCCCTGGTCGACGAGCTCTCGCACCTGGGCGGCGACGGCGACGTCACCAGCCTGCGGCACGAGAACGGCCTCACCGAGCGCGAGCTCGAGATCGTTCGCCTGGTCGCGTCGGGCTACAAGAACAAGGAGGTCGGCACCTCGCTCTCGATCAGCGAGCGCACGGTGAAGACGCACCTGACGAACATCTTCCAGAAGCTCGGCGTCCGTGATCGCGTGGGGCTCGTCATGTACGCCTTGAAGCACGGGCTGACGGGTGCGGCCGCATCGTAGGCAGCGCCACTCGTTCACCTTGACTCGGACGCGACGCGCCGGGTAGCGCTTCATCGTGATGCGCCGGCGGTTGCGACGAAGCATGTGCATGGCGGCCCTCGCACTCGCCGCCGTTGCGCCCGCCGCCCGTGGAGAGCTCGTCCCCTGCGGATCAGCGGACGTACCGGCCGTTGCCGGCGCGATCGCCCGCATCGAGGCGAGCCGCGATCCCTGTGGGCGGTCGCCTGAGATTGCGGCGATCCTCGACACGGTCCGCCGTTGTCCCACCCGCTATCGGATCTGCGCCGCCACCGGTCTCAGCCGCAACGAGCTCGATCTTCCAATCGACGAAGACGGCCGGCCGCTGCCGCGCACCATCAGCTGGAACCCGACGCTGCGCACCGTGCTCGAACCCACCAGCGCCGCCGTGCCGCGCGATCCGACCGCGTCGTTGCTCCACGAGCTCGCGCACGCGGCCGACGATTGCCGCGGCCTCGATCCCGGCGAGCGCGAGATGGAAGCCGTCTCGATCGAGAACGTCTACCGCCGTGCGGCCGGGCTTCCGCAACGGATGGCCTACGGCGATACCCCCCTTCCCCAGCCTCTGGTCATGGAGTGCGCGCCCGGTCGCTGCCCGTGCTCCGCGCCCGTTCACGCGGCGCCTGGTGCCGGCATCCGTGCCCGCACGTCGGACAGCGACCGGGCGGCAGGTGATGCGGTCCTGGTGGCGCCCTACCGGCAAAGCGTACCGAGGTTCACCCACTCGCCGTCGTTGCACAGGTAGGTCGAACCGGAACGGCAGACGGTCGAGCTGCTCGATACCGTCGCGCCGTCGAACATGCACGTGCGGCCGGACGGAGCCACCTTGATCGGCGAGTCACCGACGCTGCACGGAATCCCGAGCGTCGCCCACGTCCCGTCCTCGCAGCGGAACTGCTTGCCCGACTGACAGCTCGCAGCGCCGGTCGAGAACGAGATCCCGTCGAACAGGCACGTGCGCGACGGCCTCGTCGCGACGTCACCCGTGCAGGCCGCGCCCGTCGCGCGCCAGTCGCCGTCGTCGCAGCGGAACTGTCCTCCGGTCTGACACGCCGAGGCGCCGTCCGAGTACATCGTGCCGCGGTAGAAGCAGTGATCCCCGGCGAGCGCGGAATGTGTGGCACATCCCACGCCGAGCGCGAGCCCCAAGACGAGAATCGTCACGGTCTCTTTCGTGGTCATCGTACACTCCTCCTCGGTTGCGAGAGGGAGCAGCATCCGTGCCAGCGCGCCCGTGCCCCCCGCGCCACGACGTCGTGCGCATCCGTGGGCGTACTTTCTACATTCGGGCGTCGCGTGCCGGCCGCGTTGGCGGCGGACTAGCTCAATGTGGCGTCTCGCATGCGGGCCGGAACGTCGTCACCTCCATGTCGCGTCCGTTCGTCTCGATGGTCACCGCGCCGCAGCGATCCGTGCGAAGGACGCGGGCGCCCGCTCGCCGATAGCGCGCCACGACGTCGGAGGACGGATGACCGTAGCGGTTGTCGCTCCCGACCGACACGACCGCGATACGTGGCGCCACGGCCGACACGAAGTCGTCTCCACTCGACGTCGCGCTGCCATGATGCGGCACCTTCACGACCGCGGCGGCGATGGCTGGCCCGCCTCGAAGAAGGCGCTCCTCGGCGGCGGCTTCCACGTCGCCCGTGAGGAGCACCGCGACGTCGCCGTACCGGACCCGCAGGACGAGCGAGCCGTCGTTGAGCGACGGCGCGATCCATCCGGCTGGCGGGTGCACGACGTCCACGTCCGGAAAGCGTGGGACCGTGTCACCCGCGCGCAGGGCGCGCTCCGGCACGCCCGACACGGCGCACGCCTCCGCCAGCGCCCTCCAGGCGCTCCCGCGATCGGCGGCGCCGTTCCACCACAGCTCGCCCACCTCGAAGCTGCTGACCACGCGCGCCAGGCCCGACGCGTGGTCGGGGTGTGCATGCGTCATCACGACCGCATCCACCGAGGCGATCTTGCGAGTGCGCAGGAACGGCTCCACGACCGCCGATCCCGTGTCGAAGTCGGAACCGGGAAAGCCGCCCCCGTCGACCACGAGGACACGTCCGTCCGGCAGCTCGACGACCGCGGCGTCGCCCTGGCCGACGTCGAGAAACGTCACGCGCAAGCGGCCCGGAGCGCTCCGCTCGTGTACCCACCAGGCGATGTCGCCGAGGAGGACGAGCGCGACCACCACGAGCACGCCCCGCCGGCGTCCCGCCTCGAGCCAGAGCGTCGCCACGAGCGCGTAGCACGCGACCACCTCGACCGCGGTGGGGATGGGAGTCGCCACGGCCGCCATCGGAAAGCCACCGATCCGCTCGACGAGATCGACGCCGAGGGCGGTCGGCATCGCCGCCACCTGGAACAGCCACGCCGCCACCGACGGCACGAGCGGAGCCGCAAGCGCCGCAACCAGAGCCGGCACGAGGACGACGCCCCCGAAGAGCGGCACGACGAGCGGATTCGCGACGACCGCGGCCAGCGACACCTGATGGAAATGCAGCGCGGTCAGCGGCGCCGTCGCAACCCAGGCGGCGAACGACGCGCCGGCCGCAACGCGGAGCCGCGCCGTCCACGAACGACCGCCGGCGGAGCCGTGCGCTCGTCCCGCCCACAGCACGAGCGCCAGCACCGAGGCGAACGAAAGCTGGAACGAGATCTCCAGCGGCGCGCCCGGCCACTCGAGCGCGACCGCGATCGTCGCCAGCGCGAGCGCGCGCAGCGGGCGGGCATCGCGTCCGAGGACCGCCGCCGACACGACCGCGCAGGTCATGACGACCGAGCGCAAGGTCGCCGTTTCGAAGCCGGCGAGCGCCCCATAGAGCACCGTCGGCACGACGCTCGCGACCAGCGCCGCCTTTCGCACGTCGGTCGCGAGGAGCAGGCGCTCGCTGCGTCCCAGGAGCCACGCGATCGCAAGCGTCGCCGTCCCTGCGACGATCCCGACGTGCAGGCCGGAAACCGAGAGCACGTGGACGACGCCCGCACGGGTGAAGGCCAGGCGGAGGCGATCGTCGATCGAGCCTTCATCGCCCAGCACGAGCGCGGTGAGGACGGCGCGTACGTCCAGGCGCTGGACGTGTCCCAGCGCCGCGGCGACGCTGGCGCGCCACGCGTCGATTGCGTGCACGAACCCGGGGGTGGGCCGGGCCAGGCGCACGACCTCGGCCCCGTCCCAGACGCTCGCCGTGGACCGGATGCCGCGCCGTGCGAGATGCCCGAGGAAGTCGAAGCACCCGGGGTTCCCGAAGTTGCGCGGGCGGCGCAGCGTCGTCCATACGGCGATCCGCTCGCCGCGCGCGAGGTCGGGTGCAGCGCCACGGATGGTGAGACGGATGCGACCCGACGTGGGCTGCGGGCCGCCGCCGCGATCGACCGATTCGGCCACGACGATCACGACGGTTCGCCCCTGGCGTGCCGCGGGCACCGTGGCGACGCGTCCCACGAGGCGCGCGCGGACCGGAAGCGGAAGGTGCGCGACGTCACCCGGCGCGAGCGGTCGGCCGAGCGCCAGCGCGACGATCGCCCATCCCGCGGCCATGCCCGCGAGTCCCGCTACCGGAGCCACGAGCGCGCGCGACGGACGGTACCGGAGGGCCAGCGCGCACCCGGCGGCGCACGCGACCAATGCCGGCGCGGCGGCCCCCGTGTTCGCGAGCAGCTCGCCCGCGACGATCCCCGCCGCCACCCACTCGACCGCCGCGCGCACTCCCACCCCGTGCTCCTTTTCCCGGGCGGGCAGGCTCGTCGGTCGCTACTCCGCGAGCGCCTCCTTGATGCGGCCGGCGATCTCCGCGGTGATGCCAGTGAAGGCCGTGAGCTCCTCCAGCGTCGCCTCGCGAATGCGACGGACGCTGCCGAAATGTCGCAGGAGCGCGCGGCGCCGGCTCGGCCCGACGCCCGGAACGGCATCGAGGGGCGAGCGGAGCCGCGCGCGATCGCGCAGGCGGCGATGGTACGTGTTCGCGAACCGATGGGCTTCGTCCCTCGCACGCTGGAGGAGAAAGAGCGCCGTCGAGTTCGTCCGCAGGATCACGGGATTCTTGCGCCCGGGGAGAAAGACGCGCTCCGGGCGGCGCGCCACCTCGCGCGCGGTCGGGTCGCGCTCGACGCGCTCCTTGGCGAGGCCGATGACGGGAAGCTGGCCGAGCCCCACCTCCTCCAGCACCGCGCGCGCGGCACCGAGCTGGCCCGGCCCGCCGTCGATGACGAGGAGGTCCGGCAGGGGCTCGCGCTTCTCACCCTCCCGGAAACGCCGGCGCAGGACCTCCGCCATGGACGCGAAGTCGTCCGTCCCGACCACCGAGCGTATGCGAAAGCGCCGGTAGCCGTCCTTCCACGGCTGCCCATCGACGAAGGCGACGATGGCGCCGACCGACTCCCCGCCCTGGAACGTCGCAATGTCGATGCACTCGATACGCCGAGGAGGCTTCCGGAGATGGAGGCGTGTTTGCAGCTCGGCCACCTGCCGCGCACCCTCGGCGGCGGCCTCGCGCCGGCGCGCGAAACCCTGGCGCGCGTTCTCGGCCGCCATCTCGACCAGGCGCTTCTTGTCTCCGCGCTGCGGCACCAGGAAGGCGACTTTCCGTCCACGCCGCTCGCCGAGATACTCGGCGCGCACCTCTGCGTCGGAAATCGCGCTCGGCAGCAGGACCTCGTCGGGGACATCGCGCGGCGTCGCCTGGTAGAACTGCGTCAGCACCGCCTCCAGCACCTCGGCGTCGGGCAGCTCCCAGTCGTCGAAGGCGTAGGCGATCGTGCCGACGAGCGTCCCGTTGCGCACGAAGAGGACCTGCACCTCGATGGCACCGCCTTCGCGGTAGAGCCCGAAGACGTCCTGGTCCCCGCCCCAGTGCTCGAGGACCTGCTGGCGTTCCTGCGTCATCTCGAGCGAGCGGATCTGATCGCGCAGGCGAGCCGCGTCCTCGAAACGCTCGGCGTCGGCCGCAGTTTCCATGCGTTCGCGGAGTGCCCCGGCGACCTCGCGATTGCGTCCCTCGAGCAGGAGCATGGCCTGTCGCAGGTGCTCGCCGTACGCCGCCCGGTCGACCGGCAGCACGCACGGCGCGAGGCAGCGCTTGATGTCGTACTCGATGCAGGGCCGGCTCCGGTTGCGGAACACCGCGTCGCTGCAGGTGCGCAGGGGAAAGACCTTGCGGATGGTGTCGAGCGTCTCGCGGACCGCGGCTGCGTGATGGAACGGGCCGAAGTAGCGGTTGCCGTCCTTCACGATCCGGCGCGTGACGAGGACGCGCGGCCACGGGTCCTGCGTGGTCACCTTCACGCTGACGTAGCTCTTGTCGTCCTTGAGGCGGATGTTGTAACGCGGCCGGTACTGCTTGATGAGCGTGTTCTCGAGGATCAGCGCTTCCTTCTCGTTCGCCGTGACGAGCGTCTCGACGTCGGCGAGCTTGCCGACCAGGAATCGCACCTGGCTGCGCTCGTCGCCGCCGCGCACGTACGTGCGCACGCGGGCACGCAGGTTCACCGCCTTGCCGACGTAGAGCACCTTCCCGTGGGCGTCGCGCAGCAGATAGACCCCGGGGGTCGTCGGGATCGTCGCCAGCCGCGCCTCGAGATCGACCTCGGCCATCCGGTGGGTCCTCTATATCATCCGGCGGCGGGCGGGAGCGCGAGGGTGCGGGCGGACGTCGGACGAGTCAAGCCTCGGCTCGCAGGCCCACGGCGCGGCGCTCGAGCCCCTGGATCTCGTCGCGCAACGCCGCCGCGCGCTCGAACTCGAGCTGCTTGGCCGCCTGCCGCATCTGCTCGCGCAGGCCCTTGACGCGCGCTGCCACCGCGGCGGCATCGAGCGGTGCGCCGTCCGGACGCTCCTCGTCGACGTCGACCTCGACATAGTCGCCCTCGCACGCGGCCACGAGCGGCTCCGCGATCGCCTTGCGGATCGTCTGCGGCGTGATGCCGTGCTCGCGGTTGTAGCTCGCCTGCACCCCCCGGCGCCGCTCCGTCTCGTCGAGCGCCCTGCGCATGGAGTCGGTGACGGTGTCGGCGTACATCACGACGCGGCCCCCGGCGTTGCGTGCGGCGCGTCCGATCGTCTGGATGAGCGAACGCTCGGAGCGCAGGTAGCCTTCCTTGTCCGCGTCGAGGATGCCGACGAGCGACACCTCCGGCAGGTCGAGCCCCTCGCGCAGGAGGTTGATGCCGACCAGCACGTCGAAGACTCCCCGGCGCAGGTCGCGGATGATCTCGGTGCGCTCGATCGTGTCGACGTCGGAGTGGATGTAGCGGACCTTGATGCCGACGTCCTGGAGGTAGTCCGTCAGGTCCTCCGCCATCTTCTTGGTGAGCGTGGTGACGAGCACGCGGTCGCCCTGGCCCACCCGCTCGCGGATCTCCCCCAGGAGATCGTCGACCTGGTGGCGAGCGGGGCGGACGAGGATCTCGGGATCCATGAGCCCCGTCGGGCGGATCAGCTGCTCCACCACCTGGCCGCGCGCCTGCCCCACCTCCCAGTTCCCGGGCGTCGCCGAGACGTAGATGGTGTGCGGCATGCGGCGCTGGAACTCCTCGAAATTGAGCGGCCGGTTGTCCAGCGCCGACGGCAGCCGGAAGCCGAACTCAACCAGCGTCTCCTTGCGCGAACGGTCGCCGCGGTACATGGCGCCGATCTGCGGCACCGTCACGTGGCTCTCGTCGATGACGAGCAGCCAGTCGTCCGGAAAGTAGTCGAGGAGCGTGTACGGCGGCTCACCCGGCGCACGGCCGTCCAAGTGGCGCGAGTAGTTCTCGATGCCCGGGCAGAAGCCCATCTCGGCCAGCAGCTCGAGGTCGTACTGCGTGCGCTGCTCGAGCCGCTGCGCCTCGAGCAGCTTGCGCGTGTCGTTCAGCTCGACCAGGCGCTCCTTCAGCTCGACCCGGATCCCGTCGACGGCGCGCTTGAGCGTCGGTTCGGTCGCCACGTAGTGGCTGGCGGGATACACCTGTACCTGCTCGATCCGTCGCAGCACCGTGCCGCGGAGCGGATCGACCTCGGCCAACGTTTCGATCGTGTCGCCGAAGAGCTCGACGCGGATGGCCCGCGCCTCCTCGTAGGCCGGATAGATCTCCACGACGTCGCCACGCACGCGGAAGGTGCCACGCGAGAAGTCGTAGTCGTTGCGGACGTACTGCATGTCGACGAGCTTGCGCAGGAGCGCGTCGCGCTCGATGGTCTCGCCTCGCTCGAGCATGATCAACATGTCGAAGTACGAGTCCGGCGAGCCGAGGCCGTAGATGCACGACACGCTCGCCACCACGATCACGTCCGTGCGCTCGAGGAGGGCCTTGGTCGCGGCGTGGCGCAGCTTGTCGATCTCGTCGTTGATCGACGAATCCTTCTCGATGTACGTGTCGGTCGAGGGAACGTACGCCTCGGGCTGGTAGTAGTCGTAGTAGCTGACGAAATACCGCACGGCGTTGTCGGGGAAGAAGGTCCGGAACTCGTGGTAGAGCTGCGCCGCCAGCGTCTTGTTGGGGGCGATGACCAGCGTCGGCTTCCCGACGTTCGCGATGACGTTCGAAACCGTGAACGTCTTCCCGCTGCCGGTGACGCCGAGCAACACCTGGTGTGCCTGGCCGCCGCGCACGCCGTCGGTCAGCGTCGCGATGGCCTGGGGCTGATCGCCCGCCGGCTGGAAGTCGGCACGCAGCCGGAAGGCGACGTCGCGACGCATCGGTCGGGCGATGATACCAGTCGGGGCACTTCGCACAACGCGTCTCGTTGCACTCCCGTACCCGGTATGGTTCACCTGCGACACACGCGCTTCGTCGTTTCCACCAGGAGGAGAACGTCCATGCGTCAACTGCTGCTCGGTCTCGCCGTCGCTCTCGGGCTCACGGTCACGCTCGGTGCCACCGCCGCACGCGCCGAGGACCAGACGATGAGCTTCACGATCGTGAACGTCGAGTACGAAGGGTCCAAGATCTGGGTCCCCGGCACGCTCGTCGTGAAGAAGGGGACGCTCGTCAAGCTGAAGCTCGTGAACAACGTCCCGTCCGACCCGAACCAGCACGGGTTCGCGATCGCCGCCTACAACATCGCCGAGGTGGTGAACCGCGGCGAGCCGAAGAGCATCGAGTTCAAGGCGGACAAGGAAGGCATCTTCCCGATCATCTGCCAGCTCCATCCCGCCCACGTCGGCGGCGAGCTCGTCGTCCTTCCCTGATCACGTAGCGCCAGGACTCTCGTGATCCGTTTCGTTGCAGCCGTCGTCGCCGTGCTCGCGGCGACCGACGCGAGCGCCCTCACCGTGCTCACCGTCGGCAAGACGGCAGTGTTCCGTGCACACGGGGGCGTGGCATCGGCCGTCGTCGGCTTCGGTCGCGACCCGGCATTCGCGACGCCCGCCGACCCCACCTGCACCGGCGGAGCGGTGATGACGTTGCAGGTCGCCGCCTACCCGCAGGCGACGGCGCGTCTCGACGCCCAGGACGAGGTCACCCTGCCCTGTGAGCGATGGAAGCGGAGCGCCGGCGGCTTCGTCTATCGCGATCCGGACGGCGCCGTCGGCGGGGTGCGGAAGGTCGCCTACAGCCGCTCGCGTTTCGTCGTCCAGTTCGAGGGCGGCACCTACCGCCACGTCGCGGGTCCGGTCGGCTACGCCGAGCTCTGGATCGACATCGCCGGCGAGCGACTCGTCGGCCGCTTCCACAACTTCCGCAAGAACACCGCCGACCTGCTGGTTGCGCGCAAGCCATCCGCCGCTGCCGCTGCGGGCGAAGCCGCGTTCTGGGACGTCCTGCACGCGAACGACGACTCGCCGGCGCGACAGGACGACGCCCTGCGGGAGCTCGCCAAGGCCGCCAAGCGGGACCGCAAGGACGGGTGGTCACGGTTCCTCATCGGGATGATGCACCTCTACCGCTTCGCCCAGGCGACGACGACGTTCGATCAGGTGAGCGACCAGGCCGAGACCGACCTCGCTGTGGCGAACGACGCCTTCCACGCGGCGCTCCCGCTGCTGTGGGACGGCGCTGCCGGCGACTCCCGCGTTCCGGGCTTCGCCGCCGCGGCGAAGTTCGCGCTCGGGACCGTGCGCGGCGACGGCCCGCTCCAGGCGGCCGGCCTCGCCGACCTCGAGGTTGCCATCGACGTCAACCGGTTCTTCAACGTCTTCGATCTGATCCCGGTCGCGCAGGCGACCCCACCCGGCGATCCGCGCTACGCCCAGGTGCTGGCGCGCCTCGACGCGTACTTGAGCGATCCCGACACGCCGACCTGCTTCTTCACCCAGCCCGAGATCTGCGGCGACGCGGGTCTCGCACCGCGCAACGCCGTCGGCGCCCTCGTGCTCTTCGGCGATCTCTACGCCAAGGGCGGAGGGCTCGACGCTGCCAACGTCGTCAAGGCCGAATCCTGGTACGGCCTCGCGAACAACCTCTCGCACTCCACGCTCACGGCGCCGGGCTACCGCTTCCAGTCGGCCCTCGACGCGCGCGTCGGACACGCGCAGGAGCGAGCCGACCTCTATCAGGACTCGAATCCCTCGAACGATCCGGCGATCGTCGGCGCCGCCCACGAGGCATGCGCCGTCTGCCACTACAAGTAGCGCGGCTGCTCAGCGGTTCTGCTGCTTCCAGCGCTGGTACTTCTCGTGGAACTGCTGGCGCTGCTGGGGCGGCAGGCCGCGGTAGGCGTCGTAGTTCCGGCGTAGCCGTTCCTGCTCGTTCGGCGGCATCGCCTGGAAGCGCTGATAGCGGTCCTCGAGCGACTGCCGGCGCTGCGGCGGGAGCGCCTCGTAGCGGCGGTAGTTGTCCCACGCCCGCGCGCGCTCCTGCGGCGTCAGGTCGGACCAGTTGCGCGGGGCCGGCTGCGCTCCCGCGCTGGAGACGACGACGAGCACCGCGATCGTTGCCAACGCGCGCCCCATCATCCGTTCGACGGCGTCCCTCCGGCGTCGGGCGTGCCGCCGTCGTCCGTGTCGGTCGTGGCGATGGCGTCGAAGTGCTGCAGCTTCTCCATGTTGCGCAGTATCGGCAGGTCCATGAAGAGGTCGGGGCGCGCCGCCAGTGCAGGGGGCGGCTCGTCCGGAACGCGGCGTGCCTTGCGGGCGACGAGGCGCGTGCTCGGCGGCGCCTGAGCGACCGTGTCCCGGCGCGTCGTGCTCGTCGGACCCGCCGGTTCGTCCATCCCGCGCACGATCACCACGGCGAGCAACGCGACCGCACCCGTCGCGACGATCGGAACGCCCGATCGCAGCCACGCGAACGCCGAGCCCTGCTCCTCCTCGGCCGCGAGCTTCCGCACGTCGCGCAGCACGTTCTGCTCGAGACGCGCCGGCATCGGCGTCTCGACGGCGAGCGTGTCGATCGCAGCCAACACGCGGTCCGTCGACGCGCGCTCCGCGCGACATCGCTCGCAGGTCGCCAAATGGCGATCGAGCGCCCGGCGGCGCCAGCTCGCGAGCTCGCCGTCGTAGCCGGCGATCACCAACCTCTGTGCAGTGTGGCAGCGCATGGGTCCTCTACTACATGTGCTCTCGGAGACGAGCTTTCAACGCATGGATCGCCCGGAACAAGAGGGCCTTCACGGCCCCCTCGCTGCAGCCGAGAACCTCGCCCACGTCACGATACGCGAGCCCGTCCAGGCGCGACAGCGTGAGGGCGGCCCGCTGCTTGGGCGGCAGCGATCCGATGGCCTCCTCGAGGGCGCGCGCCAGCTCCCGGGTAGAAGCGCCCTCCTCGGGCGTGATGGCTTCCGGATCGGGGAGCGACGGCCCCTCGCGCATCTCCTCGCCTTCGGGGCGATCCCAGAGGTCGACCCGCAGATGGCGCTCCGGGCGTCGCAGCTCGTTCAGGCAGAGGTTGGTCGCGATCTTGAAGAGCCAGGTCGCGAAGCGGGCTTCCGGACGGTAGCGATGGCGGAAACGGAACACCTGCACGAAGACGTCCTGGGTGACTTCCTCGGCGCGGGCCTCGCTCCCCACGAGCCGGCGCGTGTACTGCAGGACCCTGGGGCCGAACTTCCCGAACAGCTCCCCGAAGGCCCCCTGGTCGCCCGCTTGGACCCGCAGCATGAGGGCGACGTCGGGGTCGGCACCTGCTGCCGCGGGTGCTGCAGCATCGACCTCGGTGGCGCCCTTGCCGGCGCCGGCTCGCAGCGGCGCCGTCACGGGACAGAGCTTAGGCCATGGCCCACGCGTTGCCCAGGGGATCGCGATGGCGGTCACGTGCCGACGAACACATGCGGCGGACGATCGTTGCGGCGCTGGCGTGCCCCCTGGGCGCCTGCTAACCCCGACCTCGTGGCCCTCGACGCCGCCGATGCTTCCCTCGTCCGTCACGTCGAGCGGATCGAGGCATACGTCCGCGGTACGGGCCTCCTGCAGATCCCACCGGAAGAGATCGAGCTGCGGCGCGCCCTGGCGGATTTCGTCATGGAGCGTACCCCGGCCCTGCTCCCGGGGTGGATGCGGGAGATCGGGCCGGCCCTCGGGATCCCCGAGCGCGACTGGACGGCGATCATCGCCGACCAGATGGCGGCCGTATCGCGCTGGACCCGCCACATCGCCGACCCGCGCGACATCGAGACGTATCTCTTCCTGCGCAGCCATGCCCGGCGCGGCTTCATCGCGCAGTTTCCCGCCTCGCGCTTCATCGCGGCGCAGATGCGTCTGGCGCAGCTCCTCGACGCCGAGATCCGGCGCATCCACGCCGGCGACCCGGCGCAAGCCGAACGCCTCACGACGCTCCTCTGGCAGGAGCTTCGCATCCGGGTGCTGCACATCACCGACTTCTTCGTCGACGGTCGCGAGGAGCTGCTGCTCGAGCAGGAGGCGAGCTACCGCCGGGCGATCGACCACGCCCCTGCCTGCATCCTGCGCACCGACACCAGCGAGGGTCGCCTGGTCGACGCGAACACGGTCGCCGAGCGCCTGCTCGGCATGCCACGCGCCGAGCTCGTCGGCCGGCGTTTCACCGAGCTCCTGCCGCCGGGCGAACGCGTCGCCGCCGAGGCGCTCCGGCAGGAGGCGCTCGCCCGCGGATCGGCGAGCCGCGACGATCTCCACCTCGTCGTCGCGGGCGGCCAGACGATCCCCGTCTACGTGAGCGTCGGCGCCATCGACTACGGCGATCGTCACTGGGTGCAGCTCGTGTGCATCGACATGTCCGAGCAGCGCCGCCTCGAGGCTCAGCTCGTCCAGTCCGAGAAGATGGCGGCGATCGGCCAGCTCGCCGCCGGCATCGCCCACGAGCTGCGCAACCCGCTCGCGATCGTGATGAACGCCCTCTACGACCTGCGCGCCCGCCTCGACCATGCCGACAAGGACGTCAGCGAAGATCTTCGCATGGCCGAAGACGAGATCGGCCGCGCGCAGTCAATCATCAAGAACCTGCTCGAGTTCTCGCGCGAGTCGGGCTCGGAGCTGGAGCGCCTCGACGTCAACGCCCTGGTCGAGCGGACGCTGCAGCTCCTCGAGCAGTACCTGAAGTCGAGCGGCGTCGAAGTGGCGGCAGAGCTCGGGCCGGTGCCCCCGTGCATCGCGAACGACAACGCCATGCGGCAGATCCTCCTCAACCTCGTCACCAACGCCGTGCAGGCGATGCCCCAGGGCGGCCGCCTCATGGTGCGCACGCAGCGCGCCGGAAGCGATCGCGTGCGCCTCGAGGTGCAAGACACCGGCGTCGGCATTCCCCAGGCGCATCTGCGCGACATCTTCAATCCGTTCTTCACGACCAAGGCGCCCGGCCAGGGCACCGGGCTCGGCCTGTTCGTCGTGCACGCGATCCTGCACCGCTACGGCGGCGACGTGCGGGTGACGAGCGAGCTCGGCGTCGGTACGACGTTCACCATCGAGCTGCCCTGCCTCTGCCACAGCGACGTCGTGCCGCGGGCGTCCTGAAGGGCGCCGATGACCGCGCGCATCCTGCTGGTCGACGACGAAATCAACATGGCGCGGACGCTCGCCAAGAATCTCGAGCGCGCCGGCCATGTCGTCACCCACGCGCTGCACGGCGAGGCGGCGCTCGGGCTGCTCGGCGCCGACACGTTCGACGTCGTGTTGACCGACCTGAAGATGCCGGTCATGGACGGCATGGGGCTCCTGCGCGCGATCCACGAGCGCGGCATCGGGATCGCCGTCGTCGTCCTCACCGGCTACGGCACCATCGAGAGCGCCGTCGAGGCGATGAAGCTCGGCGCCGCCGACTACCTCATCAAGGACGCCCGCCCGCAGGAGATCCTCCTCACGATCGAGCGCACGTTGAAGGTGCAGGCGCTCGAGCGCGAGAACGCGCGGTTGAAGCGCGAGATCGGACGTCTCGAACGCATCGGTGAGCTGGTCGGCTCGAGCGGCTCCATGCAGGAGGTCTACCGGCTCGTCGACGCCGTCAGCCAGAACAAGAGCACGATCCTCGTCTCGGGCGAGAGCGGGACGGGCAAGGAGCTGGTCGCACGCACGATCCATCAGCGCGGGCCGTGGGCCGCGGCGTCGTTCGTCGCCATCAACTGCGCCGGGCTGTCCGAGACGCTACTCGACAGCCAGCTCTTCGGCCACCGCCGGGGCGCGTTCACCGGCGCGGTCAGCGACCACGACGGCGTCTTTCGCGCCGCGGCGGGCGGCACGCTGCTGCTCGACGAGGTCGCCGAGATCCCGCTCTCGCTGCAGGCGAAGTTCCTGCGCGCCGTCCAGGAGCGCGAGGTCACGCCGCTCGGTTCGACCCGGCCCGTGCCCGTCGACGTGCGCCTCATCGCGGCGACCAACCGCGACATGACCGCCGAGGTCCGCGCCGGCCGCTTCCGCTCCGACCTCTACTACCGCCTGAACGTCGTCCACATCGAGGTGCCCCCGCTGCGCGCCCGCCGCGAGGACATCCCGCTGCTGGCCGATCATTTCCTCGAGCGCTACTCGCGCCAGTATCGCGTCGCCCCAAAACGCCTCACAGCGGACGCGCTGGCGCGGCTCACCACCTACGACTGGCCCGGGAACGTGCGCGAGCTGCAGAACGCGATCGAGCGCGCGTTCGCGCTCTCGGTAGGGGACGTCATCACGGAAGACGCCCTGCCTCCCGGAATCACCGGGCGGGCTCGCCGCCTCCCGCTCGAGCGCGCCGACGGCAGCCTGCCGAC
>Ga0335084_10002358_pt1 | contig 18199 bp, 10 predicted proteins | sample Lox_Sample_44_FD_206721 | JGI IMG/M metagenome (GOLD analysis project Ga0335084, IMG submission 206721) | Soil microbial communities from Loxahatchee National Wildlife Refuge, Florida, United States - Lox_Sample_4.4 | ecosystem: Environmental > Terrestrial > Soil > Wetlands | place: USA...
GCCGGGCACGATCGGCCGTCATCGTCCGATCGTCCACCAAAAACGGGAGAAGAACGTGAAGAACCTCGTCTTGATCGCATGCGTGGTGATGGCGGCCGCCGCGGGCGGCACCGAGAAGGCCGATCCGGGCGCGACGGTCCATCGATTCATCGACGCCTTCAACAAGGGCGACATCGAGACGGCCGAGGCGACCCATGCGCCCGACGTCGCGATCGTCGACGAGGTCGCGCCGTATCAGTGGCAAGGGCACGGCGCCTTCAAAGCGTGGCTCGACGATCTGACGAAGCACGACACCGCGAACGGCGTGACCGACGGCAACGTGAAGCTCGGCAATACGATTCGCCAGGAGGTGACCGGCGATCACGCGTACGTCGTCGTTGCCAGCGAATACACGTTCAAGCAGAAGGGCGTGGCGATGAAGGAACCGTCGCAGATGACGTTCGCGTTGCGCAACGGGCGCGACGGCTGGCGCATCGTCGCGTGGACGTTTGCGGGACCGAAGCCGACGCCCTGACGAGGGCGGCTCAGCGTGCCGCCGGCGACGGTTCGCCCGCGGCGCGCGGCAATAGGATCAGCGCGACCGATACGAGCAGCAGCAGCGGCGCGATCGACCACAACACGGTGTCCCAGCCCCACGCGTGGATCAGCGTGCCGGCGAGCAGCGACGCCGCCGCGGAGGCGCCGAACACCGCGAATTCGTTGACGGCCTGCGCCTTGAACCGCTCGGCCGGACGGTAGCTGTCGACCAGCAGCGCCGTACCGCCGACGAACAGAAAGTTCCAACCGACGCCGAGTGTGACGAGCGCCCACCAATAGTGGACGACCTGGTGGCCCCACAGCCCCGCGATCAGCGTTGCGAGCAGTGCAGCGATGCCGAGGGCGACGATGCGCACGACGCCGAGGCGCGCGATCAGAAATCCGGAGAAGAACGACGGCACGTACATCGCGAGCACGTGGCTCTGGATCACCCACGCCGTGTCGCCGAGGGAGTGGCCGTGGTACACGTGCATGCTGAGGGGCGTCGCGGTCATCACGAGATTCATCACGCCGTAGCCGACGACGCTGGCGGCCATCGCGACCAGATACGTCGGCTGCGCCACGATGTCGCGCAAGCTCCGCTCGCGCGCGGACGTCGCGGCGTCGCCCACCGGAGCCGGTTCGCGGAACGCGGCGAACAGCACGATCGCGGCGAGCTGCATCGCGCCGATTGCGATCATCGCGCCCATGTATTCGTGCGCCGCGACCCAGTGCTGTCCGACCGTGGCGAGCGCGGGTCCGCAGACCGCGCCGCCGATCGCGCCGAGCAGCACGAACGAGATCGCTCGGCTCGCGAACGGCGCCGCAACGCTCTCGGCCGCGGCAAAGCGATATTGTTGGACGAACGCGTTGTTGACGCCCCACGCGCCGATGCCCGCGCAGAAGAGTGCGAAGCTGCCGGCGTAGAGGCCGTACGCGGACACGAAACCGCCGATCGCCGCGAACGAGGCACCGACGGCGCAGCCCCATCTGCGCCCGATCCTACGCATCAGCATCGCAGCGAACACCGTCGCCGCGGCAGTGCCGAGCACCAGCACCGATAGCGGCAACGTGGCGAACGCCGGATTCGCCGACAGCGCGCTGCCGATGAGTCCGCCGACGGTCACGATCAGCACGGATCCGGTGACGGCGATCATCTGTGCGGCGAGCAGAATGACGATGTTGCGGTTCCACATGGCTGTGCATGATAGTCGCGCTGCGTCGAGCGGCCGTGAATATCGCGCGCGTTTCGATGAGCGGCATAGTCGTTCGGGCGGGCACGTTGCCAACGATCGGGAGGAGGTGCGATGAAAGCCGGAGTTCGCCGCGTCGAGCCGAACCGCGAATACCTCACCGCGGAGCGCTGCCGCATCCTCGAGTTGTCGAACTCGGCGGACGACGCGGCGGTGTCGATCGCGCGCGCTCGCGTCGAGCCGGGGGTGACGACGCGCTGGCATCGGCTGACCGGCATCGTCGAACGCTATGTGATCCTCGACGGAATCGGCTCGGTCGAGCTCGCTGACATGCCCGCCGAGACCGTTGCGGCCGGCGCCGTCGTGCTGATCCCGGCCGGCGAGCGCCAGCGCATCCGCAACGTAGGCCCGAACGATTTGGTGTTTCTCGCGATCTGTACGCCGCGTTACGTCGAGTCGGCGTACGAGGACGTCGACACGGACGCCTGAGCGATCCGCGACGTCGATCAATACAGCCGAATGCCAGCGGCGAACGCCCGCGAGCTGCACCGGGTGATTGCGCTGCGCACCGCCCCACGCGACCAGCATCAACAGGAAGAAGTCCGCGACCGAAACGCGGTCGCCCAACAGATACGGACCGCCGCGCGAAAGTGCCGCATCGATCACCGCGTACGCCGCATCTAGGCGCGCGTCGGCGGACGCCTTCACCGCGGCGACGCCGCTGGCGTCGGTCGTGTGCTGGTGCGGGTAGTAGAGTTCCATGAAGTCGGGCTGCACCGTATTCGTCAGGAACATCAGCCACTGATACAGGTGGCCGCGTTCACGCGTGCCGAGCGGTGGCGCCAACCCTTTGTCGGGGTGCCGATCGGCGAGGTGCAGGCAAATCGCCGCCGACTCGAACAGCACGAAGTCGCCGTCGATCAGCGTCGGAATGCGTCCCATCGGATTGCGGCGCATGTAGTCGGCGTCCTTCTGCGCGTTGCGTTTGCGATCGACCAGGCGCAGCACGAACGGCGCACCGATCTCCTCGAGCACGAAGTGCGGCGCGAGGCTCGCGTTGTTCGGGTAGTAGAAGAGCTCGTACACGATGCCTCAGCTCTCGTCCGGTCGGACGTGTATGCCGGTGATGGAACTCAAATCGGCGGCGAGTGACAGCAACTCCGCGCGCCACGCGTCGTCGATGCCGAACGCCTGCAGGATGGCTCGATAGCGCGGCAGCGATTCCAGCCTGCGCATCGACGACTCGGGCAGAATCTCGTCGATGTTCGAACGAAACACCGCCGGGTGTGCGCCGCGGCGGACGTCTTCCTCGAGGTAGTCGAGACCGCGATCGAATTCTTCGAACAGGAAGTGCACCCAATACCGTTCCATCGGTTCGAGGTCGATTGCGTCGGCGGCCTCGTAGTATTCCCGCGCTTGCTCGCGCTCGCCGCGCCAAAACATGAAATAGAAGCGCTCGAACCAGAACCGGTGTGTGGGAAATTTGTCGAGTGCTCGCGCTGCCTTCTCGTACTGACCGGTACACGTGTACGCCTCCACGAGACCCAACATGCCGAGCTCGATCATGAGTTCGATCGCCTTCTCGTAGCGGTCGTTCTGCATCAACAACGACCGATAGCGGGCCTGGATCCACGTTGCGCTGAGATCGTGGTGCGTGCGCGATAGGTAGTACTCGTAGTAGTCGCACGCGCCGCGATCGAAGCCCGCCGCGATCAGGCATTCGCCGAACTGGATGTACTCGAACAGTCGCCATTCGGGGTCCGGGTGGCGGATCTTGTCGGCCGCTTCGCGCGCCAGCGTGCGTTGGTCGGGGCGAATCGACGCGATCAAATCACGGCGTGCCTTGATCCACGGCACCGGCGGCACGTAGCCGGCCGCGCGGGCCCGGCCGAGCGCAGCGTCGCCGAGACGCTCCATCTCTTCGCGCGGGCGGCCGGTACCGATGAGGCGCCAGTAGCAGAAATACAACCACCAATGCACACGCGCGTAGCCGGGGTCCGCGCGCGCGGCGCGTTCGAAGTGGCCGACCGCGCGCTCGAGCGAGCTGCGCGAACCGGATCTGGCGGAATGCAGGCCCAGCAGGAACTCGTCGTACGCGCGCCGATCACCCGTGCCGACGTCCAGCAACGGTTCGTCGGGGTCGGCCAATTCGACCTTCAGCGCGTCGACGACCTGCCGGGCGACGTCTTCCTGCAGTTCGAAGATGTCCTGCACCTCGCGATCGTAGCGCTGCGACCAAAGACTCGTGGCGTCCGCGACGCGGCTCAGCGAGAAAGCGATGCGGATGCGGTTGCCGGACCGCTGCACGCTGCCGCTCAGGATGTGATCGACGCGCAGCCGGTCGCCCATCGCGCCCAAGTCGAGCTGTTGGCCCTTGAGCGCGAACGACGAGATCAGCGACGCGACCCGCAAGCCCTCGACGTTGGCGAGTCCGCCGATCAACTCTTCGGCGATGCCGTCGCACAGATATTCGTTGGCCGTATCGCTGGTCCGATTCGCGAGCGGCAGGACCGCGATGGACTTTCCGGCGCGCTCGACGGGCGCGGGGGGCGCAACGGCGCGCAGGACACTGGGCAGCAATGCGGCCAGCGCGTCCGCCAGCTTGCGACGGTACGTCGCCTCGGGATGGTCCGCGCGGACGATTGCTTGCCGATCGCTGAGGCTCAGTTCGAGTCCGGCCGGCAGCGCCGTTCGCTCGAGATGGACGGCGAGCACCTTGCGCTCCCGCGACAGACAGAAGTTCACCTCCTTCTGGCAGTTGCTCGAGACCACCGACCGCGGCGTGACGAAATACAGAAACAGGCTGCACTGCGCCAATGCGAGCGCCACCTCGTCGCGCCATGTATGACCCGGCGCGATGCCTTCGTCGTACCAGACGTTGAAGCCGGCGTCCTTTAGACGGACGAGTTCGGGATAGACGAGCGGCGCGTCGTCGTGCGCATAGCAGACGAAGATGTACGGAGCATCGCCTTTGTAGGCGGCGAACGGTCGTTCCATAGCCTTGCACTCGCGATCGGCACAGGCTGTCGCCAACGCAACTGCGGCGCAAGTGTGCCGTGGCAATCGGCGTCGCGCTGAACCAGACTGGTCCGACACCTCTTTGAGGGATTGCCGTCATGCCCGCACCGACGAAGATCGCGATCAACGGGTTCGGCCGCGTCGGGCGCTGCATCCTGCGCTCGCTCAGCGAAGCCCGCCGTCCGGATATCGAGCTCGTCGCGATCAACGATCTCGCCGAGGCGCGTACGCTCGCGCACCTGTACAACCACGACACCGTGCACGGCCGCGCGGCGGTGCGGGCGACGGCGCGCGCCGGACATCTCGACATCGAAGGGCACGCGGTACGCACGTACGCGGCGCACGACCCGGCGCAACTGCCGTGGCGCGAACTCGGCGTCGAGATCGTGCTCGAATGCACCGGCCTCTTCACCGACAAGACGAAGCTCGAGCCGCATTTCGCGGCCGGCGCACGCACAGTGATCCTGTCGGCGCCGGCGAAGGACCACGCGACGACGATCGTGATGGGCGTCAACGAGCGCGACTACGATCCGGCCGATCACCGCGTCGTCTCGTGCGGGTCGTGCACGACCAACGCGCTCGCGCCGCTCGCGAATGTGCTGCACGAGACGTTCGGCATCCGCTACGGCTTGATGACGACGATCCACGCGTACACGAACGACCAACCGGTGCTCGACATCCCGCACCGCAAAGGCGATCTGCGGCGGGCGCGCGCTGCGGCGATGAACATGGTGCCGACGTCGACCGGCGCGGCCCGCGCGCTCGCCGACGTGATTCCGGCGCTCGCCGGCAAGTTCGACGGCCAGGCGGTGCGCGTGCCGACGATGGACGTGAGCCTCGTCGATCTCACGTTCGAATCCGAGCGCGATCTGTCGAAGGATGCGATTCACGCCGCGATGAGGGCCGCGAGCGAAGGTCCGCTCAACGGCATTCTCGGCTACGAGGAGGAGCCGCTCGTGTCGAGCGACTACATCGGCGATCCCCGCTCGTCGATCTTCGACGCGACGCTGACGCAGGTGCTCGGCGCGCGCTTTGCGAAAGTGCTCAGCTGGTACGACAACGAATGGGGCTTCGCGCACCGGATGGTCGAACTGACGCAGCTCGTCGCGGCCGGGATCTCTCGTTAGGTCGGGACGTTAGGCGTTCGCGCCGACGCCGGTCTCGGCGGCGGCTCGGTAGCGGCCGCGCACCATCACGAAGAACACCGGCACGAAGAAGATCGCGAGCATCACCCCGGTGACCATGCCGCCGACGACGCCGGTACCGATATCGTTCTGGCTCGCGGCGCCGGCGCCGGTCGCGACGACGAGCGGAAAGACGCCCGCGATGAACGCGAACGACGTCATCAGGATCGGCCGCAGCCGCAACCGCGACGCGTTCAACGCCGCTTGCCACGCGTCGACGCCGGTGCGCAGTTCCGCTTCGGCGAACTCGACGATCAGAATCGCGTTCTTCGCCGACAAACCCATCGTCGCGAGCAAGCCGACCTGGAAGTAGATGTCGTTGTAGAGGCCGCGCAGCGTCGCCGCGAGCACCGCGCCGATGATGCCGAGCGGCACGACCAGCATCACCGCGACCGGCACCGACCAACTCTCGTACAACGCCGCAAGGCACAGGAACACGACGAAGAGCGACACGGCATACAGCGCCGGTGCTTGCGACCCGGAGACCTTTTCCTGATACGACGCGCCGGTCCATTCGAGGCCGGTGCCTTTCGGCAACGTCGCGACCAGCCGTTCCATTTCGTCCATGGCCTCGCCCGTACTGTAGCCGGGAGCGGGTTGGCCTTGGATGTCGAGCGACGGCCGGCCGTTGAAGCGCTCGAGCCGCGCCGGCCCTTGAATCCACCGCCACGTCATGAACGACGCGAACGGCGCCATCGTCCCGGACGCCGAGCGCACGTACCAATGGTTCAAGTCCTCCGGCGTCATGCGGAACGGCGCGTCGCCCTGCATGTACACGCGCTTCACGCGGCCGCGATCGATGAAGTCGTTGATGTACGTGCCGCCCCACGCCGCCGACAGCGTCGTGTTGATGTCCGAGATCGCGACGCCGAGCGCATTCGCCTTCGCTTGATCGACGTCGATGTGCAGTTGCGGCGTATCGTCGAGACCGTTCGGCCGCACCTGTGCGAGGATCGGGCTCTTGCGCGCGATGTCGAGCAATTGGTTGCGCGCCGCCATCAGCGCGTCGTGGCCGAGGTCGCCGCGGTCCTCGAGTTCCATCTCGAAGCCCGTCGAGTTGCCGAGCTCGCGGATCGGCGCCGGCACCAATGCGTAGATCTGCGCGTCGCGGATTTTCGAGAACGTCTGCATCGCCCGCCCGACGATCGCCTCGGCGCTGTTCTGTTTGCCGGGGCGTTTGTCCCAATCCTTCAAGTTCACGAACGCTTGCCCGGCGTTCTGGCCTTGCCCGGCGAAGCTGAAGCCGGCGACGATGAATACCGAGAAGACGTTGTCCTTCTCGTCGACGAGATAGAAGTTCTCGACTTGCTTCGCGACCTCGAGCGTGCGTGCTTGCACCGCGCCGGTCGGCAGTTGGATCGGCGTGAACAAGCCGCCTTGGTCTTCTTGCGGCAGGAAGCCCGTCGGCAGACGCCACAACAACAATGCCATGAGTGCGACGATCACCGCATACACGAGCATCGTCGATTTGCGCAGCGACAGCAGCCGCGTCACCGCGCCGTAGTAGCGTTCGCGACCGGTCTCGAACGTCTGGTTGAACTTCGTGAAGAACCAGCCGTGCAGTTCGGCGCGGCCTTCCGGAATCGGCTTCAACAGCGTCGCGCAGAGCGCGGGTGTCAGCACCATCGCGACGAAGATCGACAGCCCCATCGCCGAGACGATCGTCACCGAGAATTGCCGATAGATGACGCCGGTCGAACCGCCGAAGAACGCCATCGGCACGAACACCGCCGACAGCACCAATGCGATCGCGATCAGCGCGCCGGTGATTTGATCCATCGATTTGCGCGTCGCGTCGCGCGGCGACATGCGCTCTTCGCGCATCACGCGCTCGACGTTCTCGATCACGACGATTGCGTCGTCGACGAGGAGGCCAATCGACAATACCAGCGCGAACAGCGTCAGCGTGTTGATCGTGTAGCCGAACACCGCGAGCGCGCCGAACGTGCCGAGCAATACCACCGGCACCGCGATGCCGGGGATCAACGTCGTGCGCCAGTTCTGCAGGAACACGAACATCACGAAGATCACGAGCCCGATCGCCTCGAATAACGTCCAGATCACCTGCTGGATCGAAATGCGGATGAAGCGCGTGTTGTCGACCGGGAATGCGAGCGCCATGCCTTCGGGCAGCGACGCCGCGAGTTCGGTCGCGCGCGCCTTCACCGCGTCGATCGTGACGAGCGTGTTCGCGCCGGGCGCGAGCCGTACCGTCATGCCGGCGGCGGGCCGACCGTTCAGGCGGTTCTTCACCTGGTAGCTGTCCGCGCCGATTTCGACGCGCGCGACGTCGGCGAGCCGAACGATCGCACCGCTCTCGGAGCTTTTCAGAATGATGTTGCGGAACTGCTCCGGCGTTTGCAGACGGCTTTGCGACGTGACGGTCGCGTTCAGCTGCTGCGCGTCGGTCGCCGGTTGCTGGCCGATCTCGCCCGCAGAGACCTGCGTGTTCTGCGCGCGCACGGCGGCTTGCACGTCGCCGGGCGTCAAGTTGTACGAGACGAGCTTGTACGGATCGAGCCAAATGCGCATCGCGTACGGCGAGCCGAACACTTGTACGTCGCCGACGCCGGGCACGCGCGAGATCGGGTCCTGCAACCGGCTCGCGAGATAGTCCGAGATGTCGACGTTCGTGTAGCGCCCGATCGTGTCGTACAGCCCGACGATCAGCTGAAAGCTCGTCTGCGACTTCGCGACCGTGATGCCTTGTTGGACGACTTCCTGCGGCAAGCGCGAAACTGCCTGCTGTACCTTGTTCTGCACTTGCACTTGCGCGATGTCGGGATTCACGCCGGCGGCGAAGGTCACGACGATCTGCACTTGGCCGTTCGAGCTGCTCGTCGAGGAGAAGTACAACAGGTTGTCGATGCCGGTGAGCTGTTGCTCGATCACCTGCGTCACGGAGTTCTGTGCGGTCTCGGCCGACGCGCCGGGGTACGTCGTTTGAATCGTCACCGCGGGCGGCGCGATGCTCGGATACTGCTCGATCGGCAGGCGCAGCAGCGAGATCGCGCCGGCGAGCGCGATGAACATCGCGATGACCCACGCGAAGATCGGCCGGTCGATGAAGAAGCGTGACAGCATCGTTCTCTAGATCGCTTCGCTGGCCTGCGGATTCACTTGGCCGCCGCGGCGCTCGCCGTTTGCGGTTGATCGTGCGGGACGAACGCGACCGCGTTGGCCTTTTCGCCGGGCCGCGCGTATTGCAGACCTTCGACGATCACGCGATCGCCGGGGTCGATGCCGCTTTCGACGAGCCAGTTCGAACCGACGGTCTGCGACACGGTCAATTGGCGCCGCTGCACCGTGCCGTCGGCTTCGACGACGAGCGCGGTCGCGTTGCCCTTCTCGTCGCGGCTGACGCCGCGTTGCGGCACGAGCAGCGCCGCCGGCTCGATGCCTTCGACGATCGTCGCGCGCACGAACATGCCGGGCAGCAGCCAGCCGTCCGGATTCGGGAACTGCGCGCGCAGCGTCAGCGAGCCGGTCGTCGGGTTGACGACGATCTCGCGGAATTTCAGCGTTCCTTCGTGCGGATAGCGCGTGCCGTCCTCGAGCGTCAGCGTGACTACCGCGGTGTCCGGCGATTGACCCGAGATGTCGCCGACCGCGAGCGCTTGCCGCAGCGCCAGCAGTTCGCCGGTCGATTGGTTCATGTCGACGTAGATCGGATCGAGCGTGCTGATCGTCGCGAGCGCCTGCGTCTGATTCGCGGTCACGAGCGCGCCCTGCGTCAGGAACGAGCGGCTGATCTTGCCGTTGATCGGCGCGGTGATCCGCGTGTAGCCGAGATTCACGCGGGCGGTCTCGACGCTGGCCTCGTACAGTTGTATCGCGGCCTCGGCTTGTTGCAGTGCCGCCTGCGCGTCGTCGTTGTCCTGTTGGCTGATCATCTTTTCGGCGCGCAGCGCCTTGTAGCGTTCGGCCTTGAGGCGCGCGGTCGTCAGCGCCGCCTGCGCGCTCGCGAGTTGCGCCTTGGCGCTGTCGAGCGCCGTCGCGTACAGCGTGTCGTCGATTTGATACAGCGGCTGTCCCGCCGTCACGACGCTGCCTTCGGCGAAGAGGCGCGCCTTCAGGATGCCGCTGACCTGCGGACGCACGTCGGAGACCGCGAGCGGACTCGCGCGCCCCGGTAGTTCGGCGGTCAACACGGCGCGTTGCGGTTCGATCGTCACGACGCCGACGTCGGGCACGTGACCTTGCGGCCCATTCGCGCCGCCTTGTTTGCCGGAACCGCACGCGGTCAATCCTGTCGCGACCGCGATGGCGATGACGACAACGGCTCCGCGGACCCGCGGCATGGGTACTCCTGTGTACACGATTCGATGCTCGAAGCGTTGTTGTTCGAAATCCAAGGCGGCGGCACGTCGCCGCACGAAACGACCCCTCGGTCGGCGACCTCGCAGCGGTTACAGCACGGGGTGGGCTGGTGCGGAGGCACAGGTTAGCCGCGGCGACGGCGCAAGGGAAATGGCGCAAGCCACCGATCTTGGAACGGTCTGCGTAGCCGAAACGGTAATATCCGCCGTCCAGTCAGGAGACCACCATGCCGCCGACGCGCCGCCGCTTCGCGACCGCCGATGCCGCGATCGACATCGCCGCGCTCGATTGGGGCGGCGAGCGGCCGCTCGCGCTGCTGCACCATGCGAACGGCATGTGCGCGGCGACGTGGACGCTCGTCGCCGAGGCGCTCGCCGCGGACTATCGCGTCGTCGCGATCGACGCGCGCGGCCACGGCGACTCGGCGGCGCCGCCGGCACCCGCCGGCTATCCGATGCGCGCGTTCGTGGCGGATCTCGCGGCGGTTGCGCGAGCGCTGCTCGCCGAGACGGGCCGGTCGCGCATCGCGTACGGCATCGGCAACTCGTTCGGCGGCATCGTCACCGCCGCCACCGAGGCGTTGCACCCTAAGCTCTTCGAACGGATCGCGATGCTCGATCCGCCGATCCATCCCGACGATGTCCTGCGGGCACGCCTCGATCCGAGCGGCGGCATCGTCGATCCGCGGCCGTTGATCGCGGCGCAAGCGCGGCGTCGCACCGCGATCTGGCCGTCGCGCGACACGGCGCGCGCGGCGTGGGCCGACAAGCCGATGTTCGCGCGCTGGCGACCGCGTGCGTTCGAGGCGTATCTCGCCGAAGGCTTCCGCGACCGCGCCGACGGGCGCGTCGAGCTGAAGTGTTCGCCGGAGGTGGAGGCGACGATCTTCGCGACGAGCGGCGACCTCGACATCTACGCGCTCGCGCCGGACGTGCGGGTGCCGGTGCTGCTCGTGCGCGCGGCGCGCGGCAACTTGCCGGTGCAGGCGTTCGACCATCTCGCGACGTTGTTGCCCGATTGCACGTCGATCGCGCCGGACATCGGCCATTTGATGCCGCTCGAGGAACCCGAGCGCACGGTCGAGCTCCTGCGCGACTTCGCGCGGCGGCGATGACGCACGAGCCGACAACCGGGGGTCGGCGCACGGTGGTGCTGTGCGCCGACGACTACGGCATCGCGCCGGGCGTGTGCCGCGGCATACGCGAGTTGTTGGCGGCGGGGCGGTTGTCGGCGACGAGCTGCATGGTCGACTTCCCGGAATTTCGCGCCGAGGGTCCGGCGCTCGCCGAGTTCGCGGAGCGCGCCGACATCGGTCTGCACGTGACGTTGACGATCGAGCGCGGTCTCGCGCGAGTGATGGCCGATGCGTACCTGCGGCGCTTCTCGGCGCAAACGATCGCGGCCGAGGTCGACCGGCAACTCGACGTCTTCATGCGCATCATGGGGCGCGCACCGGATCACATCGACGGTCACCAGCACGTGCACGTGCTGCCGGTGGTACGCGACGCCGTATGCGACGCGGCGGCGCGGGTCGGCGCGTACGTACGCAATCTGCACGTACCGCTAACGAGAACGCTGGGGCGCCCGTCGCCGTTCGCGGCGGCGTGCCTGTCCGTGATGTCGCGGCGCATCGCCGGCCAGTCGCGCGAGCGCGGCATCGAAACGAACCACGGTTACACCGGCACGCGGCGGTTCGGCGCGGCGACGCCGTATCGCGAGTTGATGCGCAAGATGATCGCCGGTGCCCGCGACGGCGAGTTGTGGGTGTGTCACCCCGGCTGGAGCGATGCGACGCTCGCGAGTCGCGATCCGGTCACGACGCCGCGCGAAGACGAATTGCGCTACCTCGCGAGCGCCGAGTTCGCCGCCGAGCTGGCCGAGGCCGGCATCGCGCTCGGCCGCTTGCCGCGGCGCGCGGGGGCGCGCGCTATCATCGCCGCACGTTGAGCTCGCGAGACCGCATGCCCGATTCGACAGCATTCGCCGAGCCGCGAAGGCGCAATCTCGCGCGACGCCTATGGTCGGTGCTGGCGGTGCCGTACTGGTATTCGGAACCGAAGTGGCGCGTGCGCAGCCTGACGCTCGGTTTGTTGCTGCTGACCTTCGCGCAGGTCGGCCTGTCGGTTTGGAGCAACTACTGGAATCGCTCACTGTTCGACTCGCTCGAAGCGCGCTCGGTGCGCGGCGTCGTGATTCAAGCCGGCGTGTTCGGGCTGATCTTCGTCTCGTCGATCGGCGTCACCGCCGCTCACCTGATGGTCAAACGCGCGTTGCATCTCGACTGGCGTCGTTGGCTGACGGAGCTGCTGCTCGAACGTTGGATGGCCGATGGACGCCACTACCGGCTGCGATTCACCGAAGGGTCGCACGACAACCCGGATCAGCGCATCGCGGAAGACATCCGCATCGCGACCGACGGCGCACTCGGCCTCGCGCATACGCTCTTCTACTCGTTGTTGAGCCTCGGGCTCTTCGTGCCGATCCTGTGGGCGGCGTCGGGATCGGTGGCGGTCCCCGGTACCCACCTGCACGTGCCGGGCTACATGGTGCCGCTCGCGTTTCTGTACGCCGGTGTCGGCACCGGTCTCGGATGGCTGCTCGGGCGGCCGCTGAGCCGCGCGACGAACGCTCTGCAGAGCGCGGAGGCGGACTTCCGATTCGGACTCGCGCGCGCTCGCGAGCACTCCGAAGCGATCGCGCTGATGCGCGGCGAACGCAGCGAACGGCGTAGTGCGACCGAACGCTTCCGTCAGGTGGTGCACGACTTCGACTGGCAGTCGCTCGCGTTCATGGGCCTGATCTCGTTCACGACGGGTTACGGCGGGCTGCTGCCGGTGTTTCCGCTGCTGGTCGCGGCGCCGCAGTTCATCGCCGGCGCGATGACGCTCGGGGTGCTGATGCAGGCCGCGCATGCGTTTCAGCAGCTCACCTCCGCGCTGTCGTGGCCGGTCGACAATGCGGCCGGCATCGCAGTGTGCCGCGCGTCGGCCGAACGTGTGCTGTCGTTGTACGACGACATCGAGCAACTCGAGGCGGACAAGTACCCTTCCGACGAATCGCGCATCGCGCGCGTCGTCGGCGGTATCGATCGGTTGGTGCTGAAAGACCTCACGATTGCCGATGCGTCGGGACGCATCGTTCTCGAACATCTCGACGCCGAAGTCCGTCACGGCGAGCGCGTGCTCGTTTGGGGCGAATCGACGTCGACCAACGGCCTCTTCAAGGCGATCGCGGGACTGTGGTCGTGGGGCAGCGGGTGCATCGTCGTGCCGGACGGCTACGCCTTGTTCATCCCGCGGCGGCCTTACTTGCCCGAGGACACGCTACGCGTCGCGCTGTGCTATCCGCACATGCCGGACTCGTTCACCGACGCGGCCATCGTGCGTGCACTCGACGATGTCGGCGCCGGTGGGCTGGCGGCGCGGCTCGACGAGCGCGCGAATTGGGAGGAAATACTCGCGGCGCACACGCAACAGCAGTTGTCGTTCGCGCGCGCATTGATGGTGCGGCCGGAGTGGATCTTCACACAGGAGGCGACCGACTCGTTCGATCCCGACGGTGAGCGCGCGATCTTCGCGATGCTGCGCCGAGAGCTGCCGAGTACGACGCTCGTGACGATCGGATTGCGCGCCGAGCTCGAGGCGCTGCACGAGCGCAAGATCGCGCTGACGCGCGTGCCCGAGACGAAGTATCTGCCCCCCGCATCCGCACCTGTTGCGGTCACCGTCCGTTAGTCGAAACGGCTGGGCAACCAACCTCGTTCGACGCAGTCGCGGAAACACCACGCGGGCGTCGTCTCGGTGCGATAGCTCCAGAAGAACCAGCCGCGGTATTCCTCGAACGCGATGAGCTGCGCGGCGGCGTATGCGCGCAGCGCGACGTCGAGTCGAAAGTCGTGGAGCCGTTGCAGCGAGCTGCGAGTCGGCATCTTCGCACCGAGCGACACGACTTCGATGTCGAGCCCGAGACTCCATTCGCCGACGATCGCGGGACGTGCGAGTTCGCGCTGGATGTCGCGCGCCTCGTCGCGCCATTCGTGCACCGCCTTTTCGACGTGGCCGGCGGGGTCGAGCGCGAGATCCGCGGGATCGAAGCATTGGTAGCGATGCACGTCGAAGAGGACGTTGTCGAAGGTCGCTTCGCCGAGGAACGCGCGGTATTCGCGGTGCGACCGGAAGCCGTCGTGCAGTACGATCGCGACGTCGGCCGCCGAGCAATGCGCCCGAATCGCGCTATACGCGCGGCGGTAGAAATCCGTCAGATAATCGGTCGAGATGTCCCAGCGCGGTTCGTTCAGCAGCTCGATCGCGCGCAGCGCTCGGTGTCCGCGATATCGCTCGGCGAGACGTTCCAGCACGTCGAGCGTGTGCGCGAGGAAGTCGGCGCGCGTGTGCCACTCGCAGACGTTCTGAATGCCGCCGTTGTCGAAGCCGTTCTGGCAACCGGGCGCCGCGTGCAGATCGAGCATGGCGCCGAGGCCGAACTCCGCCGCCCAATCCATCGCCCGATCGAGCACGTCGATGCCACCGCCCGCGTACGGAAACCGATCCGCGCCGTATTTCGCGTGATAAGGATACGGCGGGCCGAAGATCCAATGGCCGAATGGAATGCGTACCGTGTCGATGCCGACCTGCGCGAGCCACGCGAAGTCCGCGCGCGTCACGAACGAATTCCAATGGGCGCGCAACCGGGGCGCGGCATCGTTGCCGAGCTCGGCGCACCAGGTCGTCTCGTCGGTCGCCGCCAGGCCATCGAACAAACTCGGCGTCATCCACTTCTCGAGCACGAGCCAACCGCCGAGGTTGACGCCTCGCAGCGGTCGTGTCGGTTCGGCGTGCGCGCGTTGCACCGCTCTCTCGTGAGCACCGGGCCGACGTTAGCCTACACTGCGCCATGGCCGAACGAGACATCACGCAGCCGAGTGCATACTGGAATCTGACGACCGACGCGTTGCTCGGCGCGCTGCGCGCATCCTCGGACGGACTCGCCGACGCCGAGGCGCAGCGTCGGCTCGTACGCTTCGGTCGCAATGCGATCAAGGCGAAGGAACGCGCCACGTGGCTCTCGCTGTTGCTGAATCAATTCCGCAGTCCGTTGGTGCTGATTCTCGTGTTCGCGGCGGTGATCGCGATGATCGTCGGCGAATGGACCGATGCGAGCATCGTGTTGATCGTGGTATTCGGTTCGACCTTGCTCGGCTTCGCGCAGGAGTATCGCGCGAGCAGCGCAGTCGAGAAGTTGCGTGCGCAGATCACCATCCGCTCGCACGTGCTGCGCGACGGTCGCGACGTGCTGCTGCCGTCCGAAGAGCTGGTGCCGGGCGACGTCGTGACGCTGTCGGCCGGCAGCTTGATTCCGGCCGACGGCGTCGTGCTGTCCGCGCACGACTTCTTCGTCAATCAAGCGGTCCTCACCGGCGAGACGTTTCCGGTCGAGAAGCACGCGACGCCGACGCCCGCGAAGGCGGGTCTCGCGGAGCGGACGAATTGCGTGTTCCTCGGCACCAGCGTCGGCAGCGGCACCGCGCGAGTGCTGATCGTCGAGACCGGCGCCGCGACGATGTTCGGGCAGATCGCGCATCGGCTGAGCCTGCGACCGGCGGAAACGGAGTTCGAGCACGGCGTGCGCCGGTTCGGCAACTTGCTGACGCGCGTGATATCGGTGATGACGATCGTCGTGCTCGCGGCGAACGTGTTTCTCGACAAGCCGCTGATCGATTCGCTGTTGTTCGCGCTCGCGCTCGCGGTGGGGCTCACGCCCGAGCTGTTGCCGGCGATCTTGTCGATCACGCTCGCGCACGGCGCGCAGCGCATGGCCGCCCGCGGCGTCATCGTGCGACGGCTGAGCGCCATCGCGAACCTCGGCAGCATGGACGTGATGTGCACGGACAAGACCGGCACGCTGACCGAAGGCGTCGTGCGGCTCGACGGCGCGCTCGACGCGCAAGGCCGCCCGTCGCCGGACGTGCTGCGTGCGGCGTATCTGAACGCGCACTTCCAAACCGGCCTCGACAATCCGCTCGACGCGGCGATCGACGGCTACGCGCGCGAGCGCGGCGTAGCGGTCGTCGAACGGAAGATCGACGAGATTCCGTACGATTTCGTCCGCAAGCGCCTCAGCATCATCGTTGGGGAAGCGAACGACGGACGAATGTTGATCACCAAAGGCGCGCTCGGGCACGTCGTCGACGTGTGCGATCGAGTTCGCTGGGACGGCGTCGACGCGCCGCTCGACGACGCCAAGCGCGCCGCGATCGAGCGGCTGTTCGGCGATTGGAGCGAGCGCGGTTACCGCGTGCTCGGCGTCGCCACCAAGCGCGTCGAGGGGCGCGCCGGCAACGGCACTTACTCGCGGGCCGACGAGACCGGGCTTGCGTTCGCGGGCTTCCTGCTGTTCTTCGATCCGCCCAAGTCCGACGTGCCTGCCGTCATTGCCGACCTCGCCGCGCGCGGCGTACGCCTGAAGATCATCACCGGCGACAATCAAAAGGTCGCGCGCCACGTCGCCGAAGCGGTGAACCTGTCCGTCGAAGGATTGCTGACCGGCACGCAGATCGACGACTTGCGCGACGAAGCGCTGTGGCACTTGGCGGAACGCACGACGATCTTCGCCGAGGTCGATCCGAACCAGAAGGAGCGCATCATCCTGGCGCTGCGCAAAACCGGTCACGTCGTCGGCTACATGGGCGACGGCATCAACGACGCTCCGGCGCTGCATTCCGCCGACGTCAGCGTGTCGGTCGACAATGCGGTGGACGTCGCGAAGGACGCCGCCGACTTCGTCCTGTTGCGCACCGACTTGTCGATCCTGCGCGAGGGCATCGACGAAGGCCGCACGACGTTCGCGAACACCTTGAAGTACATCCTGACGTCGATCAGCGCCAACTTCGGCAACATGTTCAGCATGGCCGGCGCGTCGGTGCTGTTGCCGTTCCTGCCGCTGCTGTCGTCGCAGATACTGCTGAACAACTTCCTCGCCGACATTCCGGCCACGACCATCGCCGGCGACAACGTCGATGCGGAATGGGTGGCGAAGCCGCGCCGTTGGAACACGGCGTTCATCCGCGACTACATGGTGTTGTTCGGGCTCGTCAGCTCGTTGTTCGACGTGTTGACGTTCGTCGCGTTGCTGTTCGTGTTTCGCACCGGGGCCGAGGCGTTCCGCACCGGTTGGTTCATCGAATCGCTACTGACCGAACTCGTGATCGCACTCGTGGTGCGCACGCGCCATCCGTTCTTCCGCAGCCGGCCGTCGACGCTGTTGCTGGCGGCGACGGCGGTGGTCGTCGCCGTGACGCTCGCGCTGCCGTATGCACCGTTCGCCGAGGTGTTCGGCTTCGTGCCGCTGCCCGCGCCGCTGCTGCTCGCGATCATCGGCATCACGCTGCTGTACGTGGTCGCCGCGGAACTCGCGAAGAAATACTTCTTCGCGCGGGCGGCTCACGCCGAGATGTGAGGTCGGCGCGCGCGCAGCCACGCGCGGCCGACGAACGCCTGCGCCGCGATCGCGCAGGCACCGTCGACGAACAGTGCGTGACGCACGCCGAACGCGGTGACCGCCGCGCCGGTGAGCAGTCCGCCGAGCGACGCGCCGCCGCGCACCGCGAGCATGAACAAGCTGACGGACCGGCCGCGAATGCCCACCGCGGCGACCGATTGCAGCAGCGTGTTCGCGGTCGCGTTGCTCGCGGTCATCGCGATGCCGGCGACGACGAACAGCGCCGGCAGCGCCGACGCCCACGGATTCACGGCGGCGCAGACGAGCGCCGCTCCGTAGAGCACGGCGCACGCACTGCTCAATGTCCGACCATCGCGCTCGGGATCGAGCGCCAACAGTCCCATTGCGCCGCACAGACCGCCGACCCCGAACGCGCCGATGGTCAGGCTGAAGTCGGCAACGTCGCCGTGATGCAGCTGCTTCACGAGCACGGGGCAGAACGTGATCAGCGGTGAACAAAAGAAGCTCGTC
>Ga0335084_10002359_pt1 | contig 18195 bp, 16 predicted proteins | sample Lox_Sample_44_FD_206721 | JGI IMG/M metagenome (GOLD analysis project Ga0335084, IMG submission 206721) | Soil microbial communities from Loxahatchee National Wildlife Refuge, Florida, United States - Lox_Sample_4.4 | ecosystem: Environmental > Terrestrial > Soil > Wetlands | place: USA...
TGTGAAGCCATGGAGAAGCTCTCAAGCGTGCTGGCAGCAGGAACTGGAACAGGAGAATATACAGTTCTGATAGGAGAAAGCCTGACTGCCACCAAAGGTTGTATCACTCGATGAAAACAAGGACAAAGAATGGGGTTTGGCAATGCAACCTCCCTGATTGTTGTTCTTACCGTTTAACAAAGAAAACTGGACACTATAAAATAGCGAAAACAAAGCGAAGCACTGAAGGATAAATTAATCGACGTCCTCAGTATTACTTTTCCTGTATTCGAGAGGACCAAGGTTCAAAACCCGAAAATCGCTAAGATTTCCAGCTAATTCCACAGGAAAATCAAGCAGTATTCTATTCTTTTAATATCTTTTCCGCTGCAATCTGCGCCTCGTGCACGCAATCGCCGATGCCGATGCCTTTATATGAGCAGCCGATAAGGTGCAGGCCAGGATGCGTAGTGAGAGACCGGTCGATCATGGATATCCGATCGAGGTGTCCTACGGTATACTTCGGCATGCCTTTGACCCATCGGTAGACCTTTGAGAACCGGGCAGCTGCCTTGATGCCGACGATCGTATCCAGTTCTTCCAGAACCGTCTTTACCAGCCCAGCATCGTCGAGCTCGTTCACCAGCTCCTCGTGGTGCCCGCCTCCGACGAAACCGCGAATGAGTATTTGGTCATCAGGCGCGCGGAATGACCACTTGGTGGAACTGTAGGTTGCCGCATTGATTCTCCTGCCTTCAACACGCGGAACTATGAATCCGAATCCTTTAAGAGGGACCTTCACATCTTCCCTGCGGAAGGCGATTGAGACCGTAGCAGAGGTTGACCACTCGATTTTGCCCAACTGCGCAGCGAGAGTCGCATCAAAACCCTTGATCATTTCAGCAGAATCGAAAGACGCTGTTCCGAGCATGACATAATCGGCTTCAATGGCCTCGCCGTTTTCAAGAATCACGGCGTATTTTTTGCCGCGCGGTTCGACGGCCTTGACACCTGTGCCGAGCCTGATCGATTCTTTCCCGATATACTCGACACATTTGTCCGAGAATGTCTGCATGCCATTCTTGAAGCTCATAAAGAAGGTCATCTTCGGCATGCCGGGCTTAGGCGGTGGTCCGCTCTGAGGCCGGGTCTTCATCGCTGAGAGCATGCCGAGGATAAGGCTGCCGCTCTTCTGTTCCATCTGGACAAAGCGCGGGAACGTTGCAAGAACGCTCATGTTGTCCGGGTTGGACGTGTGGATGCCGGCAACGAGTGGTTCCGCTATTTTCTCGAGGCATTCACGTCCCAGCCTGCGGGTCACAAACTCGGCGAGGCTCTCGTCTCCCATGGTCTTTCGCTTTGGTATGAACATTTCCATTCCCATCCGGAGCTTGGCCGGCCAGGAGAGAAGACTGGACTTCGCCATCGGCCAGAACATAGTCGGCACCATGAGCATCACGCCATCAGGCAGCGCGTGCAGCTGGTTCTTTGAATAGAGGTAAGTGCCCTTGAACTGGTCGTTCGTGGACATCATCTCGGATTCGAGACCGAGATGACGGGCGAGGTTCACGGTCCATATCTTTTCCGGCAGGAAGCTGTCTGGACCGCCTTCGACGGTATATTTGTCGATTTTATCGGTAATGATTTTGCCGCCTGCGCGTCTGTCCTTTTCAAGGAGAAGTACATCAACTGTCTTCCCATGCGCCTTTGCCCCGGATTTCAGATGTACGGCCGCAGCCAGACCCGCAATGCCACCGCCTACAATAATGATTTTTGGCATAGTTTAATCCCTTTTAGAAGCAAGATTGTGTAGATTGATGCAAATAGAACTATAAACATTTAAATTATAACTCGTTATTCAGGGAATGCTTACATTTTTGTTTGCACCAACCGTCAAAGAATTTCGTTTGATCGTGTCTACGTTCAATGACTTATCAACCCCCCCTTTTAACAATATCAGCCAATGCCCTAATAAAGAGCGACGAGGTATTTAGGGACTCGGCACGATGGAACTCAATCCCCAGCTTTGCCGCGTGTGTCCGGTGCACGATGTCAATATCGTAGAGAGTCTCCATGTGGTCGCAGGTGAAACCTATCGGAACCTCGAGAACATACTTATACCCATCCTGAGCGATTTTGTCCAACGTAGGTTCCACCTCTGGCTCGATCCAGGGCTCGGTTGCCCGGGTCCCTTTGCTCTGCCAGGCTATGCGCCACAGGGTGATGTCAAGGCCGGAAACTACGAGCTGTACTGTCTCTTCAACCTGCCTTTTGTACGGATCACCCGCAGCAATGTACCGCACGGGGATGCTGTGGCTGGTAAAGACGACAACGACGTGCCTTCGCTGTTCCGGCCGAAAAAGCTTAAGGCTGTCAGACAACCTTTCCTGCCATGCTCTGATGAAAAGAGGATTATCATGCCAGCTTGCAATGAAGAACGGGCAAGTCTCTCCGCTGCCCAGTCCTTCACACGCGGTTCTATATGCTCCCGTTGTGACTTCAGTGGAGAAAGGCGACATTGAAAGAGCGATAACGCGCCGCGCCCCGTCTCTGATAGCTCGTTCAAATGATTCAGCAACTGTTGGCTTCGAATACCGAAACCCCTCATAGGCCCGGTAACCGTTACCGAGCTCCTGCGTCAGGGCGTCGGCCTGTGCCTTAACGAGCTCCGGCAGCGGTGACTTCCCGCCGATGAGCTTATAGCGCTCGACAACGGACTGGATAACGGGAGAAGGCGCCGGCCTCCCCATGAAGGCGGTCATGAAAGGGCCGACTTCATCAAGAGACCGCGGCCCACCCAGGGCGATGAGTATGATTGCGGTATCAGACATGAAAATAGCGGGGCGCAGATGGACGCAGAAAAACCGGACAGAGACGTTATAAGCAATAAAAAAAAGATGTAGACGTTAATCCAGGGTTTCAGCGAAAATCTGCATCTAAGTGATTTTTACCTTTTACTCAATTCATGCGTCGTATTTATGAATTCCTCAGCGTTCTCTAACGGTGTTTGCTGCAGGATGCCGTGGCCCAGGTTCATGATGTGACCATTCCTGCCTTCAGCCCGGTCGAGTATCTCCTTGGTGCGTTTCCGGATAAACTCCTTGGAGCCGAAGAGCGAAACAGGATCCAGATTCCCCTGAACAGCCTTGGCAAATCCCACTCTCTTCCAGGCAACATCGAGATCGCACCGCCAGTCAAGGCCGATCACATCACCGCCGGCCTCAGCCACCATCTCAAGGAGATGCGTAGCTCCATGGGCGAAGTGGATGAGCGGTACGGTCTTTCTGACGCCGGCAATCACATTCTTCTGGTGCGGCAGCACGAACTCGCGATAGTCACTCGGTCCGAGTGCCCCGACCCAGCTATCGAAGAGCTGGACCACCTGCGCGCCTGCACCGATCTGCGCATCCAGATAGTTGATAATAACGCCGGTGAGATGTTCCATGAGCTTGTGCCAGGCCTTCGGTTCCGAGAACATCATTGCCTTCGCATGTTCGTAATTCCGCGACCCGCCGCCTTCAATGATGTAGCTTGCGAGGGTGAAAGGCGCGCCCGAGAAGCCGATGAGCGGTACTTTGCCGTTAAGCTCCTTGAGAACGATCTTTATGGCCTTCATGAGGTATTCGATCTGGGCAGCCGCATCGATGGGCTTGAGCTTCTGCACATCGGCCATGGTACGCACGGGGTTGTGGATCACCGGGCCTTCGCCCTTGGCAAACTCCAGTCCGATGCCCATGGGCTCGAGAGGCAGCAGGATGTCGGCGAATATGATGGCCGCGTCGATCTCATAACGCCGCACCGGCTGGATCGTCACCTCGGCGGCAAGGTCAGGCGTCTTGCACATCTCGAGGAAGGTATGCTTCGCGCGAATCTCTCGGTATTCCGGCAGGTATCTACCCGCCTGGCGCATCATCCATACCGGCGTGCAGTCCACGGGTTCCCGTCTGCATGCCTTGATAAACCTGTCTGCTCTGGACATCTATTCGGTCTCCTCAATCACTAAATGATATTAGCATTCCCTTTCTGCAAGGCATCATAATAGTATTTTATCGTGCAAAACTCAAGGGAATTTTATTACGCTTCCCGCGTCAGAACCTGCTAATCCTTCCTCCTGAACGAGAGGGCGGCGAGGGTGAGCATAAGGACGGACATAGCCGATACTATGAAAAGATCAGTATAGAACGAAAATTCCGGGCCAAGAGGAGGCGTTGAGTTCCTTAGAAGTACATGCTTAAATGCATCTATGCCGTAGGTAAGAGGGTTGATGGACGTAAGTTGGCGAAGAGCGTGCGGCATGGATGATACAGGATACATGGCGCCGGATAGGAAGAACATAGGCATTACAAGAAAATTCATGATGATGTTAAAGCCGTCGAAAGATGTAAGCCGTGCTGCGATGAGAATGCCAATGGAGGTGATACAGAATGCGACAAGTATGGATACGGCGACTACCTCGGCGACCTGCAGAGAAGTGAGGCGGATGCCGAGGAAGGGGATCAGGATCAGGATGATGACCGCTTGGGCCACGGAGATGGCCGTACCCGAGATGGCCTTGCCGATGACGATCGACAGTCGGGAGATAGGCGCAACGAGCATCTCCTTCATGAAGCCAAATTCCCGGTCCCAGACGATCGAGATGGACGAGAAGATCGATGAGAAGAGGATCGTCATGCCGATCATACCGGGAAAGATGAACTGTAAATAGGAGAAGCCCACTTGGGGACGGATGAGTGCGCTCATACCGTTTCCTACCACGAAGAGCCAGAGCACGGGACGCGCCAGTGTGCCGAGAAGGCGGCTTTTCTCGCGGAAGAATTTCTTGAACTCCCGCAGACAGATGACGTATATTGGCCGGAACTGGATCACCGCTGTGCCCTTCTATGGCTGCGAACGAATTGACGCGTTATCTCCCGGTCGTTCTGGAGCACTTCATCCCTGATTGTTCTGCCGGTGAGGCGAAGGAAAACGTCGTTCAGCGTCGGTTTTTTAAGCCCGACGGACAGGGTTTCAACGGTGAGTGAGTGGATCAGCTTCGGAATGAATTCATCGCCCCGCTCAGCTTCGAGCAACAGGCCTCCGTCCTCTATCTGTGCGGTAATGCCAAAGGTCTTTTTGATCTCCTGCAAAGCTTTTTGATTATCTGCAGTCACAAGGTGGATAACATCACCGTGTACCATCTCTTTGAGCCGCGCAGGTGTGTCCATTGCAATAATCTTTCCGTGATCCATGATCGCGATGCGATCACAGTTCTCCGCCTCTTCCATGTAATGGGTCGTCATGAAAACCGTGATATTCTCTTTCTTTCTGAGCATGTTGATGAAATCCCAGATCGTGTTCCTCGTCTGCGGATCGAGGCCGAGCGTAGGCTCGTCCAGAAACAGCACACGCGGGTAGTGGAGCAGGCCACGGGCGATTTCGAGGCGACGCTTCATGCCGCCGGAGAAGTTCTTGATAAGGTCATGTTTGCGGTTCTGAAGCTCGACTACGGCGAACATTTCATCGATCCTCCGCTCGGTGAGCTTGCGGTCGAGGTTGTAGAGATAAGCGTGGAATTTAAGGTTCTCGTAGGCTGTCAAACCGGTATCGAGGGTTGTATCCTGGAAAATGAGCCCGATGGCCGTCCGGACTTCGTCGGAGTTTTTTGCACAATCATACCCGGCTATTTCGGCACTTCCACCGGTGGCCGAGAGGAGTGTACAGAGAATGTTGATCGTCGTGGTCTTGCCCGCGCCGTTTGGCCCGAGAAAGCCAAAAACCTCTCCTTCACTCACTGAGAATGATATGCCATCCACGGCATGCACGGATTTAAACTGTTTCGAGAGGTTTTGTACGTTAATGATCGTCATACGTAAAATCAATGTTAAAGTTCAAAACGCAAACGTCAAATCAAGTTGAAATGCAAAATATCGAGGGAAACACAAATTTATGCCCTTTACATTGAACTAAATTGTTCTACCATTCCGCCCTGTCTTTCGGTACGTACCACTTGATGAAGTTGTAGAATATGCCGAGCGGAGCCGGCTCAATGCCCTTGAATCGTTTGTGTACGATTGGCGTTGCGTCCGGAACATAGAGGAAGGCGTAGGGCTGCTCCTCGGCCAGGATCTCGTGGATGCGGTAATAAATCTTCTTCCTTTTTTCAATGTCAAAGGTCCGACGCCCTGCAACGAGCAGCCGGTCGACCTCTGTGTTCTTGTAACTGATGAAATTGTATTCTCCCTTTTTTGTCTTGCTCGAATGCCAGATGTCGTAGAGGTCCGGATCCCGGCCCATGCTCCAACCAAGGATGATGGCCTCGAATGATCGTTTGTCTATCTGCTCTAGGAATGCTTGCCATTCCATAACCCTGATGCTGACATCGATGCCTATGGCCTTCAGGTTCTGCTGGATGATCTCGGCAGTTCGGATCCGTTCCGTGTTCCCCTGGTTCGTCAGGATCGTGAAGCGAAAGGGCCTTCCGTTCTTTTCCCGGATGCCATTACTGTTTTTGTCTTTCCAGCCGGCTTCGGCCAGCATCCGGCTCGCTAATCCCGGGTTATAATCGTAGCTCTTAGCATTCGGGTTGTATGCCCATGAGACGTACGAGAACGGACCGGTACATGGTTCTCCGAGACCGAGGAGGACACCGTCAATGATGCTGCGGCGGTCGATCGCATAGGAAAGGGCCTGCCGGACTTTTACGTCCTGAAAAAGTTGATTAGTCAGGTTGTAACCCAAGTAGGTATAGGCATTCGCGGGATAACGGAACTTGCGGTAGTTCTCTCTGATCCGCCGCGTCTCGCTTTTTCTGAGGTACTGGAGCGGATTCAGTCCCATCATGTCTACGCCGCCGGAGAGCAGTTCCTGGAACATGGTAGAACTGTCGGGTATTATCCGGTAGATGAACTGGTCGATATTCGGCCTGCCCTCGAAGTATTCGTCGTTCGCATCGAGCACGATCTTCTGGCCTGCGATCCATTCCTTGAACTTGTACGGGCCCGTGCCTATGGGATTTCGGTTAAAGGAATCGGTGTTGATGTCCTTGCCTTCCAGAAGGTGTTTCGGGATCATTCCCATGCTCCAGCTCTCGAGGGCAGGGGAGAAGGGTTCCTTGTATGTCACGCGGAAAATATATTTGCTCACAACCTCGGCACGAGATACGTCCATATACGAACTGCTATAGGGCGTGGCAACATTCGGATCAATGAATTTGTCATACGAGAACAGACAGTCTTCAGCGGTGAACTCTACTCCGTCATGCCACTTTACTCCCTTTCGGATGTGAAACGTGATGGTCTTGCCGCCGTTCGAGATATCCCACCGTTCTGCCAGGTCGCCGATGAGCTTTATGTCCTTGTCATACTTGACGAGACCGTTGAAGATCTGGTCGTTGATCGTTCCTGACGCGGAATCGTTCGCGATTACCGGGTTTAGCCTCCGGGCGTCGCCGATTGAGCTTTCGACGAAACTGTTGGGGTTCCGTTCGACCTTCTGGCCGCAGGCCGGGAGGAGAAGAAACAGGGCAACTATGGGAGCGAAAATATTCTTCATCCGGGTGATAATCAGTACAAATCGCTGCTCAGCGTTCTCGAGAGCAGTGAGATATTTCTCTTCGTTCGGATCATGCTGCGCGACCTCGTTTTATAAAATCAGAGATTGTCGCAATTCCTTCTTTCGCGCCCAATGGCAAGGCGAAGGTGGTTGGTCGCAAATGCCTCATACAAAAACAAAAGGGTAGGCATGGCCTACCCGCGAGTATGTGACTCGATATCAACGCTTCACAATCTAACTATTTTGCCGGTGATGGTGCTGGGGCCTGCGTGGGTGGCGCAAGCGGTACCGGGGCCGGCTGAGCCTGTTCCTGTTTAATTCCTTCCATGACCGAGCTCTTTTTTGACGTTGTGAGCGCGAGGCCGAGCGATGTGATCATAAAAAGGATTGCGGCACCGGTCGTGAGCTTGGCCAGGAAGCTTTGCGCGCCCCTCGGCCCGAATACGGTTTGAGATGCTCCACCGAAGGCTGCGCCTATATCCGCGCCCTTTCCTTTCTGCAAAAGAACCATCGACACCAGAATGGCAGAGACGATGATATGGAGCGTTATTAAAAAGATACGCATTACTACCTCCTCTTGAAAAACTATTTTGGACAAGGATTGTCAGGGAAAATCCTGCGGTTGATTCTTCTTAATCTGCTATATCCGCGCCGAGACAATCTTCACTTTTGTTCATGTAAAATTTACGAGCGCCGCAAACGACTCAGGCTTCAGGCTCGCCCCGCCCACGAGCGCACCGTCGATGTCTGGCATAGCCATGAGCGTCGACACGTTCTCCGGCGTCACACTCCCGCCGTACTGTATGCGAAGCGCGCTAGCGATCTCCTTGCCGTAAGCGATCTCACTCTTTTTCCGGATGAAGCTGTGGATCTCGTTCGCCTGGTCAGGTGTTGCGGTCTTGCCGGTGCCGATGGCCCAGACCGGTTCGTATGCGATGATCACCTTCTGCATCTCAGCAGCTGTGACGCCCTTGAACGCGCCGGTGACCTGACGTTCGATTACGTCGTTTGCCTTGCCTGCCTCGCGCTCTTTCAGCGTCTCGCCAACACATACGATAGGGAGCAGGCCTTTGTTCAGAGCCTGCCTGAGCTTCTTGTTCACAGTTTCGTCACTTTCACTGAAGAATTGCCTTCGTTCGCTGTGGCCTATGATAACATATTTGCAGCCCAAATCCAACAGCATCTCCGCCGAAATTTCTCCGGTAAAGGCGCCTTTGTCCTCCCAGTGCAGGTTCTGAGCCGAGAGGGCGATGCCGGTTCCGTTGATCACGCTGGCTACGGAATGGAGAGCAGTGAACGGCGGAGCGAGAACGATGTCCCTTTCCTTGATCCCGGCGATGAGCGGGATAAGCTTGCTGGCCAGTTCGCGAGCCTCGACCGTCGTCTTATTCATCTTCCAATTTCCTGCTATAATGGGCCGTCGTTTAGCGTTCATAAAAACCTCTTTTTTTCTCGCATAGGCACAAAGGACTCCAAAAGGAATTTCTGTTTCTACTTTTCGACCTTCGCGTGCTTTGCAAGGACATTAGTCTGTATCATTCATAAGCGCAGAGAGCCCCGGTAATTCTTTTCCCTCGAGAAGTTCGAGCGATGCTCCGCCACCCGTCGATATGAAGCTGATGCTGTCGGACACCCCCGCCTTGTGCACCGCCACGTCAGTGTCGCCGCCACCGACAATGGTGAGGGCATACGAATCCGCCACCGCGCGGGCGATCGCGAACGTACCGCGGGAGTAAGCATCTTTTTCAAACATGCCCATAGGACCGTTCCAGATTACGGTCTTGGCATCCTGGAGCGCCTCCGCAAAGAGCCTCGTAGTGGCAGGACCGATATCGAGCCCAACCCATCCATTTGGAATCTCCTGGGAAGTAACGATCTTGGTCTCTGCCCCGTCATTCATATTCTCGGCAACGACGAAATCGACCGGCAGATAGAATTTGGTCCCCGTATCGCGCAGCCCTTTGCGGATGTGCTGGGCCATTTCGAGCATTTCCGTCTCGACGAGGGAGTTGCCCACTTCCTGACCCCGGGCCTTGATGAACGTGAAGGCCATAGCGCCGCCGACGATGATCTTGTCCACCTTGTTCTGCAGGTTCTCGATCACGCCGATCTTGCCCGAGACCTTTGCCCCGCCGAGAATCGCTACAAAAGGACGTACGGGGTTTGCGACGGTCTTCTGGAGATAGTCAATTTCCTTCTTCATGAGAAACCCTGCTACGGCATATTTCACGTGTTTGGTGATGCCGAACGTCGAGGCATGCGCCCGGTGGGCCGTGCCGAAGGCGTCGTTCACATACACGTCAGCGATGGAGGCCAATGCCTTGGAAAATGTCTCGTCGTTCTTTTCTTCCTCGGCGTGGAACCGGAGATTTTCGAGCAGGACCACATCCCCGGGACGCATGCCTTGCACCGCGTGTACTACATCCGGCCCGATACAGTCGCTCAGGAATTTCACCTCTTTGTTCAGGAGACGATTCAGCCGCTTGGCCACCGGCGCGAGGCTGTACTTCGGATTAGCCTTGCCCTTGGGTCGGCCGAGATGCGACGCGAGGATCACCTTCGCACCCTCATCGATTGCATAGTTGATTGTCGGGAGTGTCGAGCGAATCCTGCCGTCGTCAGTAATGTTGCCGTTTTCATCAAGCGGCACGTTGAAGTCGGCCCGGATGAAGACCCGCTTGCCTTTTAAGTCAACTTTTTGGATCGTCTGTTTGTCCATGCTGAACCACCTCTGCCGAAAAAACGCCAAGTATTAATTACATGCTCACATAAATCCAAAAGTCCAATATTCCCCCGTGTATATTTCAGGCATTCACCATGTTTGGAGATGAGGACTTCATGTTGAGATCCGTATTTTACAAGCCCTTTTTCGCCATAAAGAGGATGAGGTCGCGCAACCGGCATGAGTACCCCCACTCATTGTCATACCAGGAGATCACCTTCACCATGGTCCCCTCCATCACGCTCGTGAGCGCGGCGTCTACGATGGAGGAGTGCGGGTTGCCCTTGAAGTCTATCGACACGAGGGGTGACTCCTCGATCTGGAGGATGCCCTTCATTTTTCCGTTGGCAGCTTCTTTAAGAGCGGCATTTACATCCGCTGCCGTGGTTTTTTTCGAGACCTCGGCCACGAGATCCACGACCGAAACGTCCGGCGTGGGAACGCGGAGCGACATGCCGTCGAGCTTGCCCTTGAGTTCGGGGAGTACGAGCGATACGGCCTTGGCCGCGCCCGTGGACGTGGGGATGATCGAGACTGCAGCAGCGCGGGCCCTGCGCAGGTCCTTGTGCGGCAGGTCGAGGAGCTGCTGGTCATTGGTGTAAGAGTGGATTGTGTTCATGAGGCCGTGTACGATGCCGAAATTATCATTAATCACCTTGGCTATGGGTGCCAGACAGTTGGTCGTGCAGGAAGCGTTCGAGACCACGTGGTGCTTCGCCGGATCATAGGTGTTTTCATTTACGCCGAGCACGAAGGTAGCATCCGGTTCCTTGGCCGGCGCCGAGATGATGACCTTCTTTGCGCCCGCGGTAATATGTTTGCCCGCGCTCGCTTTGTCCACGAAGCGGCCGGTGGACTCGATGGCAACGTCGATCTTAAGGTCTTTCCAGGGCAGTTCCGCGGGATCTTTTTTCGCCACAACGGCAATTTCCTTACCGCCAACAATGAGCTTGCCGTCGCCGGCATTGACATCGGCCTCAAACCCGCCGAAAATCGAGTCATATTTAAGCAGATGCGCGAGCGTCTTTGCGTCAGTGAGGTCATTGATCGCCACGATCTCGATATCCTTATTCCCGAGCGATGAGCGGAACACATTTCTCCCAATCCTGCCGAATCCGTTGATTGCAACTTTTACCGCCATGGTAGCCTCCTTAGAAGTGCAAATTTAAAATTGAAAATTCAAATAAAATCCGAAGCCGGAGTCTAAAGCGCCATGCTCCTTGAGCTTTGACCTTCTAAATCTATCTATTATAACTTATTCATCACCAACCCCGTCAAAAGCTTGGGATAGAAGTATGTGGCCTTCTGCGGCATGCGTTCTCCCGCAGCAGCAACATCCTTTACCTCATTCACCTTGGTGGGGTTCATGAAGAAGATAACATCGGCAGACCCGTCCTGGACCCGCTTCACCGCTGCATCTGCCTCTTTGATATACTCAATGTTGATGCCGAGCTTGTGGGTCTCCATCTTAATCCCCAGCAGCTTGTCGATGACAAGATGGTGAAGGATCGAGACGTCCAACCGTCGGTACGCCCGGGACTTATCCGGAAGAAGGGCGTCCATGTCCGACTCGTTCCTGAGGGTCAGGAGATAGTAGCTGTGCTCGTCTTTGACCCTCATGCCGAAGACATGGGCATGGTCCGCACGATGCGCCAGGGTGTCCAGGACCGTCCGCCGGTCTGCATGCTCTGACTTCTTGTCGAAGTCAATCCGCTCGATATTGAAGTACCGGTTCAAATCATCCTCGAACCGCTTTGGATGGAAGTCGGTCAGGTTGAAAAGCGCACGGTGTGCCGGAAGGATAGTGAGCCCCGGGTCTTCCATTCGTGCTAGATACATGGCCACATAGTTGTATGGTTCTTTCCCTGTAAAGATGCCTGCTACTTTTCGCCGTTCATTCCGATAGGTCAACGCTGTATCGTACCGATGATGGCCGTCGGCAATGAAAAAGGGCTTGTCCGCCATTTCCCGGACAATGGTCTCGATATCCTTTTTGTCGGTCAGTGACCACATCCGGTGCAAAACTCCATCGCTGTTCGTAGCCTCCATTTCGGGCTTCGAGTTCGTTTTCGCGAGGATACCTGAGACCTTTCCCTGCGGATCGGAGAAGAGCGAGAAGATCTGGCTGAAGCTCGCCTTGCATGCGCGGAGGAGATTCAGGCGGTCCGTCTTTGGCCCGGAGAGCGTCGTTTCATGCGGCTTGACGATGCCTGAATCGTAATCCTCTATCCTGACCAGGCAGACTAATCCGCGGAGCTTCTTGAGTGTGCTCCCTACGGTATATTCCATCTCATAAATATAGATGGCAGGATCTTGACTCTGATGCAGGATATTCTTTTTGAACCAATCATCCAGGAGAGCGGCAGCACGGGTATACCGGTTATCTCCCTCAGTATCACCGGGGCTCTCGAGCCCGTATTCGAGCCGGACGATGTTATAAGAGCTTTTTCTGTAGAGTTCCTGCTGTTCGGCCTGTGATATGATGTCATAGGGCGGACAGACGAGGTTGCTGATGCTGCCTGCCTTAGTCAGGTTATATACAATTCCCCTGAAAGGGATTATTGTTGCCATCTATTGAATCCTTGCCGGAAGCCCGCCGTAAATATGCTCTAAAAGACTTCATTTATAGCATAGCGACTGTTTTATTGTCAATACATTTTGCGTAACCCATGGTTGACAATTTTGTCTCATTGTGCGATTATCCCTGCGCATATGAGGATCGTTCGTGGTGTAAAAAACTATAATGAGAAGCTCCCAAATCCTGTGCTCACCCTTGGCAACTTTGACGGCGTGCATCTGGGGCATCAGGCGATATTCAAAAAAGTCGTGGAACGGGCAAGGGAGATCCGAGGCACAAGCATCGCCTTCACGTTCGAGCCTCATCCGCTCAAGGTCCTCGCGCCGGAACGCTCGCCAAAACTTCTGAACACCTTTCACGGGAAGATGAAGCTTTTTGAGGCCGCAAGCATCGAAGTGGTCATCTGTGCGAACTTCACCAGGGCTTTTGCCGACCAGAACTCCGAAGACTTTGCACGCGAAGTTCTCCATAAGAGAATCGGGGTTAAAGAGATATACGTGGGCTACGACTATGCGTTCGGCAAAGGCCGCGAAGGGAGCATCGAGTCCCTCAGGGAAATGGGGAAGGTCTACGGGTTCGAGGTCGGGATCATTGAACCGGTGAAGGTGGACGAGGTGGTGGTGAGCAGTTCCGTAGTCCGTGAACTTATATCGAGCGGCCGTGTCGATGAAGCTTTCCGGCTTCTGGGCAGGTACTACACCATCGAAGGAGAGGTCGTGCACGGCGCCCATAGGGGCCAAACCCTTGGCTTTCCCACCGCCAATCTGAAAACGGCCAATGAGCTCATTCCGGCGTATGGCGTCTATGCCGTTCTTGCCGATGTCGATGATCACAGACTGAAAGGCGTGGCCTCCGTCGGCGTGCGGCCTACATTTGACTCAGGTCCGGTTTCTCTAGAAGTATACCTCTTCGAATTCGCCGAAGTTCTCTATGGTAGGCAAATGGATGTGTCCTTTGTGAAGCGGCTGCGTGGGGAAGAGAAATTCCCCGATGCCGAGTCGCTGGTGCGCCAGATACAGAAAGACGTCCAGAAGGCAGAACTGGTCCTGCAAGGACTCTGAATCCATACCGTGCTTGGGGGTATGGTAACTATCGTATTCTGACGGTTGCCTTGCGATTGACGCAATCATCTTCTTTCAGAATGCGACGCTGAGGGCTCTTACATTTCTGTTCTGGAAGACTAAAACCGCTCCATCCATTGTTATTTTCCTGTTAATGCGTGATGGGATTCTTATGACGGCGGCTCAAGCGCTATCAAGATACTTAAACGATTTTAAAATAAAGATTCCAAACCATAAACGATTGGTGGTGAAAAAATATAAGCGCAAGGAGGTGATGACCGATGGCGTGTGGGAAAAAATGCGGAACTAAGAAGTCGACCAAAAAGAAGACGGCGAAGAAAAAATAACGTATCCGGCGGGTGAAGCTACCCGCCGTTCTTATTGCTTACCGTCGATGGACTTGACGTACTGCATGCGGAGATTAAATAAGGCAGAATCAAGCAGTGCCTGCTCATCCTGGGTCAAGTTGCCCTTGGTCTTATCCTTTAGCAATCCGAGAATATCGATGATCTGTTTAGCGGCCGGCAGGTTTTGTTCAGATTGCTGGGTTTGCGGATTCGGGATGGAACCAAGACCTACCTGAGCTGTTGTGGCAAGAATCAGAATAAGCGCTGAAAAATCCAGCTGAGTAAAAGGTTCCGTTTTTTTCTGCTCGGAGGAACTATTCATGGCGTGTTGAGCGCCAGAAGGTTCTTGTTCAGACTGCACGGCCGACGGCTCCGAAGAATCGCCGCCGGCTTCGAACGAGGATACGCGGCGGTCGCGCTCGATGAATTCATTTTTTTTCTTCTCTTCCACGACCCAACCTCCTTGCGTCAAAACTTGCCCCAACTCATTGATATCTTGTCATATATATTTACCTTGAACGCTCCTTTCCGTCAATATTAAATTGACTTTTACTGCAGGCTGTGATAGAAACTTCAGTCTTAGAAAGGCGGGAAGCTTGCATGAAGACAGCGGTCATAATTCTGGGACATGGGAGCCGTAGCGGAGGCGCGGATGAAACCGTCAAGCGCGTAGCGGCCGAGGTCAGGAAGAGCGGCTGCCATGCGCTGGTGGAGCATGCTTTTTTGCAATATACGACGCCTACGCCCCAGAACGTCATAGAGAATTGTATCCGGCAGCAAGTACAAAAAATCGTGATCGTACCTTATTTCATGCAATCGGGGGCCCATGTTACCAGAGACATTCCTGAATTGGTAGACGAGGCGAGGAAGCAGCATCCGGATCTCGATATCGTGGTCACCGATTACGTGGGTGCCCATCCCCTGATGGCGAAGATCGTGGAAGATCTGGTCGAAGAAACAAAGCGACTAACTGTTTTGCCGCAGAAGACGCTCTGAGAGCAGAAATAGGCAAAAGAGAATTTGAAGGATAACGGGATCATAGGATAAACCAGAGTTTAATCTTGTTAATCCTACTCTATAAAGAAAATGCTTTCAGCAAAAGAACAACTTGAGATCATAAAGCGGGGCGCTTCCGAGATTATTGTCGAGGAAGACCTCCTGAAAAAGCTTGAGAAGTCCGCCTCCACGGGCAGGCCGCTCCGGGTGAAGGCCGGGTTCGATCCCACGGCGCCGGATATCCATCTCGGCCATACGGTGCTTCTTAATAAAATGCGGCAGTTTCAGGAACTCGGGCATGAGGTCATTTTCCTCATCGGTGACTTCACAGGCATGATCGGCGACCCGACCGGCAAGTCCGAGACCAGGAAGCACCTCACGAAAGAGGAGGTCGCAGAAAACGCCAAGACGTACCAGGCGCAGATATACAAGATCCTCGATCCGGTGAAGACCAAGATCGCCTTCAACAGCGAGTGGATGTCTAAGATGACGGCCGAGGATGTAATCCAGCTTGCAGCAAAGCACACCGTGGCGCGGATGCTCGAACGCGAAGACTTCAGAAAACGGTTCCAGGCCGAGCTGCCTATCAGCATTCATGAGTTCCTCTATCCCCTGATCCAGGGGTATGATTCGATAATGCTCAAGGCTGATGTTGAACTTGGCGGTACGGACCAGAAGTTCAACCTGCTCGTAGGCCGCGAACTCCAGAAGGAATACGGCCAGGAACCCCAGTCGATCGTGATGATGCCGCTCCTCGAAGGCCTGGACGGCGTGAACAAGATGAGCAAGAGCCTGGGGAACTACATCGGGATCAACGAGCCGGCAAGGGAGATCTTCGGCAAGGTGATGTCTGTGAGTGATGATCTCATGTATCGATATTATGAGCTGGTAAGCTCGGTATCACTCGCGGAGCTGGAAAAGATCAAGGTTGACGTTAAGTCCGGAGCGCTTCACCCCATGGAGGTGAAAAAGAGGCTCGCTTCAGAACTGGTAGACCGGTTCTGCACTGGAGAAATCACTGCTTGGCTTGATACTACAGAAGCTCAGGATAAAGCGAAATTTCATATATCGATCGGCCAGATTGCCCGCGAAGAATTCGAGAAAGTGTTCAGTAAAAAGAACCTTCCCGATGTGATCCCCGTTGTTGAAGTCGTTTGGGAAGGGGAACGGATGAAGCTTGCGAAGATAATTGCCATTGCCGGTGTGGCAAAGAGCAACTCTGAAGCGCGTAGGCTTATCCAGCAGGGCGCTGTAGAGGTGAATGAGGCCTCGATGAAAGACATTGATGCAGAATTGTCCGCCTCCGGAGAGTATACCCTGAGGGTTGGAAAGAAGCGCTTTGTAAAGATTGTACCGAAGAAATAAAAAATCGCTCTCAAACAAAAAAAGTCTTGACACGGGATAGGGTTTCTGATAAATTGCGCCTTCGTTCGGCGGTAAACCTCGGGCAAAACCTCGAAGTTCTATAAATACCAACCGACGTAATAAAATAAGCACGTAATAATTAATTAGTGAAATAAATTTTCTTGACAAAGAATTGCTATTTTGTTAATATTAGTATTCTGCAAAGTATGCAGAAATATGGTCTTTGAAAACTAAATAGGTGCAAGAATTCCAGACGTTTTTTAAAAAAGATGTTTGGGATCGGCGGGTTTTTGAGTAGTAAATAGTCAAGTTACCTTGAGTAACATTGCATAAGGATCAGATTTTTTTGGAGAGTTTGATCCTGGCTCAGAACGAACGCTGGCGGCGTGCTTAACACATGCAAGTCGAACGAGAAGTACGTAGCAATACGTATTGTAAAGTGGCGCACGGGTGAGTAACACGTGGGTAATCTGCCCTTGAGTTTGGGATAACCCCGCGAAAGCGGGGCTAATACCGAATAAGACCACGGGGACCAAAGTCCCTGAGGTAAAAGATGGCCTCTATTTATAAGCTATCACTTGAGGATGAGCCCGCGGCCCATTAGCTAGTTGGTAGGGTAACGGCCTACCAAGGCTATGATGGGTAGCTGGTCTGAGAGGACGATCAGCCACACTGGAACTGAGACACGGTCCAGACTCCTACGGGAGGCAGCAGTGGGGAATATTGCGCAATGGGCGAAAGCCTGACGCAGCAACGCCGCGTGGGGGATGAAGGTTTTCGGATTGTAAACCCCTTTCGATCGGAACGAATCTCCTCTTGGTAAATAATCAGGAGGATCGACGGTACCGAGAGAAGAAGCCACGGCTAACTCTGTGCCAGCAGCCGCGGTAAGACAGAGGTGGCGAGCGTTGTTCGGATTTATTGGGCGTAAAGCGAACGCAGGTGGTTTGGTAAGTCAGGGGTGAAAGTCCACAGCTTAACTGTGGCACTGCCTTTGATACTACCTTTCTTGAGTGCATGAGGGGGAAGCGGAATTCCGAGTGTAGAGGTGAAATTCGTAGATATTCGGAGGAACACCGGTGGCGAAGGCGGCTTCCTGGCATGTAACTGACACTCATGTTCGAAAGCGTGGGGAGCAAACAGGATTAGATACCCTGGTAGTCCACGCCCTAAACGATGGGCACTAGGTGTGGGAGGTATCGACCCCTTCCGTGCCGCAGCTAACGCATTAAGTGCCCCGCCTGGGGAGTACGGCCGCAAGGTTGAAACTCAAAGGAATTGACGGGGGCCCGCACAAGCGGTGGTGCATGTGGTTTAATTCGACGCAACGCGAAGAACCTTACCTGGGCTTGACATCCCTGGAACCTCCTGGAAACAGGGGGGTGCCCGCAAGGGAGCCAGGAGACAGGTGCTGCATGGCTGTCGTCAGCTCGTGTCGTGAGATGTTGGGTTAAGTCCCGCAACGAGCGCAACCCTCACCCTCAGTTGCCACCGGGTCATGCCGGGCACTCAGAGGGAACTGCCCCGGATAACGGGGAGGAAGGTGGGGATGACGTCAAGTCCTCATGGCCTTTATGCCCAGGGCTACACACGTGCAACAATGGCCGGTACAAAGGG
>Ga0335084_10002361_pt1 | contig 18190 bp, 16 predicted proteins | sample Lox_Sample_44_FD_206721 | JGI IMG/M metagenome (GOLD analysis project Ga0335084, IMG submission 206721) | Soil microbial communities from Loxahatchee National Wildlife Refuge, Florida, United States - Lox_Sample_4.4 | ecosystem: Environmental > Terrestrial > Soil > Wetlands | place: USA...
CCAGAGGTCACCGGCACCACTTGCGCGCCGAGGAGCCGCATGCGGTAGACGTTGAGCCCCTGCCGCTTCATGTCTTCGTCGCCCATATAGACGACGCAGTCGAGTCCGAACTTGGCGCACACCGTCGCCGTGGCGACGCCGTGCTGGCCCGCGCCAGTCTCGGCGATGATGCGCCGCTTGCCCATCCGGCGCGCCAGCAGTACCTGGCCCAGCGTGTTGTTGATCTTGTGAGCGCCGGTGTGATTCAGGTCTTCGCGCTTGAGCGCGACCCGCACTCCGGGGCCGACCGCCGCCGACAGGCGGGGCGCTTCCGTCAGCGGGGTGGGTCGCCCGACGTAGTCCTTGAGCAGTCCCCCGAGCTCCGCCCAGAACGCGGGATCGGCCTGGGCGGCGGCGTACACGGCCTCCAGCTCCTCGAGCGCCGCCATGAGCGTCTCCGGGACGTAACGGCCCCCATAAGGCCCGAACCGCCCATCCACGGCGCGCTCCACCATCGGAGGAATACTCACACCGGCATCCTTTCGTCGCCCGGCCACAAGTCTAGTGCCAAGAATCAGCGCACGCGCGGCCGGCCCCGCCGCGGGACGCCGCACAACGCCCGCACCGCCGCCGCCGGGTCGGCCGCGCGTGCAACGGAGGTCCCGACCAACACGACGTCCGCCCCGGCGGCCGCGAGCCGCTCGACATCGGCTCTGGTCTCAATCCCGCTCTCGGCCACCACCGGGAGGCCCACCGGCACGCACCCGACCAGCCGCTCCGCCTGCGCGACATCGACCCGGAACGTCGTCAGATCGCGGCTGTTCACCCCCACCGCCGTGGGCGCGAGGGCGATCGCGACCTCGAGCTCCTGCTCGGTGTGCGCTTCCGCGAGCACGCCGAGTCCGAGCCGTGTCGCGGCTTGCGCAAGCGCTCGCAGTTGGTCGACCTCGAGCGCGCGAACGATCAGGAGGATCGCGCTCGCGCCGGCCGCGCGGGCTTCGAGCAGCTGGACCTCATCGAGGATGAAGTCCTTCCGCAACGCCGGCAGCGGCACCTCCCGCGCCACCCGCTCCAGGTCGTCGAGGGACCCGCCGAAGTGCGGCTCGTCCGTCAGGACCGAGACCGCCACTGCCCCGCCGCGGGCGTAGGCCGCCGCGTGGGTGACGGGGTCCAGCCCTTCGGCAATGGCGCCGGCGGACGGCGACCGTCGCTTCACCTCGGCGATCACCCCGACCGAGGGCCCGACGAGCGCGGCCGCGAACGAGCGCGGCACAGGGGCGCGGCTCGCGCGCTGCGCCAGTTCCGCGGCGCGCGGGCGGATGGCCTCAACGCGGCGGCGGGTGGTCGCCAGGATTGTCTCGAGGGTGGCCGGGGGCATCCTTGCGTTCGGGTGATTTTCGGGTAAATTAGCTTTTCGGTTTATCTTCGGGAGACCGTGTGCCACTTACGCGCCGTCAGCGCGAGATCTTCGACTACGTCGCCCAGCACATCGACGCCAAGGGCTACGCCCCGAGCTTCGAGGAAATCGCGCGTCAATTCGGCTTCCAGTCGCTGGCCACCGTGCACGAACACCTCACCAACCTCGAGCGCAAGGGATTCATCCGCCGCACCCACAACGAGAGCCGGGCCATCGAAGTGGTCCCGCCCAAAGGCCAGACCGGGGCCACCGAGCTGCCGCTGCTCGGCCTCGTGGCCGCGGGCGAGCCGATCGAGGCCATCTCGGGCGACGACTCCCTCGCGGTTCCCGACGAGCTCGTACCGCGACGCGGGCGCAGCTACGTCCTCAAGGTGCGGGGCAGCTCGATGATCGACGAGCAGATCCGCGACGGCGACTTCGTGGTCGTGCACGAGCGAAACACGGCCGACAACGGCCAGATGGTCATCGCCCTGGTGCACGGCGACAGCGCGACGGTGAAGAAGTTCTATCGGGAGCCCGGCGGATGGATTCGACTGCAGCCGGCGAACGCGAGCATGTCGCCGATCCGCGTGAACGAACGCGACATTGTCGTGCAGGGCATCGTGGTCGGAGTCATCCGGAAGTACTAGCGGCCGCGCGGCGCAGGCGCTCGAGCGCGCTGAGCCCGCCGCCGCGCTGGACCACCTCTGCCGCCCGCTTCACCCCCTCGGCATAGGACGGGGTCAACCCGGCCACGTAGATCGCGGCGCCCGCGTTGAGGAGCAGGGCCGCCAGCCCTCCCGGGTCAGCGCCGCCTCCCCCCCGCTCCGCGAGCAGCCCCTCGACCCGCTTCGCGTTCTCCGCGGGCGTCCCGCCCGCCAGAACCGAGGCATCGGCGATGTCGCATCCGTAGTCCGCCGGGTCGACCTCCCAGGTCGTCACCGCGCCGTTCCGTACCTCCCACACGTCGGTGATTCCCTGCGGGGAAATCTCATCCATCCCGATGCGGCCGTGGACGACCATGGCGTGCTCCGCGCCGAGACGCAGCAGGGCTGTGGCCATCAGGGCGCCGCGGGCCCGGTCGGCAACCCCTAACACCTGGCGCCTGACACCTGCCGGATTCGCGAGCGGGCCGACGAGATTCATCACGGACGGCGCGCCGAGCTCACGGCGCACCGGTCCCACGTGTTTCATGGCCGGGTGGAAGGTCGGGGCGAAAAGGAAGGTGATGCAGGCTTCGCGAAGCACGCGGCCCGCCGCGGTGGCGTCGAGGGTGATCGCGACGCCGAGGGCCTCGAGCACGTCCGCCGACCCGCTGCGAGACGTGAAAGACCGGTTGCCGTGCTTCGCGACATGCGCGCCGGCGCCCGCGGCGACGAACGCGGCCCCCGTGGAGATGTTGAACGTCGTGACGGCGCCGCCACCGGTCCCGCAGGTGTCCACGAGGTGGGCGTCGTCCGCGTCGACACGCACCATGGCCTCGCGTAACGCGCGCGCCGCGCCCGCGACTTCTTCGGCGGACTCTCCTTTCACCCGCAATCCGACCAGCAGGGCTCCCAGCTGCGCGGGCGTCGCCTCGCCGCGCATAACGGCGTTGAACACCTCCGTCGCGAGCCGTTCACTCAACGACTGGCGGTTGGCGAGGAGGGAGATCGCTTCGCGGATCGGCGCACTGGTGTCGGGCATGATGGGCGGTCGCTCCGCGAAAAGGTACCCGGGAAAATTGGCTCTTGTCAAACAACGACAATGGGTTGCGCGACGGGAGCGCCTTGATCGGGCTCGGTGATTTTCCTATCTTTCGCCTGTGACGAGCCGGCCCTCCCTCGCCGTGGTGCACTACGACGGGGCCGAGTTCGTCGGGTGGCAGCGCCAGCGCGCCGGGCGCACGGTGCAGGCGGAGTTCGAAGCCGTGCTCGAGCGTCTGATGGGCCGGCGCACCACTGTGATGGGGGCGGGACGCACTGATACCGGCGTACACGCGCTCGGTCAGGGCGTCGGGTTTCTCGCCGGCGGGCGGTGGGAGCAGGACCCCGAGGGGCTGCGGCGGGCGCTGAACGCGCTCCTGCCGCGCGACATCTGGGTCGAGCGGGTGCATGCGATGCAGCCCGGGTTCCATGCCCGCAAGAGCGCGACCGCGCGCCGCTATCGCTACGTCGTCGGGATCGACGACGCCGCCCAGTCGCCGTTCCGCCGGCCCTACGAGTGGGGATTGGGCCGCTCCCTTGACCCGTCTTTGCTCGCGCATGCAGCCGCCGTCCTGGTCGGGGAGCACGACTTTCGCGGCCTGGCGGCGCACGGCGGAGGGGCGGCCGCGAAGCCCCACTACCGTTGCCGCGTGGCGCTCGCCGAGTGGGCGCCGCGAGCGGACGGAGCGGGGATGACATTCACGATCGAGGCCGACCGGTTCGTGCACCGCATGGTGCGCTTTCTCGTGGGGGCGATGGTGGACATCGCCCTCGAGCGTCGGCCACTCTCCGATCTCCCCGTGCTCCTCGCCGCGCCGGACAACGCAGGAGCGAGTCCGCCCGCACCGCCACAGGGCCTGTACCTCGTGACGGTGACCTATCCCCCCGACCTCTACGCCGAGACGTGACCTACCAGTCTCCCCTGTCGCAGCGATACGCATCCCCCGCGATGCAGACCCTGTGGGGAGAGCGACGGCGCGTCGGCTTGTGGCGTCGCCTCTGGCTCGCGCTGATGGAAGGCGAGCGCGAGCTGGGGCTCAACATCCCGCAACGCGCGCTCGACGAGGTGCGCGCCCATCTCGACGACGCCGACCTGGAGCGCGTCGCCGAGCACGAACGACGGATGCGCCACGACGTGATGGCGCACATCCACCACCTCGGCGAGCAGGCGCCGGCGGCCCGGGCATTCATTCATCTCGGCGCGACGAGTGCCTACGTCACCGACAACGCGGACCTGATCCTGATTCGGGAAGGTCTCGATCTCTTGCTCGGCCGCATCGGGGCGGTGCTGGTCGCGCTCGGCAAGCTTGCGCGCCGGTATCGCGCCCTGCCCTGCCTGGCCTATACGCACTTTCAACCCGCGCAGCTCACGACCGTCGGGAAACGCGCGACGCTCTGGATGCAGGACTCCATTCTCGACGCCGAGGAGATCCTGCACCGGCGCGAGACCCTGCAGTTCCGAGGCGCGAAGGGAACGACCGGAACGCAGGCGAGTTTCCTCGAGCTGTTCGGCGGCGACGACGAAAAGGTCCAGGACCTGGACCTGCGGGTGAGTCGGAAGATGGGATTCGAGCGCGTGTTTCCCGTCACCGGCCAAACCTACCCGCGCAAACTCGACGCGCAGGTCCTGGCTGTGCTGGCCGGCATCGCCGCAACGACCGCGAAGCTCGCGACCGACTTGCGGCTCCTGCAGCACGAAGGGGAGCTGCTCGAGCCGTTCGAGGCCGAGCAGGTCGGGTCGAGCGCGATGCCGTTCAAGCGCAACCCGATGCGCGCCGAGCGCATGACATCGCTCGCGCGCTTCGTGATCGAGCTGGAAGGCAACGGCTGGCATACGGCGGCCGAGCAGTGGCTCGAGCGGACGCTCGACGACAGCGCGAACCGCCGCCTGGTGCTGCCCGAGGCGTTCCTCGCGACGGACGCGATGCTCGTGCTGGCGACGAACGTGGCGGCGGGGCTCGAGGTGCGGGAGGGCGCCATCGCGTCGCACGTGGCCGCGCAGATGCCGTACATGGCCACCGAGCGGCTCCTGATGCGCGGCGTGCAGGCCGGCGGCGACCGGCAGCGGTTGCACGAGGTCATCCGCGTGCATAGCCTCCGGGCCGCCGAACAGGGCGCGGCGGGCGAGCTGCTGCAACGGCTGGCCGGGGACCCCGCGTTCGCGGCGCTGAAGGTGGGCGTCCGCTCGGAGGAGCTCGACGCGGCGAACTATGTGGGCCGCGCGCCCCGCCAGGTGGACCACTTCCTCGAGCAGGTGGTCCCGGCCGTGCTGCGTCGCATTGAAGCCGTGGCGCCCACGGCCATTCCGGCGGAGGTGAGCGTATGACCGACGTCCTCGTCGCGAGCGAGCTGCCGCTGCCCCTGGTGCGCCGCGGCAAGGTCCGCGAGGTCTACGAGGTGGACGCCGCGACCCTGTTGCTCGTCGCGAGCGACCGCGTGAGCGCGTTCGACGTCGTGATGCGCGAGCCCGTGCCGCACAAGGGCGCGGTGCTGACGCAGATCAGCGCGTTCTGGTTCCGGCGTCTGGCGAGCGTCATCCCGCATCACTGCCTGACCGCCAGCGCGGACGATATCATCAAGCGCATCCCCGCGCTCCGCAGGATGCGGGACGTGCTCGCGGGCCGCGCGATGCTGGTGCGTCGCACGACCCCCGTCCCCTTCGAGTGCGTGGTCCGGGGCTATCTCACCGGCTCCGCCTGGGCCGAGTATCAACGGGCGGGAACGCTCGCGGGCGAGCCACTGCCGCCGGGCCTCCTCGAAAGCGCGCGATTCGAGCCGGCGATCTTCTCGCCCGCGACCAAGGCGGAGGTGGGCCACGACGAAAACGTGACGTTCGGGCACGTGGTGCGTGCCCTGGGAGCCGCCACGGCGGAGCGCCTGAAGCAGGCCAGCCTGGCGCTGTACGAGGCCGGGCGCGCCTACGCGGGGCCGCGGGGCATCATCATCGCCGACACCAAGTTCGAGTTCGGCACCACGCCGGACGGCGCGCTGCTCGTGATCGACGAGATCCTCACGCCCGATTCGTCGCGGTTCTGGCCCGCCGACCGCTATCAGGTCGGCCGGAGCCAGCCGAGCTTCGACAAGCAGCCGCTGCGGGACTACCTCGCCGAGCTGAAGCGGGCCGGCCGGTGGGACGGGAATGCGCCTCCGCCCGCGCTGCCGGCCGAGGTCGTCGCGGCCACGAGCGCGCGGTACCTCGACGCGTACCGGCTGATCACCGGCGAGGCGCTCGCAACCCGGTGATGCGCATTGCGCCGGAGGGCTGGCCGTTCATCCTCTTCGGGTGGGTCGTGGCCGGAGTGGGAATGTGGGGCGTGGGAGCGTGGGGACGGGCGGTATGGGCGATCGAGGTTCCGGTGCTCTGCGTCGCGGTGTGGTTGATCGTGTTCTTTCGCGACCCGGTACGGAGCGGCCCGCGCGGCGAGCGGTTCGTGATCGCGCCGGCCGACGGTCGCATCGTGGACGTGACGGTGGTGCCCGAGCCGATGTACCTGAAACAGGAGGCGACGCGGATCTCGATCTTCATGAACGTCTTCAACGTGCACGTGAACCGGTATCCCGTGTCGGGCAAAGTGGAGCTGACGCACTACCACCCGGGCAAGTTTCTGCATGCGGGGCACGAGAAGGCGAGCCTCGACAACGAGCAGGCGTCGATCGGCATCCGCGGCCAGCAGGGCCCCGTCCTGGTCCGGCAGATCGCCGGTCTCATCGCGCGGCGGATCGTGACCGACGGGCACACGGGAGATCGCGTGACGCAGGGTGAGCGTCTGGGCATGATCCGGTTCGGCTCGCGCGTGGACGTGTTCCTGCCGAGCGGCACCCGGCAGGCGGTGCGCGTCGCGGTCGGCGACAGGGTGCGCGCAGGCGCGTCGGTGCTCGCGGAGTACGCATGAGAAGTCCCCGCTTCCCGCGTCCGCCGAACATGCGCCGGGTCGTCATCGTGGTCCCGAGCCTGTTCACCCTCTTCAACCTGTTCTTCGGGATCTGGTCCATGGTGCTGGCGAGCCGTGGCGAGTTCTACCGCGCGAGCTGGTACATCGTGTTCGCGGGCATCCTCGACGCCCTGGACGGCCGCGTGGCGCGGATCTCGAACACGGGCAGCCGCTTTGGCGCCGAGCTCGATAGTCTGGTGGACGTGATCAGCTTCGGTGTGGCGCCCGCGTTCCTCATCTATATGCTCGTGTTCTGGAACGCTGGCCAGGCGGAGTGGATCTTCTGCTTCTTCTACGTGATGGCGGCGGCGATCCGGCTCGCCCGGTTCAACGTCACGCAGGCGGGAACGGCCAAGCAGGCATTCATCGGTCTGCCCTCGCCCGCCGCCGGGATCACCCTCGCCACCTACTACCCGTTCACCCAGACCGCCGTGTATCAGGGCGCGCTGCGCGGCCTCCCCTGGCACCACCTGCTCCAGCTCCTGATGATCATCCTCACGATCCTGATGGTGAGCCAGGTGCGCTACGCCACCATGCCGCGCGCCGGGGTCCGGTCGGTCCGCGGGATCCTCGGGCTCGCCACCATCCTCTTCACCGTGGTGTTCGGCATCCTCGAGCACGACGTCTTCTTCTTCCCGCTCGGGATCGCCTACATGACCTACGGCGTGCTGCGCGCCATGCTGCTCGGCTTCATGAGCGAGCCCGACGAGGACGAGGATGCCGAGATCGCGGGTCCGATCGTGATCACCGACGGCAGCCCGCTCGAGACCGAGTACAACGGCGAGGAGCGGCGCATGGCGCCGGGAGGATCAGAGTGACGGCGTTTCGCGTGGAGGTCCGGGTCATGCCGCGGGCGACCCTGCTCGACCCGCAAGGGCAGGCGGTCGAGCGCGCGCTGCACGCCCTCGGTTTCGAGGTGGGCCGCGTGCGCGTGGGGAAACACCTCGAGCTCGACGTCGAGGCCGCGAACGGCGAAGAAGCGGCGGCCCGCGCCCGCGCGATGTGCGATCGGCTTCTCGCGAATCCCGTGACGGAGGACTTCGCTGTGGCGGTGAAGGCAACGTGAGTCGACGCGTTGCGGTCGTCGTCTTCCCGGGGTCGAACTGCGACGCCGATACGCTCGCCGCGGCGCGCGCCGCGGGATCGGATGCCTATTTCGTGTGGCACCGCGACACGGACCTGCAGCGGGCCGATGTCGTCGTCCTGCCCGGCGGCTTCAGCTACGGCGACTACCTCCGGTCGGGGGCGATCGCGCGCTTCTCACCGGTCATGCAGGCCGTCGTCGCCCACGCACGCGCGGGCGGGCACGTGCTCGGCATCTGCAACGGATTTCAGATCCTGTGCGAGGCCGGCCTGCTGCCGGGCGGCCTAGTGCGCAACGCGCGGCTGCGCTTCCTCTCCCGGCCCGTGCGGGTGCGCGTGGAATCCACGGACACCCCCTTCACGTGCCGGTACGAACGAGGCGACGTGCTCGAGGTGCCGATCGCGCACGGCGATGGCCGCTACGTGGTGGATCCGCGGACGGCCGCCGAGCTCGAGGCCGGCGCGCAGGTCGTGTGGCGGTACGTGGCGGAGAACCCGAATGGCTCGACCAATGACATCGCCGGCGTCTGCAACGGCGCACGGAACGTAGTGGGACTGATGCCGCACCCCGAGCGCCGCGTCGCCGCGGTGATCGGGGGCTCCGACGGAACTCGCGTCTTCCAATCGATGGAGGCTTGTCATGCGACGCAGCACGCTGGTGATGTGCGCGCTGTTGGTGGCCGCCACCTACGGGTGTGACCGGATCAGGCCGCAGATGGCGAAGGTCGGGGCCTCCACGGCCGCGATCGGCACCGCCATCAAGGTGAAGTTCCAGGAGCTGCGCGACCGCCTGATGCACCGGAAGACGGCGGCTCTGCCGGCGCCCGCCCCCGCCCCCACTCCGGGGCCCGCGCCGACCCCCGCGCCACCGCCGCCGCCGCCCCCACCCGCCCCGGCCCCGGTGACGAACGTGTCCGCGAGACCGCAGCGCGATGTGCCGTACGCCTCGGCAGACACCGGCACCATCGACCCGGGGATGCACGAGCGGGACGTCTACTCCTTGTGGGGGCCGCCTGCGGCTGTCCGCCACCTCGGGGAGTTCACCTGGCTCTATTTCCGGAACGGGTGCGAGTATACCTGCGGGATCATGGACGTGGTGACGCTGCAGAACGGTCTGGTCGTGGACGCCATCCTGCGCTGGCCCGGGCACGGCTACAGCGGCGAGTCGTCGTCGCCGGCCAGCACCCTGCCCCATGGGCCCGTGCGCCGCGAAGCGCCGCCTCCGATGCCGGCCGACACCACGCCCGCCGCGGCTGCGCCCGCTGCCGGTGACACGGTCACCCCGGACACGACGCCGCACTGACACCTGCCGACGAGGCCACGCATGACCAACAAATCCCTGAGGAACGAAGCCGAGTACTTCGCCCATCGCGACGCCGAGCTGCTCCGTCAGCAGCGGACTGCGGCCAAGCAGGCCGCCGCCGAAACCGAGCGTCGCTCGCATCACATGAAATGCCCGAAGTGCGGGTACGATCTGGTCACGGGCGAGTGGCACGGCGTGCACATCGACCAATGCACCCACTGCCACGGCCTCTGGCTCGACGCGAGCCAGGCGCAGCGTATCCTGGGCCATCCGCCCGGAACGTTCACGCGGATCTTCAGCTCGCTCGTCGCGGGCGTGACCGGAGCGAAGGTCGACGAGTGACCAACGCCACGGGGGGGCCGCGCCCCTTTCCCGGCGACCCGCCGATCACTCCGGCGCTGGCCCGCGAGCACAACCTCACCGACGACGAATACCGCCGCTTCCTGGCGCTCCTTGGCCGCACGCCGACCTACGCCGAGCTCGGCATCTGCTCGGCCCTGTGGAGCGAGCACTGCTCCTACAAGCACTCGAAACGCGTCCTCCGGGAATTCCCCACGAGCGGCCCCCTGGTGGTCCAGGGACCGGGCGAGAACGCCGGCGTCCTGCGACTGCCGGACGGTTGGGCCGTGGCGTTCAAGATCGAGTCGCACAATCACCCCTCGGCCGTCGAGCCGTATCAGGGAGCGGCAACCGGCGTGGGCGGAATTCTCCGCGACGTGTTCACGATGGGCGCGCGACCCGTCGCCCTGCTCAACAGCCTGCGGTTCGGACCGCTCGACACCGCGCGCAACCGTTACCTCTTTGCCGGCGTCGTGCGCGGCGTGGGGGACTACGGCAATTGTGTGGGCATCCCGACGCTGGGCGGGGAGGTGGATTTCGGCTCGAGCTACGCCGGCAACCCGCTCGTCAACGCCATGTGCGTGGGCGTGCTGCGCGAGCGTGACCTGATTACCTCGGCGGCCCACGGCGTGGGCAACGTGCTCGTCGTGGTCGGCTCGCGCACGGGGCGCGACGGCATCCACGGCGCGTCGTTCGCCTCGGAGGAGCTGACTCCGGAGAGCGAGCAGCGGCGGCCGCAGGTGCAGGTCGGCGATCCCTTCACCGAGAAGCTGCTGCTCGAAGCAAGCCTCGAGCTCATCGCCTCGACCCACATCGTCGCGATTCAGGATATGGGCGCCGCGGGCCTCACCTCCTCGTCCGTGGAGATGGCCGCGAAGGGCGGCGTGGGCGTGGAGATCGACCTCGCGCGCGTACCGACCCGCGAGCCGGGGATGACGCCCTACGAGGTGCTCCTGTCGGAATCGCAGGAGCGGATGCTGGTGGTCGCGAAGGCCGATCGCGTCGCCGACGTGGAGCGCATCGCCGCCAAGTGGGAGCTCAACGCTACGCCCATTGGCCGGCTGACCGACGACGGGATCTATCGCGCGACGTGGGGTGACCAGGTGGTGGTGGAAATCCCCGCCGCCCGGCTGATCGACGATTGCCCGGTCTACGATCCTCCGGCTGCGGAGGACCCGGCGGTGGTCGCGCTGCGCGCGGCGACGCCTTCTCCCACGTCCCCCGTCCCACCTCCCGCCGACGCCCTGCTCCGTCTCCTCGACCATCCGGCCATCGCGTCGAAGCGGTGGGTCTACGAACAATATGACTCGACGGTCCAGGCGAGCACCGTGCTCGGCCCGGGGGGCGATGCCGGGGTGCTCCGCCTGCGCGATCTGCCGTTCGGCCTCGCCATGAAGACGGATTGCAACGCCCGTTTCGTCCTGCTCGACCCGTACGAGGGCGGCAAGGCGGCGGTCGTCGAGGCGGCGCGCAACGTCGCCTGCACGGGCGCGCGCCCCATCGGCATGACCAACTGCCTCAACTTCGGCAGCCCCGAGCGCCCCGCGGTGTTCTTCCAGTTCCGCGAAGCGTGTCGCGGAATGGCGGACGCGTGTCGCGCGCTCGAGACGCCGGTGACCGGCGGCAACGTCTCCTTCTACAACGAGAGCCCCGCCGGCGCGGTGGATCCGACGCCCGTGGTGGGGATCGTGGGATTGCTCGCGAACGTCGAGCGCGCGGTCCCGAGTCACGCCTCGGTCTCGGGCGATGCCGTGTTCGTGCTCGGGGAGACCCGAGCCGAGCTGGGCGGCTCGCTGCTTTGGGAAGTGCTGCACGATTTCGTCGGTGGCGCGCCGCCGCGGGTCGATCTCGCCGCGGAGCGACGGCTCATCGACTTGCTCGTGAGCGGCGCCGAGCAGGGGCTGTTCCGCTCCGCGCACGACTGCTCGCAGGGCGGGCTCGGCGTTGCGCTCGCCGAAGTCGCGATGGGCGATGCGTACCAGGACGCGGGATTCGGGCTCGCGGTGGACTTGTCCGGTCATGCGGACCTGCCGGCGCTCGAGCTGTTGTTCAGCGAATCGCAGGGACGTGTGGTCGTGACGTGTCCCACCGAGCGGGCCGCGGCCGTCGCAGCGCTGGCGCGCACGCATGGGGTGCCGTCGTCGCGGATCGGCACGGTGGGCGCGCGCGGGGGCGCGCTGGTGTTGCAACTAGGCGACAGCACGATCGAGCACCCCGTTCAGCGCCTGCGCGAGGTATATTGCAATTCGATTCCCCGACGCATGGGAGACTGAGCGATCGATGTGCGGTATCATCGGCGTAACCGGCATTCCCGACGCGGCTCGACAGGTATACCTCGGGCTTTACAGCCTCCAGCATCGCGGCCAGGAATCGTCCGGCATCGTCGCCGTGGATGGTGAAGGCGTCGCGCGCTCCCATCGCGGCATGGGACTCGTGGCCGACGTGTTCAACGACCAGGTGTTGGGCGGGTTGGCGGGCGACGTGGCGATCGGCCACACGCGGTACTCGACCGCCGGGACATCCGTCCTCGCGAACGCCCAGCCCATGCTGGCACGCTACCGCGAAGGCCCGCTGGCCCTCGCCCATAACGGCAACCTCACCAACGCCGTCCCGCTGCGCTCCGACCTCGTCGCCAAAGGGTCCCTCTTTCAAAGCTCCTCGGACAGCGAGGTGCTGGTCCACTTGATTGCGCGCTCCGAAGCGCGGGAGCCGGAAGACCAGCTGCTCGACGCGCTGGAGCGGGTCGAGGGCGCCTACTCGCTGGTGATCACGATCGGGCGCACGCTCTATGCGATCGTCGACCCGCGCGGGTTCCGACCGCTCACGCTGGGCCGCGTCGGGGCGGGCTGGGTCGTGGCGTCGGAGACGTGCGCGCTCGACATCATCGGCGCCCGGCCGGTCCGGGAGCTCGAGCCGGGCGAGTTCATCCGCATCCAGGGAAACGAGCTCGACCAACTGCCCTCGCTCGAGCGCAAGCCCAGCCGGCGTTGCATCTTCGAGCTCGTCTACTTCTCGCGCCCCGACAGCACTGTCTTTCACCGCTCAGTGGACCGCGTGCGGCGGGAGCTGGGACGGCAGTTGGGACGTGAACATCCGGCGCCGGGCGCCGACTGCGTGTTCTCCGTTCCGGATTCCTCCAACGCCATGGCCCTCGGTTTCTCCGAGGTGACCGGCGTCAAGCTCGAGCACGCGCTGATCCGAAATCACTACGTCGGTCGCACGTTCATTCAGCCTGTCGCTGCCGGCCGCACCGCCAAGGTGAAGATCAAGTTCAACCCGGTGCGCGACGTGCTCGAAGGCAAGAAGGTCGTGGTCGTGGACGATTCAATCGTACGCGGCACCACGAGCCGCGCACTCGTCCAGCTGATTCGGCAGGCGGGCGCGAAGGAGGTGCACTTCCGCGTCGGGTCGCCGCCCATCACCGGCCCGTGCTACTACGGCATCGACACCCCCACCAAGAGCGAGCTGATCGCATCCATCCACGACACCGAGGGCATCCGGCAGCACCTGGGCGTGGACAGCCTCGGCTACCTGTCGCTCGACGGCATGCTCCGCGCCGCCGGCGGCGACTCCGGCGAGTTCTGCCACGCGTGCTTCTCGGGCGAGTATCCGACCGAGATCCCCGACGACCTCGAGCGCGCTCGCAACGCCGCGCCCCTGCTCGCCGGTATCTCGTCGTGAGCGAGCGTGCCGTCGCTGGAGCGCTGGGTCTATGCGTTTGGGAACGGCCGAGCCGACGGGTCGGCCGCGATGCGGGACATCCTGGGCGGCAAGGGCGCGGGCCTCGCCGAAATGGCGAACCTCGGGCTGCCGGTCCCGCCCGGCTTCACCATCTCCGCCCGCCTGTGCCTCGCCTACCTTGAGACCGCCAGCTTCCCCGATGAGCTCTCCGAAGAAATAGACCGCCACCTCAAACAGCTCGAGCAGGCCACCAAGAAGCGGTTCGGCAGCGCCGACAACCCGCTGCTCGTTTCCGTGCGCTCCGGCGCCGCGGTCTCGATGCCGGGGATGATGGAGACGATCCTGAACCTCGGCCTGAACGATGCCACCGTGCAGGGCCTGATCGCCGCGTCGCACAACCCCGGCTTCGCCTACGACTCCTACCGTCGTTTCGTGCAGATGTACGGTGACGTGGTGTTCGAGCTGGGGAAGGAACCGTTCGCCGAGGTGCTCGAGGAAGCCAAACGGCGCTGCCGGGTGGAGCGGGACATCGACCTCCCGCCGGGCGAGCTCGAGGGCCTGGTGCGGGAATTCAAGGAGCTGATCCAGGCCCGGACGGGCAAGACATTCCCCGACGATCCGCGCGAGCAGCTCTGGGGCGCCGTCGAGGCCGTGTTCAAGAGCTGGCGCACCCGACGCGCAATCGACTATCGGCGGGTGCATGGCATTCCCGACGGCCTCGGTACCGCCGTCAACGTCGTCGCGATGGTGTACGGCAACCTGGGCGACGACTCGGGGACGGGCGTGGCGTTCACGCGCGATTGCCGCACCGGCGAGCGACGCTTGAACGGCGACGTGCTTACGAACGCGCAGGGGGAGGACGTCGTTTCCGGCGCGCGCACACCCGAGCCGCTGTCGCGCTTGCGCGGCAAGCTCGCGCCCGTGCACGCGGGCCTCGAGCGCGTGGCCAAGAAGCTCGAGCGCCACTTCAAGGACGTGCAGGACATCGAGTTCACGTTCGAGCACGGCAAGCTGCACGTGCTGCAAACGCGCCGTGCGCAACGCACCGGTGCGGCCGCGGTGCGCATCGCCGTCGAGATGGTGCGGGAACGGCTGATCACCGAGGACGAAGCGGTCCAACGGGTGCCGCCCCAGGACCTGGATCAGCTCTTCCATCCCACGGTCGATACGCGCAGCAAGGCGGTGCTGGTCGCACGCGGTCTTCCCGCATCCCCAGGAGCGGCGATCGGCGAGGCCGTGTTCGACGCCGACGAGGCCGAGTCGCTCGCGCGGAAGGGTCACAACGTGATCCTCGTGCGACGCGAGACGAGCCCGGACGATTTCCACGGCATGGTCGCCGCCGGAGCGATTCTCACCGCGCGCGGCGGAATGACGAGTCATGCGGCCATCGTGGCGCGCGGTATGGGGAAGACCTGCGTGGTTGGCGCCTCCGAGATCGAAGTGGACGCGGAGGCGGGCCGCTTCCGGGCCAACGGTCGCGTGGTCAAGCGGGGCCAGATGATCACAGTGGACGGCACCACCGGGCGAGTGCTCCTCGGCGCCGCCAAACTCGTGGCCCCGAAGAGTGGCGAGCATTACGCCAAGCTGATGGCCTGGGCCGACGCGCGCAGGCGCCTGCGCGTCCGCGCGAACGCCGACACCCCGCAGGACGCGAAGCGGGCGCGCGAGCTGGGCGCCGAGGGGATCGGCCTGTGCCGCACCGAGCACATGTTTTTCGAAGGCGATCGCATCACCGCGATGCGCGAGATGATCGTGGCGGCCGACGAGACCGGCCGACGCCACGCGCTGGCCAAGCTGCTCCCGATGCAACGCCACGACTTCGAGGGCATTTTCGACGTGATGAGCGGCTACCCGGTCACGATCCGCCTGCTCGATCCCCCGTTGCACGAGTTCCTGCCCCACACCGCGCCCGAGATCGCCGCGCTCGCCAAGTCACTCAAGATCCCGACCGCCGCCTTGAAACGGCGGGTGGATTCCCTGGTCGAGGCCAACCCGATGCTCGGCCACCGCGGTTGCCGGCTCGGCATCACCTACCCCGAGATCACCGAGATGCAGGCCCGGGCGATCTTCGAGGCCGCGTGCCGCGTGGTCGCCCGCGGACGCCGGATCACGGTCGAGGTCATGGTCCCCCTCGTGGCGCACGTCGAGGAGTTCCGGCGGCAGGCCACGATCGTGCGCCGCGTGGCGCAGGATGTCTTCCACGCGGAAGGGCGCGCGGTGCCCTATCTCGTTGGCACGATGATCGAGCTGCCGCGGGCGGCCCTCACGGCCGACGAAATCGCCCGGGAGGCCGAGTTCTTTTCGTTCGGCACCAACGACCTGACGCAAACCACGCTCGGCGTCTCGCGCGACGATGCCGGACGGTTTCTGCCGTTCTATATCGAGCAGGGCATCATCCCCGTCGATCCATTCCAGGTGCTCGATCAGGTGGGCGTCGGGAAGCTGATCACCATGGCGGTCCGACTGGGCCGAGGCGCGCGAAGCGACTTGAAGATCGGGATCTGCGGGGAGCATGGCGGCGAGGCTCGGTCGGTGAAATTCTGCCACCGCGCAGGGCTGAACTACGTGTCCTGCTCGCCGTATCGGGTACCGACAGCGCGTTTGGCGGCGGCTCAGGCGGCGTTGGCAGAGGCGGGTGTGGTGAACCGAACGCGGGCGACGGTGTGATGGGGCTAGGGGTTAGGGGCTAGGGGTTAGGGGCTAGGGGTTAGGGGTTAGGGGTTCGGGAACGGCGTGCACGCAGACTCTTCCGGAGGGCGCCGAGCATTCGTCCCAACTGATGACACGCTAGCAACAGGGACTCTGCATGCTCTGGGGTGATCAACCCCAAGCGATGGCTGAGCATGATCTGGGTCTCCATCTCGGCCAGCGATCCGCCCGACATCAGCAGATGACGGATGTAATCCCCCAGAGCACGCGCATGGCCCTCAGCGATGTTCGACGCGACGGAGACCGCCGCTCGGCGCAGCTGACTCGCGAGACCATAGCGCTCATTGGCCGGAAATCCATCCGTCGCCCGATAAGTCATCTCAACCAGGTCCATAGCGTGCTGCCAGACACGGAGATCGCGGTAGCTGCGGACAGGCGTGGCTTCAGTCGGCTGGGGCACGTGGTGGGCAACATGCGCCCGCCAGCCCTGGCTGGAGTATCATTCCGTCGCAGCGCGCATCGTTGTATTGCGGAAAGGGGGCCCGGGATTGGATCGAGGCTCAGGTTCTCCCTAGCCCCTAACCCCCAATCCCGAGCCCCCCATGGAGGCGCGGGGAATCGAACCCCGGTCCGAGCCTGACTCCGATACAGCTCCTACGTGCGTAGGCGACGCTTATGCGGTCTCGCCACCGTGGCGCCTCGCCGGCCCCGGCAGCAACAAGCCTCTATGATCTCTCGCGCAACCCGGAAAGGCCCCAAGTCACGCCAGCCCGACTTTGCGATACGTGAGCGCCGCCTCAGGCGGGCTGCCACTCACGCAGGTGCGTGAAGCCGAAGCTTACGCAGCCAGTGCCAGGTTTGAATTGGCAGTTATGACTTTCCCAGTTGTTTTGCCAGGTGACTGAGAACCTGGGCACGCAACCATACCCTCATCAAACCCGTCGAAACCTTTCGCCCCCCAAACCGCAAGTTAGGGACGCGGGGTCGCTTTTTCAACGCGATTGCGCCCTGCCTGCTTGGCGCGGTACAGCGCGGCGTCGGCTGCGCTCGGCAAGTTGGCCGCCTCCGCCACACTGTCAGGGCACGTGGCGACCCCGCACGACAGCGTGAGCGGCCGCGGCGTGCCGTCCCAGCGCCACTGCGTGGTCTCGACCGCGCGCCGGATGCGCTCCGCCACTTCCATGCCCTCCGCGAGCGGCGTCTGCGGCATCCATACCGCGAACTCCTCGCCGCCGATGCGCGCGGCGATGTCCTGATCCCGGATCGCCGCCTGCAGCAACCCGGCCACGTGCCGCAACGCCGCATCACCCGCCGCGTGGCCCAACGTGTCGTTCAGCACCTTGAACCGGTCGAGATCGAGAAAGATGAGGGTGACCGGAGCCGCCTGCTTCCGGCTCCGCTGCCGCTCGAACTCGCGGCGGTTGGGAAGGCCGGTGAGCTGGTCGATGACCGCCCGCCGCTCCGCCTCGTGCAGGGCCCGCGCCGCCGCGAGCCGCCCACCCAGCTCCGCCACGAGCCGCTGCACCTGCTCGGCGTCGATGCTGTCCGAGTCGATGGGCGGACCCGTGATCACGAGCACGCCGATCGCGAAATTGCCGTCATGCAGCGGATATGCCGTACCGGCCCGATCGCGGCGCCGCCGATCGGACAGCTGGATGCCGAACACATCTTCGTCGCCGTGCGATACCACCGGCACGCCCGCGTTCATCGCCCGCGCGGCCGGCGCGCCGTCGGGGACGGCGTGCCCGACTAGTCGCATGTCGGCCGCCGTCGAAACCGCGAGCACGTGAAGCGATTGGGCCGGGCCGACCCCGGCGAGCGCGATGACCGCGCCCCGCTCGGTGAGCTGCTGCGCCAGCTCAACGCCCGCTCGGGCCACCCCCTCGAGCGTTTGAGCTCCGCTCGCGATCGCCGCCAGCTGCTTGGCCACGAGCTGAGCCGGCTCCCCCCGCAGCGGCAGCTCGCTGACGCGCATCCCGGCCACGAGGCGCCGCAGCTGCTCCACTACCTCCTCCGCGCTCGGCCGTCCCGCATCGCCGGGCGCTAGCAGCACGCCCGCGCCGAATGGAAAGTCGCCTACGGCGACGTAGGTGCCCTCCGACTCCCGCGCGACGTGCGCCCGCCCGTCGATCGAAGCGAGCTG
>Ga0335084_10002363_pt1 | contig 18177 bp, 15 predicted proteins | sample Lox_Sample_44_FD_206721 | JGI IMG/M metagenome (GOLD analysis project Ga0335084, IMG submission 206721) | Soil microbial communities from Loxahatchee National Wildlife Refuge, Florida, United States - Lox_Sample_4.4 | ecosystem: Environmental > Terrestrial > Soil > Wetlands | place: USA...
CCCACCGCGAAGAGCCCGACCGCCAGCACGACGACGTCGATGCCGTCCATCAGCTCCGGCACGCCGAAGGCAAAGCGCATCTGGCCGGTCTGATCGTCGATCCCGACCAGCCCCAGCAGCAGGCCGAGGAAGAGCATCGTCAGGCCGCGCACCGTCGACGAGCCGAGCACAGCCGCGACCGTCACGAAGGCGAACACCATCAGCGCGAAGTACTCGGCCGGGCCGAATTTCAACGCGACCTCGACCACCAGCGGCGCGAGCAACGTCAGCAGAATCGTTGCAAGCGTTCCAGCGACGAACGATCCGATCGCCGAGGTCGCCAGCGCCGGCCCGGCGCGGCCGCGCTTGGCCATCTTGTTGCCCTCGAGCGCAGTGGCGATCGATGCCGATTCGCCCGGCGTGTTCAGCAGGATCGTCGTCGTCGATCCGCCGTACATCGCGCCGTAGTAGATGCCGGCAAACATGATCAACGCACCGGTCGGATCGAGCTTGACCGTCAGCGGTAGCAGCATCGCGACGGTCAGCGCCGGGCCGACCCCGGGCAGCACGCCGATCGCCGTGCCCAGCGTCACGCCGACAAAGCCCCACAGCAGATTCATCGGCGCCAGCGCGACGCCGAATCCGCTCAGCAAAGCCGACAGCGTCTCGCTCATAGTCCCGCGGTACCCAGCAGCGGCTGCAGCCAGCCGGCAGGCAGATTGACATTCAGGAAGCGGACGAAGAAAAGGAAGACGAGCACGCCGAGCACGAGCCCGATCATGAGGTCGCGTGCCCAACGCCGGCTGCCGAAACCGCGCGCCACCAGCGCAAACAGCGCCATCGCTGCGATCACGAAGCCGCCGCTGTGGATCAGCGCCATCTGCGCGAACAGGCCCGCGCTGACCCACGCGAAAGCTCCAAGCTGGAAGGCGTGCTCGCCGCGCTCGATCGGATCGTCGGGCACGCGCTCGCGCCAGCCCCCGCTGAAGACTTCGGCGAGCAGCCAGAGGCCAAGGGCGATCAACCCGGCCGACACGACCTTCGGCATGAAATTAGGGCCGATGCGGGCGTAGCCGCCCGCCTCGGGTAACTGGTACGCGACGACGGTGGCGAAGACACCGAGCGCCACCACGCCCAGCGACAGGATCAGTTCGACGCGCCCGCCCCGCGTCGTCGGCAACATGGCCTACTTTACGAGGCCTAGGGATTCGAGGATGCCGCGGATGCGCTTCGTGTCCTCCTCGAGGAAGGACTTGAATGCATCGCCGCTCAGAAAGACCGATTCCCACCCCATCTTGGCGAGCGTTTCCTTCCACGCCGTCGAATCGACGCCAGCTTTCACCGCAGCGATCAGCGCGTCGCGCTGGGCCGTCGAAATACCTGGACCGCCAAAGACCCCGCGCCAGTTACCGAGAACGACGTCGATGCCCTGCTCCTTCAGCGACGGGATGCCATCGATCGCGGCCGGCCCCGACACAGCGAGGGCACGCATGCGGCCGCTCTTGATGTGCTCGGCGAACTCGCCCAGCCCGGCGATGCCGGCGCTCACGTGGCCTCCGACGATGTTCGCAATCTGGTCGCCGCCGCCCTTCGCGGCGACGTAGTTGACCTTCGTCGGATCGACGCCGACCGCGCGCGCGATCAGCCCGGCAAGTATGTGATCGGTCCCGCCCGCCGAACCGCCGTTCCAGGAGATCTTCCCCGGATCCGCCTTGAAGGCCTTGACCAGGTCTCCCATCGTCTTGTTCGGGGAACTCGCCGGCACCACGACGACCTCGTACTCGCTGGTCAGGCGTGCCAGCGGCGTGACCATGTGCAGGTCGACCGGCGACTTGTTGAGCACGATCCCGCCGACCATCACCATGCCCGCGACCATCATCGCGTTCGGATCGCCCTTGGCGCTGTTGACGAACTGTGTCAGCCCGATCGTGCCCGCGGCTCCGCCCTTGTTGTCGAACTGCACCGACGCCACCGACTTCGCGGCCTGCATCGCCACCCCCAGCGCGCGCCCCGTCTGATCCCAACCACCACCGGGATTCGCCGGAATCATCATCTTCAGGTTCGAAATTGCCTGCGCCGACACCGCCCACGGCCACTGGGACGCAGCAGCCGCACCGACGGTGGCTAGGGTGAACTCTCGACGGTTCATTCTGTCTCCTTCAGATCAGTGTCGCTGCAGCGGGCGCCGCGCGGACACGGCTCCCGCCTGTCTCGGGCAGCATACCTAAGCCGGACACGCGGCGTCACCTGCGTAGCGCGACTCAGTCGGCGCGCAGCGCGTCGACGATCTTCATGCGACTGGCGCGGATCGCCGGCAGGAAGCCGCCGACGAAGCCCATGACCAGTGCGAACGTCAGCGACTGCAGCACGATCGCCGGGGTTAGTGTGAACGAGAACGCGAGTTCGGAAAACGACTGGAAGTTCGTCGTCGACACGGTGATCGCGGTGAGGAAGCTCGCAGCGATCAACCCGGCGGCCCCGCCCAGCAGCGCCACCAGCAACGATTCCGACAGAAAGGCCACGAGGATCGAGCCCCGTTGGAAGCCGAGCGCGCGCAGCGTGCCGATCTCGCCGGTGCGGGTCGCGACCGCCGCATACATCGTGATCGTTGCGCCGATCATTGCGCCGAGCGAGAAGATCACCGACAGCGCCAGGCCGAGCAGCGTGATGAAGTTCGACAGGGTCGAGGACTGGTCCTCGTAGAACTGGTGCTCGCGCTTGATGTCGACCTTGAGCCTGGGATCCTCGTCGATGCGCCGTTTCAGTGCATCAAAGGACCCCGGATCCGCCAGCTTGGCGATCACCGACGAATAGCCGATGCGCCTGAAGGCCTGCATCATCTGCTCGACATCGCCCCAGATCTCCGAGTCGAACGCGGTCCGGCCCGCGTCGAAAATGCCGACCACCGTCCACGCACGGCCGGCGAAGTTCAGCTGCTGACCCAGCTCGACGCCGGCAAACTGCCGCGCAACTGAGGCGCCGACGACGATCTCCGACGAGCCCGGGCGGAACATCCGTCCCTCGACGATGTGAACCTGCGGCCGCAGCACGGTACCCATCTGCGGCAGGCCGCGGACCACGACGTTGCTGCGCTTGCTCGGCTCGTCGATCTTCGGCAGCGAGTTCAGGACCACGACCTCCTTGGACACGAGCGCCTCGCCGTCCGCGCCGTGCGCCACCTCGGGCGAGGTCTCGATCAGCGCGGCCTGGTCGCGGAACACGCCGCTCTGCACCTCGGTCTGGCTGCCCTGGCGGATGACCACGACGTTGTCGGCCGACCCGGTCGACACCAGCGTCTGGTGCAGCCCTGCGTCCAGCATCAGCACGGCCGCGAAGACGAAGACCACCAGCGCCATTCCCCCCGCGGTTAGCCCCGTGGTCAGCTTGCGCACCCACAGGTTGCGGGCGACGTAACTGAAGGGGACCCTCATGGCCGCGCGGCTTCCACGCGTCTCTGCCATTCGCAGCCACGAATGCGCCTAGGCCACATGCCGCAGTCCATCGACGATCCTCACGCGCGCCGCGCGCACGGCCGGCGCGAGGCCGGCCACCACGCCGACCGCGGCGGCGCAGGCGGCCTGCAGATAGAACGTATGCGGCACCAACGGCATCTTCGCGAACACGCCGACCGTGGCCTGGTGGAAGATCCGCACGACCGGCGGCGTCAGCGCGAGCCCGATCAGCCCGCCGATCATCGCCAGCATCAGCGCCTCGCCCATGATCAGCGCTGCGACGGTACCGGGCCTGAAACCGAGCGCCTTCAGCGTCGCGTACTCCGGCAGCCGCTCGCGCGCCGTCATCGCCATTGTGTTCGCCGCGACCGCCATGATGATCAGGATCACGATGTAGCTGACACCCTGGATCGCGACCACGATGGTCTCGACCATCGCGACGAAGCTGAGCGTGAACGCCTTCTCGGTCTCCGTCAGCGTCTCGGCGAGCGAATTCTTGAATTCGGCGTCGATGTCGCGCGCGATGTTGGCAGCAGCCTGGCCGTCGGCGATGCCGACGACGAAGACGCCGGCCTGGTCGGCGCGGCGCGGAAACACCTTCTTGATGCTCTCGTTCAGATAGTCGTAGTGAAAGTACATCTGGCGCGTGATCGTCGTCTCATCCTTCGCGTCGTAGATCGCACGCACCGTGAATTCCCAGTTGCCCGGGTAAATGGCGCTCTTCAGCGGGATGACATCACCGACTTTGAAGCCGTACAGGTCGGAGAGCTGGCGACCGATGGCGGCGCCGCGCTGGTCGCGCAGGAAGGCCTGGTACTCGTCGGCCTTGAAGACGAATTCCGGATACATCGGGAAGAAGGTCGGCGCGTCGACCGCGAACTGCGCAAAGAAGTTCTTCGGCTCCTTGTAGATGCCGCCGAACCAGTTCGACACGCTGACCGCCGTCACGCCGGGCACCGCGCGCATCTTGTCGCGGTAATACATCGGCATCGAGAACGTCAGCGAGATCGCGTTGCGCGTGATAAGGCGGTTGGCCGACGCCGCATCCGCGCCGGCGTACCAGGCTCGCACCACGGTTTGCAGCAGCCCGAATGCCAGGATCGCGATCACCAGCCCGAGGATGGTCAGCGCGCTGCGCAGCTTGGCGCGAAAGACATTGCGGAAGGCGAAGCGGAGGAAGAACACGCGCGCAACCTCAGTGCACGAAGGGCGCGGTGTCGGTGAGCTGGCCCTTGTCCAGATAGATCAGATGATGCGCGGCCTCGGCCGCCCGCGGATCGTGCGTCACCATCACGATGGTCTTGCCGAGTTCCGTGTTGAGGCGGTCCAGCAGCGCGAGGATGTCGGCCGCCGATTGCCGGTCGAGGTCGCCGGTCGGTTCGTCGGCGATCACGAGCAATGGATCCGTCACCAGCGCACGCGCGATCGCCACCCGCTGCTGCTGTCCGCCCGACAGCTCGTTCGGATAGTGCCGAACGCGATCCTCGAGCCCGACCATGCCCAGCATCAGCTCGACCCGCTCGCGCCGCTCGGCGCGTGAGAGCTCAGTCAGCTGCAGCGGCAACTCGACGTTCTCAAAAGCGGTCAGCACCGGCATCAGGTTGTAGAACTGGAAGACGAAGCCAATGGTGCGCGCGCGCCATTCAGCGAGTTCGGTTTCGGCGAGCCGCGTGATGTCCTCGCCCGCCACCGCGAGGCGACCGCTGTCGGGCTTGTCGATGCCGGCGACGAGATTCAGCAGCGTGCTCTTGCCCGACCCGGACGGCCCCATCAGCGCGACGAAGTCGCCTTCGCGGATCGTCAGATTGATGTCGGTCAGCACCGGCAGCACCTGCTCGCCGCGCACGTACGCCTTGGACAGGTGCTCGATCTCGACCAGCGAGCGTCGCTCGGTCGTCGCCTCGGCCTGCGGCATGGGCTACTTCTTGGCCGCCTCGACGCGCGCACCGGCGGCGAGGCGTTCAGGCGGATTGCCGACGACGCGAGTGCCCGCGGCCAGGCCTTCGATGCGCACCAGGTCCCCCACTTTCGGTCCGACCTTGACCGGCACCGGCTTGACCGTGCTGTCCGCCTCGACGACGAACACGACGTCCGCGCCGTCGCGCTTGACGACCGCGTCGGGCCGCACCGCGGGCACCGGCGCACGCTCAGCGGCCGTCAGCGGACGCGCGAGGAAGGAGACCTTGGTGCTCATGTCAGGCAGCACGCGCGGGTCGCGCTCGTCGAACTTCACCTTGACCAGCAGCGTCGCCTTGCTGCGGTCGACCGTCGGCACCACGCGGCTGACTTCGCCGAGCAGCCGCAGCTCGGGAAAGGCGTCGAGCTGGATCTCCGCAGGCTGGTTCGGCGCGATCTTCGAGATCGAGGCCTCTGACACGTCCGCCTCGACCTCGAGCGTCTCCATGTCCGCCATCGTCACGACGGCGCCCGTGGTGCCGGCGGCCGCGGAAAATGGCGTGACGATGTCGCCGACATTGGCGCTCTTGGTCAGCACGATGCCGGTAAACGGCGCGCGGATCAGCGTCTGGTCGTAGCTGACGCCGGCCGCGCGCAGGTTCGCTTCGGCCACGCCGATCTGCGCCTTCAGCGTATCGATCTGTGCCCGCGCCTTGTTGTAGCGGGCTTCGGCGGTGTCGAGCGCGGACCCCGAAATGAAGTTCTGCTTCGCCAGGTCTTCGGTCCGCTTGAGTGCCGCCTGCGCATCGGCAAGCTCCGCGACCCCCTGCGCCAGGTTGGCGCGCGCCGCCTGGACCTGCGCCGCGGCCTGCTCACGCGTCGCGGCGACGTCGCGGTTCTCGAGTCGCGCGATGATCTCGCCTTCCTTGACCATCTGGCCTTCCTGTACGCCGAGCCATTCGAGGCGCCCGGTGCCCTTCGAAGACACGGACGCGCGCCGCTGCGCAACGACGCGCCCGGTCGCGTTCAGCACTGCTACCGACGCCGACGGATACGCCGCCGCGACAGTCGCAAAGTCGACCGGGATCGCCGCGCTGCGGCCGCGCACGAAGCCGGCGAGCAGCACGAGCGCGACTGCCAGCAGCAGCCAGAACCACCAGCGCTTCCAGAACGGCCTGCGCTGTCGCGGCCGGATCGTCGACCGGTCGATGGCCAGGCGTGAAAGGGAAGGCGGCGGTGCCGGAGCGGAGTCGGACATGAGTCGGTGCGCGCAATCGGAGCGCCATGCTAAAGGAAGGCGGTGGAGGCGCGCGTCGGCGCCTCACTTACCGATGCAGAAGCGGCTGAAGATCATGCCGAGCAGATCGTCGGCCGTGACCGCGCCGGTGATTCCACCCAGTGCTTGCTGCGCCAGCCGCAGCTCCTCCGCCAGCAGGTCGAGTGCTGAATCGCGTGCCGCGGCATGCCCGGCCGCGCGCTCGAGATGCTCCCGCGCTTCTTCGAGCGCATTCAGGTGTCGCTCACGCGCCAGAAAGACCGTCGCGCCGTCGCTCTCCCGCTCCCAGCCGGCCAGCCGATAGAGCCGTTCGCGCAACAGGTCGAGCCCGTCGCCACACAACGCCGAGAGCCAGACACTGTCGCCCGCAGCACGCGGCGCACCGCCGCTGAGATCGATCTTGTTCATGACCGTCAGCAGCGGAACGCCGGGCCGCAGGCGCCCCGATACCTGCGCCAGCGCCTCGCGATCCTCGGCCGGCGCAGTGGCGTCGACCAGATGCAGGACCACGTCGGCGCGGCCGATCTCCTCCAGAGTGCGCGCGATACCGATCGTCTCGACCTCGTCGCGCGTTGCGCGCAGACCGGCAGTGTCGACGATGTCGAGCGGCAGACCGCCGACCTGAATCTGCCGCGCGATGCGATCGCGCGTCGTGCCGGGCACGGCGGTGACGATCGCGACCTCTTCGCCCGCCAGCGCATTGAGCAGGCTCGACTTGCCGACATTCGGCGCACCGACGAGCACGACGTGCAGCCCTTCGCGCAGCACGGCGCCCTGCTGCGCACACCGCTGCACCTCTGCGAGCGTCGCGCGTACGCGCGCCAGCCTGCCGCGCGCGTCGGCCTTTTCCAGGAAGTCGATCTCCTCCTCCGGGAAGTCGAGTGTGGCCTCGACCAGCGCGCGCAGTTCGGCCAGCTCGGCGACCAGGCGCTCGACCGCGCGCGAGAATTCCCCGGTCAGCGAGCGCGCCGCCGAACGCGCGGCCGCTTCGGTCGAGGCGTCGATCAGGTCCGCCACGGCTTCCGCCTGCGCGAGGTCGAGGCGATCGTTCAGGAAGGCCCGGCGCGTGAACTCGCCGGGTTCGGCCAGGCGCAGGCCAATCGGCCGTCCGGCCTCGAGGCAGCGGCGCAGCAGCAGCTGCAGGACAACCGGCCCGCCGTGGGCCTGCAGTTCGAGCACGTCCTCACCCGTGTACGAGTGCGGCGCCGGGAACAGCAGCGCGATGCCCTGGTCGATCGGCGCGGCGGCGGCGTCGAGGAACGAGCAGAAGGTCGCGTGCCGGGGCACCAGCACGCGCCCGGTCACGCCGGCAACCAGCGGCGCGAGATCAGCGCCCGAGGCGCGGACAATGCCGATCCCGCCCCGGCCGGGAGCGGTCGCGATCGCGACGATAGGGTCTTTCTCGGAGCTCATGGCACGCGCAGATGGCGGGCGCGATCCGCCATTCTGATCGAAGCGCCGCAGCGACCCGCGGCTGCGGAATTTCCCGCTGGCGCAGCGCGTGCGCGTGCCTACACTGGACGCATGGACGACGATCCACTGCTGAAGTTCATCTCGCCGCTCGCCGGCGTCGTGCTTGCCGTCGTGCTGTCGGTGCTGCTGTCGGCCACGGTCGCCGGCCAGGTGGGCGAGGACTATTCGACCCGCGCGTGGATCTACACGGTCGCGGTGCTGTGGGTCGTGGTTGGCGCGGTGGTCGTGTTCATGCTCGCACACCGTGGCGAAACTGCGACGCTTTCGGTCCGCCGCGTGCTGCTCTGGACGATCAGCATCTGGCTCTGGCCAGCGCTCGCGCTGCGATCGCTCACACGTCGCGGTGCGCCGACGCGCGATTGAGCCCGCTGCCTTCCAGGGAACTCAACCCGGCTTCTTGGCCTTCTCGATCTGCTTGGTGACGTACCACTGCTGTGCGATCGACAGGATGTTGTTCGTCAGCCAGTACAGCACCAGCCCCGCCGGGAAAAAGAAGAACATCACGCCGAAGATCAGTGGCATGAACATCATCACCTTCGCCTGCACCGGGTCGGGCGGCGTCGGGTTGAGTTTGTACTGGATCCACATCGTCGCCATCATCACCAGCGGCAGGATGAACCAGGCGTCAGGCGTCGCGAGGTCGCGAACCCACAGGATCCACGGCGCGTTGCGCATCTCGACGCTCGCGAGCAGCACCCAGTAGAGCGAGATGAACACCGGGATCTGCACTAGGATCGGCAGGCAGCCGCCGAGCGGATTGATCTTCTCGTTCTTGTAGAGCTCCATCATCGCCGCGTTCAGCTTCTGCTTGTCGTCGCCGTACTGCTCACGCAGCTTCATCATCCGCGGCGTCACTTCCTTCATCCGCGCCATCGACTTGTAACTCGCCGCCGACAACGGATAAAACGCGGCCTTGATGATGACCGTCAGCAGCACGATGGACCAGCCCCAGTTGCCGACGATGCGGTGCAGGAACTCGAGCAGCCAGTAGATCGGCTTCGCCAGGAACGTCAGCCAGCCGTAGTCGACGACGAGGTCGAGCCCGGGTGCCAGCTTCGCGAGAACGTTCTGGTCCTGCGGGCCGACATACAGCTGGGAGTTCGTCGTGGTGCTGGCCTGCGGCGCGAGGCTCCCAAGCGGCTGCAGCATGCCGATCGAGTACAGGTTCTTGTCGACCGCGCGCGCGTAGTAGTCGCGGTTCGTCCCCTCCTTGGGGATCCATGCGGTCACGAAATAGTGCTGGATCATGCCGGCCCAGCCGTTGTTCGCCGGCTTCGGCAGCTCGGCCTTGTTCTTCTCGATCGCCGAGAACTCGATCTTGTGGAACTTGTCCTGCTCGGTGTAGACGACCGGGCCCGTGTACGTGTAATAGAAAGACGACTCGCCTTCCGGCTTGTTACCGTCGCGCAGGATCTGCAGATACAGCGACGGGGAGATCGGCGCAGCGCCGACGTTGGTCACGTCGTGCCGCACGTCGACGTCGTAGCGTCCGCGGTGAAAGGTGTAGGTCTTCGCCAGCCGGGCGCCGCCCGACTCCGCGACCAGCGTCACGTCCAGCTTGTCCTGGCCCTCAGCCAGCTGGCGCGGTCCATCCACCACTGAAAAAGGGGTGCGGTGATTCGGCAGAGCGTCCGCGCCGACCACCCCCGTCTGCGCCACGTACACGCGCTGCGGACTGACCTCAAGCAGCACCACGTGCCGGTCATCCGGCTCCTTTCGGCCCGTCACGAGGCCGGCCAGGCCGCTCGCCGTCCAGTCCGGCGCATGGCGCTCCTTGATGAGTTCGACGCGCTTCAGTACGGCGCCCTCGGGATCGATCGTGGCGCGGATGAGGTCGGTCTCGACGACGATCGGCTGCTGGGTCGCCGCCGGGGGCGCCGTCGAAGGAACCGCCGCGGGCGCAGCGGATATCGCGGGCGCGGGCGCGGCAGGGACACTCGGTGTCGCCGGCCCCGCCGCGGGCGTTGCGGGCGCGGCCACGGTCGGCGTCGGGGCGGTCCCGAACATTGACGGCTTGCCGGTATACACGAGCCATCGGTCCCATAGCAGGAACAGCGACATCCCGAAGAAGACCCACAGGATCGTGCGTTGAAAATCGGTGCCCATACGGCGGACGTCTCGGCAGTTGGTTTGAGAGTTCAGGGGCGACGCGACGGCGTCAGGTCGCGCGCTTTTCCGTATCACCGCAACGACAGCGCCAGCTGAATACAGCAGGCACGGGGTCGACACCGCCGCGGCCGTAGGGATGGCAGCGCCCAAGCCGCCCCAGCGCGAGCAGGCTGCCCCGGCCGGCTCCATGTGTTTCGATCGCTTCCCGCGCGTACTCCGAGCAGGTCGGCCAATAGCGGCAGGCGTTGCCGACCCACGGCGACAGCAGAAACTGGTAGGCCGCAATCAGGCGCAGCAGCATCGCGGAAAGGATTCGCTCAAGCATCGGGGATCTGTTGCAGGCGGACGAGCAGCGAGGACATGAGTTCGTCAGCAGCTGCGCGCAATTCGTTCCGCAAGGCTCCCTGCGACAGGCGCTCGCGCGTACCCGGCGGCGGCACTGCGGACCTCAATCGGACGCTGAGGTCGGCCCGGACGCTCGCGCGTGCAGCCAGGTGCTCGAGTTCCGTGGCCCGATGCCGAAAGGCCTCGCGGACGATCCGTTTGACCAACGCCCGGTCGATCGCGCGCCGTGCCATCTTCTTGCTGACGACGAGTCCGAGGCGCGCAGCGGGGTGGCCTGACGGGGTCCAGCACGCGGTCATCGCGAGCCACTCGGAGTGCGTGCGCATCGAATTGAGGCGAGTCGCGGCCTGCACTGCCGCGAATTCCGCCGGCCGGAGCATCCGCCGGCCGCGCGGAAGACCGGCGCCGGCGAGACGTGTTGCGGAATCGCCCACCGTGTCGGCGCGCACGGCGCTCGCGCCGGTGGGTTCAGACGGCGAGACGCTTGCGGCCCTTGGCGCGGCGGGCTGCGATCACCGCACGGCCGCCGCGGGACTTCATGCGGACCAGGAACCCGTGCGTGCGTGCACGCTTCACTTTGGAAGGCTGATAGGTACGTTTGGTTGACATAGGAATGTCCTGTTGGGCTTGACCGGCGACGGCCTGTCGACGGCATTGGTTCGATTAGCCTGGCCACTTCGCCCGCATGCCCGCCGATTCGTGCACGGAGGCCGCCACGCCGGAGCCACGGGCCCGACGCAAACAAATTGCGCCGACCGATCCATCGCAACTTGGATCCCTGCCGGCGCGGAGGCGCGGTATTAGACGCGATGCGGCAAAGTCGTGTCAAACCGGCCGGCGGAAGCGCGCCGGTGACGTGTCCACGCCGCGCCTCAGTTGAATAACTTGTCGGACTTCCTGTGGATAAGTTCATGTCGCACTGCAACATCGAAATCCTCGTCGCGCAGCCCTTTGAAACGCTGAAGTGTAAGTGGACACTGCCTTAGAATCTCCCGCCAACTTGGCCCCTTTGCATGTGCCTTTAGCACGTCAGCATCTGCCACGGCCTGTGGATAACCTGCCCGGTTGCTTTACAATGGCGAGCTTCGCCGGGGGCTGACACAGCCGAGGACTGTGTTCCCTGAGCGACGGGGCGGGGGCAAAGTCGGCGCGACCGGCGGGCACCTCCGCAATCACAACAAAAGCGGGAACACCCACTCGATGCACCATATCTGGCACGACTGCTCGCGTCTGCTCGAGACCGAGTTAACGCCACAGCAATACTCCGCCTGGATCAAGCCGCTGAAGGCCGTGGACTTCGACGAGTCCACCGCGACCCTGACGATCGGCGCTCCTAACCGGCTGAAGCTCGACGCCATCCGGGCCCAGTTTTCCGAGCAGATCGCGCAGGCGGCCTCGCGGGTACTGCAGCGCCCGGTCGCCGTCGTCTTCGCTGTGGAAAACGGAGCCGCGATCGCGACGCTGCGGTTTCCGGCCGCGGTGCCGACCATCGACGTGCCGACTCTGACTGGCACGCCAGAGGTACCGCCGCCCAGCCCCGAGCATTTCGAGCGCGCGCGGCTGAACTCGAACCTGACCTTCGATACCTTCGTCACCGGCAAGGCGAATCAGCTGGCGCGTGCGGCCGCGATGCAGGTGGCGGAGAACCCCGGCGGCTCGTACAACCCGCTGTTTCTGTACGGCGGTGTCGGTCTGGGCAAGACTCACCTGATTCACGCGGTCGGCAACGGCATCCTGGCGCGCAAACCCGACGCCAAAGTCCGCTACATCCATGCCGAGCAGTACGTCAGCGACGTGGTGCGTGCTTACCAGCGCAAGGCCTTCGACGACTTCAAGCGCTACTACCACTCGCTCGACCTGCTGCTGATCGACGACATCCAGTTCTTCGCCGGCAAGGCCCGCACGCAGGAGGAATTCTTCTACGCATTCGAAGCGCTGGTCGCCGGACGCAAGCAGATCATCATCACCAGCGACACCTACCCGAAGGAACTGAAGGACATGGAGGACCGCCTGGTCTCCCGCTTCGCTTCGGGCCTGACGGTGGGGATCGAGCCGCCCGAGCTCGAGATGCGGGTGGCGATCCTGCTGAAGAAGGCTGAGACCGAGGGCGTCGAAATGAAGGAGGACGTCGCCTTCTTCATCGCCAAGAACCTGCGCAGCAACGTACGCGAGCTCGAGGGCGCGCTGCGCAAGGTGATCGCGTTCTCCTCGTTCCACGGGCGCATCGTCACCGTCGAGGTTGCGCGCGAGGCGCTGAAGGACCTGCTGTCGGCCTCCACCGGGCAGGTGACGGTCGAGCTGATCCAGAAGACCGTGGCGGACTACTACAAGATCAAGGTCGCCGACATGTACAGCAAGCGGCGGCCGAGCAATATCGCGCTGCCGCGCCAGGTCGCGATGTACCTAGCGAAGGAACTGACCCAGAAGAGTCTGCCTGAGATCGGCGAGCTGTTCGGCGGCCGCGACCACACGACCGTCCTGCACGCCGTGCGTAAGATCAGCGGCGAGCGCGTCAAGCCCGGAGAACTGAACCATGCCCTGCACGTTCTCGAGCAGACGCTCAAGGGCTGAAGACGGTGTGGATAGCATCTGTACAACTTGTGTATACCTGTGGACAGGTCGTGCACGTGCCCGCTGCATCAGCGACTTGTTCCAGCCGTGCACAGTCGGTCCACAAGCTGTTCGATGCCGTGTCCACAGCGATGTCCGTGCTGCAAGCCTCTGACGCATCACCCGCTTTTTGACTTATCCCCGTCGATCGCCCTCTCTTATCGATTAACTATTTTCCAAGAAGAAAGAAGTACAGATGCAACTCGTCAAAGCCAGCCGCGATGCGTTGCTCCGACCGCTGCAGGTTGTCAGCGGAATCGTCGAGCGACGCCAGACGCTGCCCATACTCGCCAACATCCTCCTGCGCAAGGACGGCGAGCGGGTGTCGTTCACAGCGACCGACCTTGAACTGCAGATCCAGACGTCTGCTGCCATCGGAGCAGGAAAGGACGTGGCCGCGACGACCGTGGCTGCACGCAAGCTCGTCGATATCCTGCGTGCGCTGCCAGAGGCCGATGTCCAGCTGACGCTGGCCAACAAGAAGCTGTCGGTGGCGAGCGGCAAGAGCCGTTTCAACCTGCAGACGCTTTCGGCTGAGGAGTTTCCGACCGTGGCACAGGCCGAGTTCACCGCGGATTTCGCGCTGCCGGCGGCGACCCTGAAGTACCTGCTGTCGATGGTGCATTTCGCGATGGCGCAGCAGGACATCCGCTACTACCTGAACGGGATGCTGCTCGTGGTCGATGGGACCACGGTGCGCGCCGTGGCCACCGACGGGCACCGGCTGGCCCTGTGTGAGGTGCAGAAGGACGGCGCGGCTAGTTCGAAGATCGAAGCGATCATTCCGCGCAAGACCATCCTCGAGTTGGCCCGTCTGCTGCCCGACAGCGAGGATCCAGTGCGCGTGCAGATGGCCGCGACGCAGGTCAAGTTCACGTTCGGCGAGATCGAACTGATCTCCAAGCTGGTCGAGGGCAAATTCCCCGACTACCAGCGCGTCGTGCCTGCGGCGAACACGAAGGTATTCGTGATCGGGCGCGAAGACCTGATGCACGCGCTGCAGCGGGCGGCGATCCTGACGACAGACAAATTCAAGGGCGTGCGCCTGGTACTGGCGTCGGGCGGCCTGAAGATCAATTCGACCAACGCCGACCAGGAAGACGCGCAGGAGGAGCTCGAGATCGACTACTCCGGAGAGGGGCTTGATATCGGCTTCAACGTGAACTATCTGCTGGATGTGCTGCTCAACATCAAGGGCGAGCAGCTGAAGTTCGCGCTCGGCGACGCGCTCGGCAGTGCCCTGCTGACGCTGCCGGACTCGGAGAAGTTCAGGTACGTCGTGATGCCGATGAGAATCTAGTCAGGCCCGGTGCGCGCGACCGCCGCGCGGTCGCGCCTGCACGTCGTCCGGAATGAAGTGCAAGACGGGCTTGGGGGCGGCCCGGCGCCCGCCTTGGATGCAATCGCAAGTCGAAACGGAAAGCTTCAGAGCATGTCAGCCGTACCCAGTCAACCGCCGATGAGCCAGCCGAACCCCGCCGAAGCAGGAGCCGCGGGGGACTATGGCGCGAGCAGCATCCAGATCCTCGAGGGCCTGGAGGCGGTGCGCAAGCGCCCGGGGATGTACATCGGCGATACGCAGGATGGCACCGGCCTGCATCACATGGTGTTCGAGGTCGTCGACAACTCCGTCGACGAGGCGCTGGCGGGCTATTGCGACGACATCGTCGTCACGATCCACACCGACAATTCGATCTCCGTGGTCGACAATGGCCGCGGCATCCCGACCGGCATCAAGTTCGACGACAAGCACGAGCCGCGCCGGTCGGCCGCGGAAATCGCGCTGACCGAACTGCACGCCGGCGGCAAGTTCAACCAGAACAGCTACAAGGTCTCCGGAGGCCTCCACGGCGTCGGCGTGTCGTGCGTCAATGCGCTGTCGAAGTGGCTGCGCCTGACCATCCGCCGCGATGGCAACGTGCACGCGCTTGAGTTCAGGCAGGGTGTCGTGCAGGACCGCCTGGTCGAAACCGCCTCGACGCCCGAGGGTCCGGTCGAGGTGTCGCCAATGCGGACCACGGGGGTCACCGACAAGCGTGGCACCGAGGTGCACTTCCTTCCCGACGACGCGATCTTCGGCAGCATCGACTTCCATTACGAAGTGCTGTCCAAACGGCTGCGCGAACTCTCGTTCCTGAACAACGGAGTACGCATCCGGCTGGTCGATCAGCGCACGGCCAAGGAGGAGGACTTCGCCTTTTCCGGCGGCGTCAAGGGCTTTGTCCAGTACATCAACAAGACCCGCACCGTTCTGCATCCGAACACCTTCCATGCATCGGGAGAGGCCGGAGGCCAGCCGGGCGCCGGCGCCGCGGTGGTGCCGATCGGCGTCGAAGTCGCCATGCAGTGGAACGACGGCTACAACGAGAGCCTGCTCGCCTTCACCAACAACATCCCGCAGAAGGACGGCGGCACGCACATTACGGGGCTGCGCGCAGCGATGACGCGCGTGCTCAACAACTACATCAAGGCCAACGAACTCGACAAGAAGGCTCGGGTCGAGACGACCGGCGACGACATGCGCGAGGGCCTGGCATGCGTGCTGTCGGTCAAGGTGCCCGAGCCGAAGTTCAGCTCGCAGACCAAGGACAAGCTGGTGTCGTCCGAGGTTCGGCCGGCGGTCGAAGAGGTTGTCGGCAGAGCGCTCGAATCGTTCCTGCTCGAACGACCGGCCGATGCCAAGATCATCTGCGGCAAGATCGTCGAGGCCGCCCGCGCGCGCGAGGCCGCGCGCAAGGCGCGCGAGATGACCCGGCGCAAGGGCGTGCTCGACGGCGTCGGGCTGCCGGGCAAGCTCGCCGACTGCCAGGAGAAGGATCCAGCGCTCGCCGAGCTCTACATCGTCGAGGGCGACTCGGCCGGCGGCTCGGCCAAGCAGGGGCGTGATCGCAAGTTCCAGGCCGTGCTGCCGCTGCGGGGCAAGGTGCTCAACGTCGAGAAGGCGCGCTTCGACAAGCTGATCAGCTCGGAGCAGATCGCGACGCTGATCACCGCACTCGGAACCGGCATCGGCACCGGCCCCGAGAACGAAGGCTTCAACCTCGACAAGCTGCGCTACCACCGCATCATCATCATGACCGACGCTGACGTCGACGGGGCGCATATCCGCACGCTGCTGCTGACACTCTTCTATCGGCAGATGCCGCGGCTGGTGGAGCGCGGCCACATCTACATCGCGCAACCGCCGCTTTACAAAGTCAAGCACGGCAAGGACGAGCGCTACCTCAAGGACGACGCCGAACTTGCGCAGTACATGGTGACGCTCGCCCTCAAGGACGCACAGCTGGTCCCGGCCGATGGCGCGGCGCCGATCGAGGGCGCCGCGCTCGAGGAGCTCGCGCGGCAGCACTTGTCGGCGAACTCGGTTGTCGAGCGCCTCGCGCGTGTGATCGACCGCCCCACGCTCCAGGCGCTGATGGGCGGTGTCGAACTCGATCTCGACGGCGCGGATGCGGCCGACGCATCGGCGCGGCGCCTGACGGCTGTGCTCGGCAATTCGACAGTCCACGTCAACGCCCAGCACGATGAGAAGACCGACAAGCACCGCCTGCGCATCGAGCGGCATCACCACGGCAACGTGCGTGCGTCGGTCATCGACGCCGACTTCGTCCACGGCGCCGACTACGCCGCGCTTTCGGGCGCGGCCCGGACCTTCAGCGGACTGCTGGGACCCGGCGCGCGGGTGCGTCGCGGCGTCGGCGACAGGCAGAAGGAAGCGCTCGTTGCGGACTTCCGCGCCGCCATCGACTGGATGATGCAGGAGGCCGAAGGCTCGGTCAGCCGCCAGCGCTACAAAGGCCTCGGCGAAATGAATCCCGAGCAGCTCTGGGAAACGACGATGGATCCCGCGGTGCGCCGCATGCTGAAGGTGCAGATCGAGGACGCTATCGGCGCCGATCAGATCTTCACGACCCTGATGGGCGATGAGGTCGAGCCCCGTCGCGCGTTCATCGAGAGCAACGCACTTAGCGCCGGCAACATCGACGTCTGATGTTGTTGTTGTGGGTGGGCGAGAACTAACGCAATAAGTGGCCCGAAGAACCGGAGCGCTTCACGCCCGGTTGCGCGGTCGGTCGTCGCCGCCCGGCACGCGGCGGCAATTGAATGGTTACATTGCCGCCATGCCAACGATCGGTCTCTCGTCTGCCAACCCGCCGCCGCAACCGCAACTGCCGTTGGCAGCAGCGCTGCGGGAAGGTACGGTCGATCTGCACCGCGAGGCCGAGCAAGCCGGGATCATGCGCGACTTGCTGCGCGGTCGCGTCGCCCGTAGCCGTTACTGCGCCTTGCTGCGTAACCTGCATGCGCTGTATGTGACGCTGGAGGCCAATCTGACGCGGTGCGCCGCAGACCCTGCGATTTCGCTGATCTCGCTACCGGCGCTGGCGCGCGGCGCGGCGCTGGCGCGCGACCTGGAGTCGCTGCACGGCGCGGGCTGGGAGCCGGAGATACCGCTAAAGCCGGCGATGATTCGCTATGTGGAGCGCCTCGACGAAGTCTCGCTGATCGATCCGCGCGCGCTGGTAGCGCACGCCTACGTCCGCGCTCTCGGCGACCTGAGCGGCGGACAGATCATTAGCTGCGTGATTTCATCATCACTGGGCCTGACGGAGGACTCCGGACTGTCCTTTTATCGATTCTCCGAAGCCCCCGAAGTGCTGGCGGCACGCCTGCGCTTTGAGCTCGACTCGATCCTGCTGACGCCCGAAGAACGAGCGCGGCTTGTGGACGAGGCCCGGCTTGCGTTTCGCTACCACATCGAACTCTTCCAGCAGCTTGCGGTATAGGGATGCACCCTGTCGCCGCGATGACGCCGCCGCCAACTTAGCGGCCGCGGGCGCGAATCTGGGTGTACAGCGTTGCCGCCCGCCGTGCCGAGGCCTCGACCTCCTCGAGCAACGGGGCCATCTCCGGCCCGACGCCGGCGTCGGCGATGTCCATGGCCGCCAGGCTCGCATTTGCCATGATCGCGCCGATCACCTTGTCGGGCGTCCGCTCTCCGGTCTGGTCTAACGTGTTTGACAAGGACTGTTCAAG
>Ga0335084_10002365_pt1 | contig 18170 bp, 13 predicted proteins | sample Lox_Sample_44_FD_206721 | JGI IMG/M metagenome (GOLD analysis project Ga0335084, IMG submission 206721) | Soil microbial communities from Loxahatchee National Wildlife Refuge, Florida, United States - Lox_Sample_4.4 | ecosystem: Environmental > Terrestrial > Soil > Wetlands | place: USA...
GCATCCTCGATGTCCTGCGGATAGTGATTTCGCCCCGCGCGGATGATGAGATCCTTCCTTCGCCCCACGACGAACAGCTCGCCGTCTGCGAGGTAACCGAGATCTCCCGTGTAGAGCCGGCCATCGGGCGCGAGCGAGACTTCGCCTTCGGTGCCGGGCAGATACGCCTGCATGAGCGATCCGCTCCGGATCACGATCTCACCGATCCGGCGTTCACCCAGTGGCTGTCCGTCATCGCCGAGGATGGCGATCTCGTGACCGGTCAGCGGACGGCCTACGGAGGCGACCACGACCCCGCCGGGCTCGAGGCGCGCGATGCCCTCGCGTTCCAGACTCTGGCGCGAGATCTCTTCGAAGCGTGGGCCTTCGCCTGCATGCCGCGACGTCGCGCACAGGGTGTCCTCCGCGAGGCCGTAGCCCGGCACCAGCACGGAGGGGCGAAACCCGCAGCGAGCGAATCGCCTGACGAACGCCTCCGTCGCCGCCCTCGTAACGGGCTCGGCGCCGACGCAGGCCACGCGCCATGTCGAGAGATCGAGCGCCGCCGTCTGCTCGTCCGAGATCTTCCGCGCGCAGAGCGCATAGGCGAAGTTTGGAGCGGCGGATACCGTGCCACCCACGCGGGAGATCAGCTCGAGCCACGCAATGGGGCGCGCCATGAACGCGAGCGAGGTCATCACGTGGGCCTCGTGGCCGAGGACGAGGGGCATGAGCACGTAGCCGACCAGTCCCCAGTCGTGAAAGAGAGGCATCCATGTCACGAAGACGTCCGCGGGCGACAGCTCGTAGGCCTCCGCCATGGCCCGGATGTTTGCGGCGACGCTCTCGTGGGAGAGCAGCACACCCTTGGCCCGGCCGCCGCTCCCCGAGGTGAACTGGCAGTACGCGAGAGAAGACCGGGGGCCGCTCCCACCGATCGAGGCCGGCGGCGCGGCCTCGGTGGCGTCCGGCTTGGTCAGCACAACCACGCCCGATCCGGCCAGTGCCTCCGGGAGCCCGACGTCGGAGGCGTCCGACTCCGGGTCCAGGAACGCGCCTGCGCGACACCGCGCGACGATCTCGCGCATCCGCTCGCGGACCCGCCGGGCGCTCTCGAGCGGCTCCGGGGGCGGACACGGCACCGCGAGCAATCCCGCCTCCTGCGCGCCCAGGAACGCCGTGACGAAACCCGGCGTGGAGTGGGCCACGAGCATCAACACGTTGCCGGGCCGGAGGCCGCGCGCCCGGTAGAGCCGGGCATGAGCGGCGGCGCGACGGGCGAGATCGGCATAGGTGAGCCGCCGGATCACGTCGTCTCGGCCGTGAAAGACCAGGCACACGCGACCCGGTGCTCGATCCGCCCAGCGACGGACGACCGCGCTCACGCTCCCGATCTCGCCCACCATCGCCACTCGGATCGTAGCATCTCGCCGAGCGAACCGACAACGCAGGCCCCGGGGGAAGCCCCTCGGGCAAGGCGGGTTTCCGCCTCGTGCCGGGCGCCGAGTTCGACGGCAGGGTTGTCCAACGCGCGGCTATCACGCCGGGACGCGCGATCGCGCGACTCGAAGGAGATCGAGCCCACCATGGAGCTGCTCGAGTGCGTTCGAAATCAACGGGCCTTGGCCAAGCGGAAGCTTCCGCCGGGAAGCCCTCGACACGGCCACGAAAGAATGGGACAAGATCGCCGAGCGGCGCGGGCCCGGGAGCAGAAGGCCCCGTGGGAAGCGTAGCTCGCTGGGATGAAGGCGATCGACATCGAGCGCCATCCGGACTGGGCGGTGAAGGCCAGAAAGCTTTGCTGCCTGGACGGCCTTTCAGGGGTGGTCGGGCGCGGCGTGAAATTTCCTTTGTTCTTCAAGGGGTGGTGGGTGGACACTAGCCCCATGCCAGCCCTAGTGGTCATCCTCGTTGGCGTCATCCTTTGGGCGATCCTCGGTCTGCGGTGGGCAGGGCTCCGGCGCGAAATCGCGCTCTGGCGCTGGCGCCACCGGCACCCAGCGTTGATTCAGCTCAGGGTGCCGGCCCCGCCGAAGAAGCGCCGCGCCGCCGCCTAGCGAGACTGAAACCCAGCCGGCGCAGGTCGAGAGGCGCCACTGGGGCCTCCCCGATACTTCCCAGGGAACACGGGCGCGATCAGGAGAATGCATTCGCGGCCCTCGGCCGCGACGCGGTCTACCCGCTGGCCGCGGCGATCAAGCGAGCCGGGTCGATGGATCCAGCAGCACCGAAGGCCGCGATCTGGTCGACGAGGGACTCCTCCGGGATCACCGGCCTGATCGGCTACGCGGATGAATCGCGCCTCCCCCGGAAGGGCGTCACGCTGATCGCGGTCAAGGGCGGGAAGTTGACCCTCGCCGCCGAAGTCGTGCCCGAGACGGTCCCGGCTCCGTAGCGACCTGATTTCCCCGGGGCCAGGGCTACTTCTGGGCCTTGTCTCGCCCGGCCTCGAATATGTCCTTCATCTTGCTCGCCATGACCTTGCTGCCGATGGTGCGCTTCATGGAGCCGCCGAATCCGGTGACCTGGTCGGTGAAGGCATGGCTCGTGGAGATGACGACGGTTCCGCCCTGGACCGGCAGGAATGCCGCGACGGACTGCTCGGCGTTGTAGCCGGTGCTGGCGTAGTATTCCCGCCGCGCCACCACGCGGGCCGTGCCGTCCGACGCCACGAGGATGTGCGAAAGGATGTAGGTCGTCTTGCCCTCGATGAGGGACTTGAGCCAGAAGAAGTTCTGCTGCATCCCGGGGAGCGCGGCCTGGGGGTAGTTGAGCAGGACCTTCTGGAAGGCGGGCAGGTATTTCTGCAGCCCCTGGGCGGCCTGGCTGGCCTTGCGCAGGTCCGCTGCGGGATCGGCGGTACGGCCGCTTCCCCGATCGTAGGGCGCGATGCCCGCGAGTCCGGAGGCGCGGTAGGCGTGGTAGCGGGCCAGCAGCACGCGCCGCAGCTGCTCCTGAGCGGCTTGTGTGGTGCCGCCCGCCAGCGCCTTGAAGGCGGCAATCTCGCTCGCGCTGAGATTCAAGGCGTCTCCGGCCTGCGCGCTCGTCAACGCCTTGGCTTCGTCACTCGTGATCGACAGCTTCGCGAAGTCTGCCAGGCTCCCCGCGCCGGAAAGCAGGCCGTATGCCTTCACCTGGGCATCCGCGGTGACCAGCTCTCCGCCGACGATCTGCTTGCTGAGCGCTTCCGGCGATGTCTTGACCAGGAAGGCAATGGCGAAGGACAGATCCCGCTCCGATACCGCTCCGGTGCTGACGCTGACGAACTGCCCGCCGAGAACGCTCTGCCTGTCGTCGGCAACCAATCCCGCATCCGCCAGAACCTGATCGGCACTCGACTGGGCCTGCGCGACATTTGCGAGACAGAAGAGGCTCAGGGCGCCCGCGGCTCCGCACCCTGCCAGGACCATTCGACGTCGCATGACGCAGCCTAGATAGCATGAAATCGGGCACCAGTCACGGCCCACCGCCGATTCGCTTCCGAGGCAACCCCCCGGGCCGCCGGCCATCCCCCGCTTGGTGTCGCGCCCACGCGGCCGCGCCGGGGTAGAATGAATGCCCATGTCTGACACGGTCAGAGTCCGCTTTGCTCCCAGCCCCACGGGCTCCTTCCACGTGGGCGGCGCGCGCACCGCGCTCTTCAACTGGGCCTTCGCGCGACACCACAAGGGCGTTTTCATTCTCCGCATCGAGGACACCGACCGGTCGCGCTCGACTGAGGAGCACATCGTCCAGATCCTCGACGTCCTGCGTTGGCTCGGGCTCGACTGGGACGAAGGCCCTCCCGCGTCCGGCTACCGGCAGACCGAGCGCTTCGAGATCTACCGGGCGCACGGCGAGCGCCTGCTCCTCGAAGGGCGCGCGTACCGATGCCGCTGCACGCCGGAGACCCTCGACGCGCTCCGCGCCGCGGCCAAGGCCCGCAAGGAGCAGTTCCGGTATCCGGGTACGTGCCGCGAGGCCCGCGTGCCGGCCTCCGAGCCGCACGCGCTGCGGCTCAGAATGCCGCTCGGCGGACAGACGGTGGTCGAGGACGCCATCCTCGGCACCGTCACGTTCGACAACGACACGCTGGATGACTGGATACTGGTCCGCACCGATGGAACTCCGACCTACAACTTCTGCGTGGTCGTCGACGACGTGACCATGAAGATCACCCACGTCATCCGGGGCAACGACCACCTGAACAACACGCCCAAGCAGATCGCCTGCTACGCGGCCCTGGGCTACGTCACGCCGGTGTTCGCCCACATCCCGATGATCCTGGCGCCGGATCGGAGCAAGATGTCCAAGCGTCACGGCGCCACGACGGTCGAGGAGTTCAGGGACCAGGGCATCCTTCCGGAGGCCCTGGTCAATTACCTGGCGAGGCTCGGGTGGTCCCACGGCGACCAGGAGATCTTTTCGCGCGAGCAGATCGTCGAGCACTTCGCGCTGGATCAGGTCGGCAAGGCGGGTGCTGTCTTCGACCGGGAGAAGCTCCTGTGGGTCTCTCTCGAGTGGATCAAGGCGGCCGCGCCCGGGCGCCTTGCCGAGGCCCTTGCGCCATTCCTCGCCCGCGCGCTGGGCGCAGTCGCTGTTGAGCCGGCGCGCCTAGCGGCGATCGCCGCGAGCCTCAGGGAGCGGTCCCGCACCCTCGTCGAGATGGCCGAGCAGGCGGTCTTTTACTTCAGGCCGCCCGCGACCTATGACCCCCAGGCGACGGCGAAGTTCTGGGGGCCCGAGGCGCCCCAGCGGTATGCCGTGCTGATCAAGCGCATCGGCGCCCAGGATGCCTTCGACCCGGAAAGCCTCGAGGGCCTGTACCGGGGATTGGCGTCCGAGATGGGGCTCAAGCTCGTCGATCTGGCCCAGCTCACGCGCGTCGCGATCACCGGAAAGACCGCGAGCCCGCCAGTCTTTCAGGTTGCGGCGCTCCTCGGCAAGGCCGAGACCATCGCGCGCCTCAAGACTGCTCTGGCCGCCGTGGAGCGCGCCAAGCCTCCCGAGGAGCCCCCCAAGATTAGAGTGGGGCCCGGAAGATGAGCCGCCTGATCCTCGCGCGCCACGGGCAGTCGGTCTCCAATGCCGTGCGCCGCTTCCAGGGCGTGCAAGACGTGGCGCTCTCCGAGCTCGGTGCGCGCCAGGCAGAGGCGCTCGGCCGGGCGATCCGCCCGCTCGGCATCGCCGCGGTCTACACGAGCCCGCTCGAGCGAGCGCGGCGCACGGCCGAGATCGCCGCAGCGGGGCTCGGCGTGCCGCTCCAGCCGGTGCACGATCTGCGCGAGCTGTCGCTGGGAGAGTGGGAAGGGCGCACGGTGGAGGAGATCCGGGCCCTGCCGGGCGACCCGTACGAGCAGTGGGTGCGCGACCCGGTCGCCTGCCTGCCCCCGGGCGCCGAGCCGCTGCCCCAAGTCCAGGCACGCGTGGTGAGCGCCATGGCGGACATCGCGGCCTCCCATCCGAACGGCCAGCAGGTGCTCGTCGTCTGCCACGGCGGCGTCATCAGCGCGTACCTGGCCCACTGCCTCGGGCTGCCGCTCTCCTCCATCTGGCGCCTGACGCTGTCGAACTGCTCGATAACGGAAGTGGCGCCGCCCTCGGTACGCTCCGTCAACAGCACGAGACACCTCGCGGACCTCAGCGCCGGTCACCCGATGTCGCCCTCGAGGCTGGGGCGCTAGCCGTGGTGCTGCTGGCGCTCTTCGGGGGACTGGCGCTCCTGCTCTACGGCATGCAGCTCTGCGGCGAGGGGCTACAGCGCGCGGCGGGCGGGCATCTCCGGCACATGCTGACGAGCGCCACGCGGACGCGCCTGTCCGCCGTATGCTCGGGCGCCCTCGCGACGGCGGTCATCCAGTCTTCCTCGGCGACCACGCTCATGCTGATCGGCTTCGTCTCGGCGGGGCTCGTGAGCTTCCGCCAGTCGCTCGGCGTGATCCTCGGCGCCGATATCGGCACGACGTTCACGGTCCAGCTCCTCGCCTTCAAGGTCCAGGACCTGGCCCTGCTGATGGTCGGTACGGGCTTCGCGCTCTCCTTCTTCGGCCGGCGCGGGCTTGTCAAGAGCTTCGGGCAGGCGGTGCTGGGCTTCGGGTTCGTTTTCCTCGGCATGCGCGTCATGACCGAGGCGATGGCGCCGGTGGCGGACAGCGGGCTCGCGCGCCAGGTGCTGGTCGCGCTCTCGGGCAATGCCGGCCTGGGGCTCCTGGTGGGGGCCGTGTTCAGCGCGGGCATGACCTCTTCCGTCGCGACGATCGGCCTCCTGCTCTCGCTCGCCCAACAAGGCCTCCTGCCGGTGGACGGCGCCATCCCGGTGGTCCTCGGCGCCAACATCGGCACGTGCGCGACGGCGCTGGCGGCGAGCATGCGTTCCTCCGCCGATGCGCGGCGGGTCGCCGTTGCGCACATCGCGTTCAAGGTACTGGGTGTCGCGATGGTCTTCCCGTTCATCCAACCCCTAACGGCGCTGGTGACCGCCGCCGGGGGCGACACTGCGCGGCAGATCGCGAACGCGCACACGTTCTTCAACCTGGCGATCAGCGCTCTCTTTCTGCCCTTCGCCCCGTGGGCGGCGCGCGCGATCACGATGCTCGTGCCGGACGACGCGACGACGGCCGACAACCCCTTCAAGACGCGCTACCTCGACGACCGCTACCTCGACCAGCCGGCCCTGGCGCTCGGGCAGGCGACGCGCGAGGCGCTTCGCATGGGTGACGTGGCCCAGGGCATGCTGCGCGACGCCATGGTCGTGCTCCACAGGGACAACCAGGAGCTGCTCGAAGACGTGGAGCGGCGCGACGATCAGCTCGACTACCTCGAGCGCGAGATCAAGCTCTTCCTGTCCCGTCTGGGGCAGGAGACCATGTCTCCCGATCTCTCGCGCAAAGAGATCGGGCTCATCTCGTTCATCGCCAACCTCGAGAACATCGGCGACATCGTGGACAAGAACCTGATGGAGCTGGCCCGCAAGAAGCTCTACCAGGGGCGGCGGTTCTCGGAGGCGGGCGAGGCGGAGCTGCTGGAATTCCACGGCATGGTCTCGAAGAACCTCGAGCGAGCGATCGCGGGCTTCGCCGCCAACGACCGGACGCTGGCGCAGGACGTGCTGGACCAGCGTCCGACGATTCGCCAGCGCGAGCGCGAGCTCCGCACATCCCACCTGGCCCGGCTCCGCCAGGGGCTGGCAGAGTCGCTCGAGACCTCTGAGATCCATCTGGACGTGCTGACCAACCTGAAGCGCATCTCGTCGCACATCTCGCAGCTGGTGTTCCCGATTCTCGAAGAGGACGCGTGAGGAGCCGGGACATGGCGCAACGTCTCCGCGTTCTCCTGGTCACCTCCGAGGTCTCGCCCTTCGCCAAGACGGGCGGGCTCGGAGACGTCGCGGCCGCGCTGCCGCGCGCGCTGCGCGCGCTCGGGCACGACGTGCGCGTCCTCATGCCGCGCTACCGTGGCGTGGAGCGCCACGCCACCGGGATCAGGACCGTCGTCCCGCGCCTCGAGGTGCCGGTGGGCGACCGGCGGATCGAGGGTGCGCTCCTCGCGACCGAGACCAGCGCCGGCGTGCCCGTCTACTTCCTTCAGCAGGACCACTACTTCGACCGCGACGGGCTCTACGGCACGGGTGACGGCGACTACCCGGACAACTGCGAGCGCTTCATCTTCTTCTGCCGCGGCGCGCTCGAGGCGCTGATCGCCCTGGACGGAGAGGAGAAGGACGCCTGGCGCCCGCAGATCATCCATGCCAACGACTGGCAGACCGGGCTCGTCGCCGTCTACCTCCGCACGCTCTACCGCGACCACCCGGCGCTCAAGTCCGCCGCCACCGTCTTCACCATCCACAACCTGGCCTACCAGGGCATCTTCTGGCACCATGACATGCCCATGACCGGCCTCGGCTGGGACGTCTTCACTCCCGCCGGGCTCGAGTTCTACGGCGGGCTCAACTTCCTCAAGGGCGGGCTCGTGTTTTCGGATCTTTTGACCACCGTCAGCCGCACGTACGCCGCTGAGATCCGGACGCCAGAGTTCGGCAACGGGCTCGAGGGCGTGCTCGAGGAGCGCGCACAGGATCTCCACGGGGTGGTCAACGGCATCGACTACGAGCAGTGGAACCCGGCGAAAGACCCTGCGCTGCCGCGCTCGTACTCACCGGGAGAGCCCGAGGGCAAGGTCGTCTGCCGGGAGGCCCTTCGTCGCGAGCTCGGGCTCAACGGGGCGCCCGGGCCGCTCGTCGCCATGGTCACGCGGCTGGCGGAGCAGAAGGGCCTCGACCTGGCGCTCGAAAGCCTGCCCGGCATGCTGGACGCCGGGTGCCGGGTCGCGCTCCTCGGCTCGGGCGAGTCGTCACTCGAGGACGCATGGACCCAGGCGGCCGCGCGCCACCCGGGCGTGGTCGCCGTCCGCATCGGCTACGATCCGGAGCTCGCCTCGCGGATGTACGCGGGGGCGGACTGTTTTCTCATGCCGTCCCGGTACGAGCCATGCGGGCTCGCCCAGCTGATCGCGCTGCGGTACGGCGCCGGCCCCGTGGTGCGGCGCACGGGCGGCCTCGCGGACACGGTCACGGAGTTCGACCCGGCCCGCCGCACCGGAACGGGGTTCCTGTTCGACGAGTTCTCGGCTGATGCCCTGCTGGACGCTGTCCGGCGCGCGGCGGCCGCATTCCACCGGCCGGAGCTCTGGGGCACCCTCGTCAAGAACGCGATGACCGAGGACTTCTCGTGGGACGCCTCGGCCCGCGAATACGCACAGCTCTACAGAAAGGTGCTCCGCCCGCCGGGCCCCAGGCCGTCACGGAGGTTGCGATGAAGAAGATCGAGGCGATCATCAAGCCGTTCAAGCTCGACGACGTCAAGGAGGCGCTGACGGAGCTCGGCATCATCGGGATGACCGTGACCGAGGTGCGCGGCTTCGGGCGCCAAAAGGGGCACACGGAGCTCTATCGCGGCTCCGAGTACACCATCGACTTCCTGCCCAAGGTCAAGATCGAGCTCGTCGTGGCCGACCAAATCGTGGACAAGGTGGTCGCGGCCATCGCGGCGGCCGCGCGCACGGGCTCGATCGGCGACGGCAAGGTCTTCGTCATGCCGATGGGCGAGGCCATCCGCATTCGCACCGGCGAAAAGGGCGAATCGGCGATCTAGCCCGCGTGAAGCACCTTTTCGCCGCCGCGGCCGACGACAAGAAGGCGCTCGCCCTGCTCAAGCGGCTGGGATTCGCCGATCCGCGCGCCGCCCTCGCCAACCTCCACGCGCTGACGCCTGACCCGCTCGACGCCGAGCTCCTCGAGCCGCTCCTCCCCAAGCTCCTGCACGAGATGTCGGAGGCGCCCGACCCCGACATGGCGCTCAACAATCTCGAGCGCCTGGCCTCCCAGGGCGAGCGCGCCGCGCTGTTCCAGCTCCTGGGCTCGCATCCCGGCGCGGTCCATCTCGTCGCGAAGCTCGGCGGCACGAGCCAGTTCCTGGCCGACACCCTCCGCCGCCGTCCGACGCTCTTGCCCTGGCTCCTCGAGCCCGGCACCATGCGCCAGTGGCTCGCCGACGAGCTCGAGGCCGAGCTCGAGCAGAGCGCGCGGGTCTTCGACCGCCACGAGGCGCGGTGGAACGTGCTCCGCCGCTTCAAATACCGCCAGCTTCTCCGCATCGGCTGTCGCGACATCCTGGGCGACGCCGACCTGACCGTGACGACGGAGGAGCTCTCCCGCATGGCCGACGTCTGCCTGTCGGCCGCGTGGCGCTGGGCGGAGGCGGATCTCCGCCAGCGCTACGGAGAGCCGCGAGGGGAGGACGGGACGCCGGCGGGCCTCGCCGTCATCGGCATGGGCAAGCTGGGCGGCGATGAGCTCAACTATTCCTCCGATATCGATCTCGTGCTCGTCTACGGCGACGACGGGGAGACCACGGGAGGCGCCGAGGGGAGCATCCCGAACGGCGACTATTTCGCCCGCGGGGCGCGGGCCGTGATCGAGACGCTCGAGTCCGTCACCGAGGAGGGGTACGCCTTCCGCGTGGACCTTCGCCTCCGCCCCGAGGGACGCATGGGCGGCGTGATCCTCTCGCTCGAGGGCTACCGCGCGTACCTCGCCGAGCGGGCGGAGCTGTGGGAGCGGCAGGCGCTGATCAAGGCCCGCTTCTGCGCGGGCCACGCGGGCGTGGCCGCGCGCTTCTTCGACATCATCCGGCCTTTCGTGTTCCGCCCCGGCGTGGAATCGGACATCGTCGCCGGAATCCGCGGCATGAAGGCGCAGATCGACGCGTCGCTGCGCGCCAAGGGCGTAGAGCGGCGCCACGTCAAGCTGGGCGTGGGCGGCATCCGCGAGGTCGAGTTCCTGGTTCAGGCGCTCCAGCTTCTCTACTCGGGAGACGATCCATGGCTCCGCGAGCGGAACAGCCTGCGCGCCATCTTCCGGTTGACCGAGCGCGGATACCTGCCGCAGTCGCTCGGACGATTCCTCGGGGAATCGCTCCGCTTTCTGAGAACGGTCGAGCATCGGCTCCAGATCGTGGATGAGTTCCAGATCCACACGCTGCCCAAGGAGCCCGCTGCCCTCGCGCGGCTCGCCCGGCGTCTCGGCAGCACCGAGTCGCCCGCCGCCGCGCGCCGCGCCTTCGAGACCGAGTACCGCCGGGTGACGCGCGGGGTGCACGAGGCCTTCACGGCCTTCTTCGCGCCATCCTCCGACGCGCGGGCAGGGGCGCGCGAGCCCGCGCAGCGCATCCCGACCTACACGGCGCTGAAGGCGACGGGTTTCGCCGACCCGGACCGCGCCCGCCAGAACCTGCGTCTCGTTCTCGAGGGCCGGCCGCTCATTCCGTACGCGTTGCCCCTGCGCCGCGCCCTGCGCGAGATTTTCCCCGTGCTGCTGGAGGCCTTGTGGCAGAGCCCTGACCCCGACGAGGCGCTCAACCAGTTCGAGCGCTTCGTCGCAGCCGCCGGACCGCGCACCGCCTACCTGGAGCTGCTGGCCGCGCGGCCGGATCTCCTCGCCAATCTCGTCAAGCTCTGCGCCCGGGGCGAGCTGCTGACCCAGCTCCTGGTGGCGCAGCCGGAGCTGCTCAACGGTCTGGCGGATCCGGCGACCTTCGCCGCGCCCCGCCGCCGCGCAGACTTCAGGCGCGCCTTGGCGCCCACTCTGGCCAGGCACCTCGGGTTGCCGGAGCGGATGGATCGCCTCCGCCGGCTCAAGCAGGCGGAGGAGCTCGGCGTCACCTGGCGGATGCTCCTCGGCGTCACGGACGCCGACCGCTTCTCGCGCGAGATGACGGCTCTCGCGGAGGCGGCGCTGGCGACCGGCTGGCTGATCGCGTTGACCGAGACGGCCGGGGGCTTCGGCGTGCCGCGGGACCCGGCGGGCCGGATGGTCGCCGCCTGCGTCATCGGCCTCGGTAAATTCGGCGGACGCGAGCTCTCGACGGGGTCAGACCTCGATCTCTTCGTGGTGTACGGCGGGGCGGGCGAGACCGATGGTTCCGAGCGCGTCGAGGCTCATGTGTTCTACGATCGGGCGGTGGAGGCGCTTTCTTCGATCCTGGGCGACGTGACCGCAGCCGGCGTGGTCGTGCCGGTGGACCTCCGGCTCCGCCCGGGCTCCAAGGGCAGCGGCTTCGCCTCGAGTATGGACGCGGTCGGCCAGTACTACCGCGAGTGGGCCGACCCGTGGGAGCGCCAGACGCTCACGCGGGCGCGGCTCGTCTGCGGCGATCCGCGGCTCGGCCGCCTCGTGAGGCGCGAGCTCCACGCGCTCGTCTACGGTGCCGACGCGCCGCCGCCCGATCTCAAGGAAATGCGTTCGCTGCGCGGGCGCATGGAGAAAGAGCTCGGCAAGGAGACGGCGGGGCGGCTGCACGTGAAGTTCGGGCGGGGAGGGCTCGTGGATGTCGAGTTCCTCACCCAGGCGATCCAGATGACCCACGGCAGGCGTCACCCTGCGATCAGGAGCCCGCATACGGTGACCGCGCTCAGCCAGATCGGCCGGGCCGGCCTCCTGCCCGCGGAGGAAGCGGAGGCGCTTGCCGGGCACTACCGCTTCCTCCGCCGCGTCTCGGCCGACCTGCGTCTTTTCGGCGCGCGTCCCGCCGACACGCTCGAGCTGGCGGGACCCATCCCGGCGCGCCTCGCGAAGAGTCTCGGGTTTTCCTCGCGAAAGGAGTTCCTCGAGGAATACACGCGGCGCACGACCTGGGTGCGCGGGCTCTACGACCGCGTGGTGCCGGCATGAGCGCGCGCTTCTTCGTGGTGGACGGGCCGGGCTTCCTCTACCGCGCCTACCACGCGCTGCCGTATCTCTCGAACTCCAAGGGCCAGGCGACCCACGCCGTCCGCGGCGTGTCCACCATGCTCCTGAAGCTCCTTCGAGAGGAGAACCCCGAGTACGCGGCCGTGGCCTGGGACCCGCCGGGCCCCACGTTTCGAGAAGAGAAGCTTCCGTCGTACAAGGAGACCCGGCCCAGCATGCCGGACGATCTCCGGAGCCAGATCGCGCTCGTCAAGCGGGTCTTCGGGGCGCTCCGGCTTCCGTTGCTCGAGGTGCCGGGGTTCGAGGCCGACGACGTGCTCGGCACACTGTGCGAGCGGATGCGGGCCGAGCCGGTCGAGATGGTCCTCGTCACCGGCGACAAGGATATGCTCCAGCTGGTCGGCCCTCGCGTGCGCGTGCTCTCCACGAATGCGCGCGGCGAGCCCGTCTGGTTCGACGATGCCGCCGTCGCCGCCAAGTGGGGCGTGACGCCGGGCCAGATCCCCGACCTCCTCGCGCTGATGGGCGACAGCATCGACAACATTCCCGGCGTTCCAGGGGTCGGCGAGAAGACCGCCGTCAAGCTCATCAGCCAGTTCGGCAGCGTGGAGCGGCTCTACGAGAACCTGACCCTCGTGCCCGGGAAGGCCCGCGAGACGCTGGCCGCCAACCGCCGGCAGGCGCTCCTCTCGCGAGAGCTGGCGACGGTGAGCACGCGGGTCCCCATCGAGCAGGGGCTCGAGGACTTTCGACGCCAGGAGCCCGACTGGGAGCGGCTGCGGGCGCTCTGGACCGAGCTCGAGTTCGACTCGCTTCTCCGACTGCTCCCGGCGCGTGAAGCGCCCAGCCTCTCGGCCGAGTCGCGGCCGAGCGTGGCGGGAGCGGCGGCGCTCCAGCAGTGGCTTACCGCCGTCCCAGCGGGCGACCCCGTGGCCGTGGATTGGGTCGGCGAGGGAGGGCCGCCCGAACCTGCGCTCGGAGCGCTCGGCCTCTTCCATCCTGCCGCCGGGGAGGCGCTCCTGACTCTCGGCGTGACCGCGCCGGATTTCAGAGGGCGGCGCCTGATCGGCCACGACGTCAAGCACCTGATCGAGTGGTGGCTGGCCCGCCGGGCCACGCCGCCCGCTTTCGAGGATACCGCCGTCGGCGCCTATCTGCTGAACCCGGCGCGCAGCAACTACAAGCTGGACGAGGTCTCGGCCGATCTCCTGGGCGAGGGGCCGGGGATCGCGCCTCCGGGCAGCCGCGCGCCCTTCATCTGGAAGCTCTGGGAGATGCTGCCTCGCGCGCTCAGGGAGGTTGGGCTCTACGCGCTCTACGAAGACCTCGAGCGGCCGCTGGTGCCCGTGCTGGCGACGATGGAGCGCCACGGGATCCGCGTCGACCCAGGCAGGCTCGGGGATTTCTCCAAGGAACTCGACCTGGCGCTTGAGCGGCTCACACGCGAGATCTATGCGCTCGCCGGGGAAGACTTCAACATCGGCTCGCCCAAGCAGATGGCGCGGATCCTCTTCGACAAGCTCAAGCTGCCACCCGTGAAGAAGACCAAGACCGGGTACTCGACCGACGCCGACGTCCTCGAGCAGCTGGCCCTCGGCCACGAGCTGCCCGCCAAGATCATCGAGCACCGGACGCTCAGCAAGCTCAAGTCGACCTACGCCGACGCGCTGCCTTCGCTGATCAACCCGGGCACGGGGCGGATCCACACATCCTTCAACCAACTCGTCACCGCGACGGGGAGGCTCTCATCGTCGGCCCCCAACCTGCAGAACATTCCCATCCGGACCGAGCTCGGACGGCGGATCCGCGCGGCCTTCGTGCCCGAGGCCGGATGGCGATTCCTTGCGGCGGACTACTCGCAGATCGAGCTGCGTATCCTGGCCCACGTCTCGGGCGAGGAGAGCCTCATCGCCGCGTTTCGCGCCGGGGAGGACATCCACCGCCGCACGGCGGCCGAGGTCTTCGGCGTCGAGCTGTCGCAGGTGACGGATCAGCAGCGCGACGTTGCGAAGACCACCAATTTCTCCGTCATCTACGGCGTCACGGCCTTCGGGCTCTCGCGGGGGCTGGCGATCACGCCCAAGCAGGCGCAGGAGTTCCTCGACCGCTTCTTCGCGCGCCATCCGAAGGTCAAGGCCTGGCTCGAGCGCACTGTCGCCGAGGGGCGCGAGCGGGGATTCGTCCAGACGCTCCTCGGCAGGCGGCGCTACATCCCGGAGCTGCAGAGCGGCAACCCCAACCTCCGGGGCTTCGCCGAGCGCATGGCGACGAACGCGCCCATCCAGGGCACGGCCGCCGACCTCATCAAGATCGCCATGGTGCGCACGGCGGCGGCACTCGCGGCCGGAGGCTTCAAGACCCGCATGCTGCTCCAGGTCCACGACGAGCTTCTCTTCGAGTCGCCCGGTGACGAGGTGCCGAAGCTCGAAGCGATGGCCCGCGAGGTGATGGAGTCGGCCATGACTCTCGACGTCCCGCTCAAGGTGGACATCAAGACGGGCGCCGACTGGGCGCAGGCGTGAGACGCTTCCTGCTGGTCGGCCTCACCGGCAGCATCGCCACGGGCAAGAGCACGGTCAGCCGGATGTTCGCTCACCTGGGCGCGCGCGTCATCGACGCCGATCTCCTCGCGCGGGAGGTCGTCATGCCGGGCCAGGCCGCGTACGCTCGCATTGTCGAGGAGTTCGGGCCCCGGGTCGTCCAGGAGGACGGCTCGCTCGACCGCAAGGCGCTCGGAGCGTTGGTCTTCAGCGATGCCGCGAAGCGGAAGCGCCTCGAGGAAATCACCCACCCGGCCATCGGCTTGCGCCAGCAGCGCATTCTCTCCGTCCTCGACGAGGAGGCCTTCGAGGGAGTCGTGATCTGGGACGCGGCGCTCCTCTTCGAGGGAGGCGGAGCCGCCACGATGGACCGCGTGATCGTGGTCTATACGGATCCGGAGACCGAGCGTCGGCGGCTCATGGAGCGCGACAGCTTGAGCGATGCCGACGCGCGCGCGCGGATCGCCAGCCAGATGCCCATCGCCGAGAAGGCGAAGCTCGCGCACCACGTGATCGACAATTCGGGCGCGCGCGAGGAGACGGAGCGCCAGGTGCGGGCGGTCTACGGCACGCTCCTGGCCGAGCTCAGAGCCCGGCGGTCCGCATGAGCCCGCGGCGCAACGCGCGGGCGCTGGCGCCGAGACCCAAGCGTCATGCCGCCTCGGGCAAGACGCGGGCGCTCGGACAGCACTTTCTCCACGACGACGCGGTGGCGGGGCGGATCATCGGGGAAGTCCGGCCGACGAATCAGGACCTCGTGATCGAGATCGGACCCGGCCTGGGGGCGCTGACGGGCCGTCTCGCGCGCGCGGCCGGCAGGCTTCTGGCGCTCGAGGTGGACGAGGACATGGCTGCCGCGCTCGTCGAGCGCTTCAGAGACGCGCCCCACGTCGAGATTGCCGTGGCCGACGCCCGCTCCTTCAACTACGCGGGGCTCGTCGGGCTCAAGCCCGCCCCGGCGGGGCGCGTGCTCGTGGTGGGAAATCTCCCGTACAGCGTGGGCAAGCCCATCCTCCAGTCCCTCGTCGAGGCGGGCCCGACCGTGGACGAAATGGCGCTGATGCTCCAGAAGGAGGTCGCCGAGCGCGTGGCCGCCGGGCCGGGCGGCAGGACGTACGGTAGCCTGTCGGTGCTGACCCAGCTTGCCTGCGAGGCGCGGCTCGCCTTCACGGTGCCGCCCGGCGCCTTCCGTCCGCCGCCGCAGGTGGATTCCGCGGTGCTCCATCTACGCGTCCGGCGCGCGCCGCCGGTGCCGGTTGACGATCCGGCGCGGTTTCGCGCGGTCGTATTAGCGGCCTTCAGCCAGCGCAGGAAGAGCCTCGCCAATGCCCTGGCCTCGGGCCTTGGGCTCGGGCCCGAGCGCGCGCGCGCGATGTGCGCCGCAGCCGGCATCGACGCTGGCCGCCGGGCCGAGACGCTCTCGCTCGCCGAATTCGCGCGCCTGGCTCAGGCCTGAGACCCGTTCCGTCGAGGCGTTTCGGGCTTGCCCCCCGCTCGCGCGCCTTGCACCGTGAACGGCAGCGCCATGATCATCCACGCGAGCATGACCACCTCGGAATCGCCGAAGTTGTGCTCCGTCATTCCCGCGACGAGAAAGCCCGTGATGGCCGCGATGCTTCCGGCCACCAGGGCGCGCTCTCTCACGGCCGCCGCCGGCAGCCGTCGAAGGATTCGCACCGCCTCAGTGTAGAACGCGGCCCACAGCCAGAGCCATGCCAGCAAGCCGGCCACGCCCGTCTCCACGAGGATCTGGACCGCGGAATTATGGAGGTGACCCGTGCGCTTCTTCAATGCCTCGGCGAGCGCGTAGTTCCGGTAATCGCGCCCGACGCCCCCAGGGCCCACCCCCAGCCACGGGTGCTCCCGCCACATGGCGATCCCGCTGCGCCACATGTACGTCCGCTCCTTGACGGTGACGTCGTCCAGATCGGTCATCGTCAGGGCCCGCGCGCGCAGGTGCTGGGGGCCGGCCAGGGCTGCGACGCCCAACAGCAGGAGCCCGACAGCCAGGAGCCAGCGCTCTCGCCGGATTGGGGACCAGAGGGCAAGGGCGCCAGAGGCGAATCCAATCCAGGCGCCCCGCGTATACGTCGCCGCAAGCCCCAGGAGACTCGCACACCAGGCGGTCGCGAGCCACGGGCGAAGCCTCGAGACCAGAAGCAGCCGCGGCAGGCTCACCAGCAGCGTCAGGTTCAGCACCCCGGCCAGGGTCATGTAGCTGCTGAAGAATCCTCGGGCGCGGGCGCAGCGGTGGTAGAGCCAGGCCGGGGAGCCGTAGTCGGCCGCGTTGCCCGGGCAGAGGCTCACCTGGAGAAGTCCTACCATCGCCGCCGCCGCGACGGCGAGCGCGAGGGCTGACAGCAGACGCTCGGCCCGCTCGGTGGAGTCGAGCTCATCCACTGACACATAGAGCGTCGCGATCAGGAGGAGCTTCTTGCAGGCGACCAGCGCTTCGACCGGTCGCGTCGCGAGAAGCGCCGAGATCACGCTGACCGCGGCGAACGCCAGGAGGGGGCGCCAGAGCGGCCAGCGCACGGCGTCACGAGTCCGCCGACCGAACGCCCTGCCGAGCCAGGAGAGCGTCAGGAGGGCGAGCGCGGTCTGGGCGAGAGTGATCGAGAACCCGAGACCCAGGACGAACGCCGCCAGCAGCGCGTGACGGGCGGCTGTCATGCCCCCGCCGGCGAGCGCGGCGACCTCATGTCCTGGCCTTGAGCAGCAGGACGGCACCGACCCCGGCGAACACGATATTGGCCATCCACGCCGCCAGAATCGGCGGGAGAAGATCCGCCCGCCCAAAGGCCACTGCCACGGCGTCGACCAACCAGTACCCGACAGCTATGACGAGGGCCACGCTGATACCCACAGCCCGGCCGCCGCTCCTCGGGGAGCTCAGCGCGAACGGGATCGCGACGAGCGCCATGATGACATGGACGAGCGGGAATGAGAGCTTCGAGTGGAGCTGCACCAGGTAGGAGCCCACCTCGTAACCTCCCGAGCGGAGCTTGGCCACGTACGCGCTGAGCTCGAGAAAGCTCATCGTGTCAGGCAGCCGCTGGACCCTGATGAAGTCGTCGGCGTGCTCCGGCATCGTCACCAGCTCGTGCTGGAAGGTGGTCGACGTGACTTGACCGGCTGGGTCTATCTGCCGCCGGATCCCTCCCCACATCTGCCAACCCTCCGGGGTCCATTGCGCCTTGGCGACGTCCAGGCGATCCAGCAGGTGGAACTCCCCATCGACATCGAGCAGCACGAGGCCGTCCAGAGACTTTGATGCAGGGTCCAGCAGCGCGATCCTCAGGAACCGCGTGTCCGACGATCGGTACCAGATCTGACCCTGCCGCAAGAGGTGGCGCGGAGGGAAGCCCCGGATCTTGACCCGATCCACCTCTTCGGCCCGCACGGTGATCTCGGGCAGGGCCGTCTCC
>Ga0335084_10002369_pt1 | contig 18145 bp, 13 predicted proteins | sample Lox_Sample_44_FD_206721 | JGI IMG/M metagenome (GOLD analysis project Ga0335084, IMG submission 206721) | Soil microbial communities from Loxahatchee National Wildlife Refuge, Florida, United States - Lox_Sample_4.4 | ecosystem: Environmental > Terrestrial > Soil > Wetlands | place: USA...
GGTTTCCTGCAGCAGGGCTACGCGTGCGGCAACCTGCTGGCCGCGATCTGCTACCTCTTCGTGTTTCCGCACTGGGGCTGGCGGCCGATGTTCTTCATCGGCGGCGTCCCGGCGCTGCTCGCCGTCTACGTGCGCATGCGCGTCAAGGAATCCGAGGTGTGGGAGAAGACGCGCGCCAAGAACTGGTCACACCTCGGGCGTGCCATCCTCGCGCACTGGCGGATCTTCCTCTACATCTTCGTGATGATCTTCGCGATGAGCCTCGTCTCGCACGGCACGCAGGACATGTATCCGACGTTCCTCAAGCAGTACCGCGGGTTCACGGCCCAGCAGGCGTCGTACGTCGGCATGGTCTACAACCTCGGTGCGATCGTCGGCGGCATCGTCCTGGGGAGGTATTCGGACCTCATGGGCCGGCGCCGGGCGATGGTCACGTCGCTGCTCCTCGCAATCGTGTTCGTGCCGCTATGGGCGTACGTGCCCACCACCGCGCCGTTGCTCTTCGGCGCGTTCATGCTCCAGTTCATGGTGCAGGGCGCCTGGGGCGTGGTGCCGGCGCACATTACGGAGCTCACGCCGGACACCGTCCGGGGCTTCCTGCCGGGGTTCGCCTATCAGTGCGGCGTGGCCGTGGGCGGGTGGATCAGCGTCGTGCAGGACGCCCTCAAGGATCGCATGTCCTACGCCAACGCGATGGCCCTGACGGCCGTCGCCGTCTTCGTCCTCGCGGCGATTATCGTCGGCCTGGGCCGCGAGAAGCACGCCGCCGAGTTCGGCGTGCTGGCGGTCGATTGATCGGGTGACCGGGCACAGATCGGTCATAATCGAGACTGCCAGCGGGGAGTGTCCATGACGTCCGCACTTCGCCGGATCGCGACGGCGGCGGGAATCGCCTGCGCCGCCGCGAGCCTTCTGGCCGCGGGGCAGCAGAACCCGGCGCCGAACCAGACCACCGCGTCCAACCAGCAGCAACCCGTGTTCCGGGCGGGCACGAACCTCGTGACCGTCGACGCCTATCCGCAACGCGACGGCCGGATCGTCACGGACCTCAAGCCCGAGGATTTCGAGATCTTCGAGGACGGCAAGCCGCAGAAGGTGGAGACGTTCAACTTCATCCGGATCGAGCCGACGGTGCCCGATGCCGAACGCAAGGATCCGAACACCGTCGCCGAATCGCTGAAGCTCGCGGCGGATCCGAAGAACCGCGTGTTCGCGCTGTATCTCGACGTCTACCACGTCACGATCGCGGGGTCGCATGACATCCGGCGACCGCTCACGCAGATGATCGAGAACCTGGTGGCGCCCGACGATCTCTTCGGCATCATGACGCCGTATCTCCGGCCGCGTGACCTCGCGCTCGGGCGCCGCGTGCTGGGCGTCGAGGACCAGCTGAATCGCTATTGGCCGTGGGGTCAGCGGGACTCGATTCTGCACGACCCGGCGGACCAGGAGATCGAGCAGTGCTTCAACATCAATCCGTCGTCCGGGCAGGACTGGCTCGTGAACGACGGCGCGAGCACCCGTCGGCTGACCGACGTCCTGATCGATCGTCGCCGCGAGGACGCGACGCTCTCTCACCTCGAGCAGTTCGTCGCGTACCTTGGGTCGATTCGTGAGGCGCGGAAGGCGCTCCTGCTCCTGAGCCCCGGCTGGGTGCTGTTCCATCGAGACGATGCGATTCTCGGGCAGATTCAGAGCGGGCTGCGCAGGATCGGCGGCCCGCCGGGCGCGGCGCAGGCGCTCGGCCAGCTGATGTACAAGGACGCCCCGCAGTCGGCGTGCGACACGCTGGCCATGCATCTCCTCACGCTTGACGACCAGCAGCGTCTCCGGGAGCTGATCGACTTCTCGAATCGGAACAACGTCACGTTCTATCCGATCAGTCCCAACGGCTTGCAGACGCTGGACACGCCGATCAACCAGGAGGTCTATGCGAACCCGAATGCCGCGCCGGGCGACACCATCCTCCTCCAGGAGCTCAACCGGTCACGGGATCGATCGTCGTCCGCTCGCACGCTGGCGGAGAACACGGACGGCATCGCGGTCGTGGATACCAACAACCTTCGCGACGGGCTCAAGCAGATCGTCGACGACCAGTCGGCGTACTACCTGCTCGGGTACTACTCCACGAATACAAAGACCGACGGGAAGTACCGGCGCATCGAGGTCAAGCTCAAACAGCCTGGGATCAAGGTCAAGGCCCGACGCGGGTACGTCGCGCTGACGGCGGAATCGGCAGCTGCGGGGGCCGCAGCGTCGATCGCGGCCGCCGGCAAGTCCGCCGGGCCGTCCCCGGTGGACGAGGCGCTGCGCGCGCTGACCAGGCTCGACAAGGACCCGCCGCTCATCACCTATGCCGTCGCGTCAGCGACCGATCTGGTCGTCGTCGCCGAGGTCTCGAGCGCGCAGATCGAGCATGGCGGCTGGTCCCAGGGCGCCGACGCGCAGGCGACGGTGACCGATGCGGCCGGCGCCGCGCTCGGGACGATCAAGGGCCGCATCGAACCAGGGACGCGCGCGGTCAGCCTGAAGGTGCCGCTGGGCTTCGGCGCCGGGCCGTGGCACGTGCTGGTGCGCGTGGACGGTCCCGACAGCTTCGACGATCGCGTGGACGTCAAGCCGCCGGCCGGCACGCTCTTGGGCGACCTGCTCGCGTTCCGCGGCACGCCGGCCGCGACGTCAGCGCTCCGTCCCGTCGCCGATTTCGAGTACCGCCGCACGGAACGCGTGCATCTCGAGTGGCCGGAGCTCCAGCCGCTCGACCAGCGCTCCGCACGCCTCCTCGATCGCCGGGGCCAGCCGCTGCCGATCGAGGCGACGGCGACCGAACGATCCTCGCCCGGCGGTCAACTGCTGGCCGTGGATGTGAACCTGGGCCCGCTCGCCCCGGCCGATTACCTCCTCGAGGTTACGGCCGGCCACGGCGCGGACACCGAGCGCCGCGTCGTGGCGTTCCGGATCGTCCGGTAGCCATCGGCAATCGATGATCGGGGATCGGGTAATCGAAGGGCATCGATCATCGATAACCGCCATCGCTGAACGCGTATCGCCATCGCTGAACGCGTATTGCCATCGCTGAACGCGTATCGCCATCGCTGACCGAGCATCGCCATCGCTGATCGCGCATCGACATCGCGGACCGAGCATCGCCATCGCTGACCGCGCATCGCCGTTGCGGACCGAGCATCGCCGTCGCTGACCGAGCATCGCCGTCGCTGACCGCGCATCGCCATCGCTGACCGAGCATCGCCATCGCTCGATCGAGCTCGATCATCGACCACCGCGAGGCCTTCGGCCAGCGTGCCTATCGTCGATCGATCGTTGCCGGCACGATGCGGCCGGTGTGCGGCGCGCCCGCGGGCGATGCAGGCTCCATCGGGACCCGAAGCGCCGTCCACGCGATCTGAACGCCGGCCTGGTCGCCCTCGTTCCAGAGCTGGTCGAGCGCATAGGTGCCGTTCTCGAGCTTCGTGAAGACCGCTTCGGTCTCGATGCGTCCGGCGCCAGGCTCAGGCGACGCGGCGGCGTCGACTTCCATCAATGCCAGGCGATGCTGGCCGTCGGTGAGCACAATCGCGCCGGGGACGTCGCTCACCTGTTCGATGCTGTACGTCCCGGCGGGCATCGTCTTTCCCGCGGCCACGAACGAGAACGACGTGGTGAACGTCATCCGGTCGAGCGTCTGCGCGTTGGCCGCGCCAGCCGCCCAGAGCAGAACGCCACTGAGGATGAGTGCAGTACGGATCACGGAGGTCATGGTGCAGATCACCTTTCGGGCCGAGGTGTCCACCGTGGAGTCATCGGGAATCGACAATCGGAGATCGGGCGATCGAAGGGCCATCGATTATCGACCATCGACATCGACAAGCGGGCGATCGAAGGGCCATCGATTATCGGCCATCGCCATCGACACTCGCGCCATCGAAAGGCATCGATCATCGGCCATCGACAATCGCGCGTCGAGGAGCCATCGACTATGGGCCAGCGGGCTCGCGTCGTGCTCCTCCAGCCAGTGGTTCCAGGCGGAGGCGGCGCGCCGACCTTAATCCCGGTTCCCAGTTGAATGACCGTACCCCGCATGGGCGAAGTACTGGCGACAGTGATACGGCGTGACAACGTGGCGGGCCGCGCGGGCCACGCGCCGCAGATCGGCACCGGTGCGAGGTGCGTAGTCCCGGATGCGTTTCTTGACGAGGCTCCACGCCGGCTCGATTGGATTGAAGTCGTGCGAGTACGGCGGCAAGCGTTTAACGAAGGCGCCTCGCGCTTCGATGCAGGCGCGGACTTCCGGCGCTTTGTGAGCCTGGAGATTATCGAGCAGCACGATGTCACCTCGGCGCAATCGGGGCGCAAGCCGATCCCGGACCCACGCGATGAAGGCGGGCTTGGTCATCGCGCGCCACTTCGTGTTGAGCACCACCCAGCCCGTGCGGCGAATGGCGCCCACCAGCGTGAGATTGTCGCCCCAGTTCATCGGGCGTGGCTCCACATATTCCTCGCCGCACGGCACCCAGACATGCGAGCGCCCCATGGCCAGATTGGCCCCCGCTTCATCGAGGAACACCAACCGGTCTGGCCGCTGTCGCCGGCGCCATCTCAAGAACGCCTCGCGCTGGGCCACCACATCCGGCCGGTCGATCTCACTCGGCCGCGGCCGTTTTTTTTGTGCACGAAGCCCTCGCGGACCAGCGCACGATGGAAGGCCGCGGGACTCGTCCGCTGGGCGCGCGGGGCCCGGCGGTTGTATTCGGCACACATTTCCGCGACGGTCGCATCCGGGACTTCACCCGCCAGCACCCGCAACACGGCGACGTCGATGGGCGACTGCCAGCCCCCTCCCCGCGGTCGCGGCTCGACCGAGTACGACACACGCCACCGCGCCACCCAACGTTCCAACGTCCGGTGGTTCAGATCAAAGAGCGCCGCGACGTGGGCGTACGAGCCCTCGCCCCGTTCGTACGCCATCACCGCGCGCTTCCGAAGCTCTGAGTCATACGGATTCGGCATGCGGCCATTGAAGTACAGTCCTTCCGTCCACGCAAGTGGGAACCGGGATTAAGTCACTACTCCGGAACCCAGGAGTTCGAGAGGACGAAATGGCGTCCGTCAGTCGGTATGTCGTCCGAGGTTTACGGGCTCGTCTTTCCGCGTCGCATCCCGCTCGATTGGGCCGCCCGGCCGTATCAGGCCGGCGAATCAGTGGGTTAGCTATCCCTGCAGGAACCGCGAGCCCGCCTGGCACGAATCGCGCTTAGAGGGAACATGGCGGTCGGCGGGGACAGCGTGCACAGCGGGCCGTTCTGCCCGGGCTCGGCGCGACTTATGGAGGACGTTATGACACTCACACAACGAATTGGACGATACGGCCACTGGCTTGGCGCTGCGGTGATGGCCGTGGGCCTCGTGGCCGTCTGGCCGCTTCCCGCGCTCGCCCAGCCGGCCGAACGGCTGTCGGACAAGGAAGTCAAGAATCTCATCGAGCAGGTGGACCAAGCGCGCGACAAGTTCGAAGGCAACCTCGACGACAAGTTCAAGTCGTCGACGATTCGCGGCGCGACTCGTGAAACGAGCGTGTCCGCGTTCCTTCAGGATCTGCAGGACAACGTCAGCAAGCTGAAGGATCGGTTCACCGATGACTACTCCGCGAGCGCGGAGGCGGACACGGTCTTCAAGCAAACCACGGGGCTCAACACGTACATGCAGACCGCGACCGTCACCAAGGGCCGGAGCGAGTTCGACAAACTCGTCGCGACCCTCAAGAGCCTTGCCGCCGCGTATGACACGACCTTCCCGCTGCCCGAGGGCGCGGTGGTTCGGCGGATGAACGACAAAGAAGTCGCCGCTGCGGCCGCAGCGATCGCGAACGCCGCCGATCAGTACAAGAAGCAAATCGATCTGGACAAGACCGCCCTGGCCATCGCGGACAAGGAGCGAGGCAAGAAGGCCGCCGACGATCTCATCAAGGCTGCCCAGACGCTCAAGTCACGGATCGAGGATGGCAAGCCGGCGTCGGCGGAAGCCCAAGCGGTCGTCAAGCTCACCGCAGCTCTCGAGGCCTTCAATGCCCCGCGTCCGGTGACGGCAGGCGCGGCGGCGTTGAGCATGGCGAGGACCGCTGTCGGCAAGCTGCAGCAGGCATTTCACCTGGCGACCCCTTAACGGCTGGAAGTCCCGCTGGCGACCGGGACCGGCGTCACGACCGCCAGCGACAAACCGCGCCGGACCAACTGAGATGCGTGACCTGAAAATGACCGCGAAAGGAAGGACAAGAGATGTTGTCTCGTAACGTTCTGTTTGCAGGAATCGTCGTCTGCGTCGCTGGGACTCCGGCATTTGCACAGTCGCATCGGGCCGAGGCCGGCGTGTCGTTCGGCTACACGAATGCCGACGGCGTGTCGGGTGCCACAATCGTCGCGCAGGATGGCAACGCGTACAACCGCATCGATCCGACCAACTCCTTCTCGTGGGGGTTGAATTTCGGCTTCAACGTCAACCACACCACCGAGATCGGATTCATGTTCGGACAACAGCTGAGCAAGATGAACGTCAGCGGGCCAACAGCGTCGAAGGACGTGGGCGACCTGACGATCAGCTCCTATCATCCCTACCTCGGATTCAACTTCGGCGAAGAGGACGCGAAAGTCCGCCCGTACATCCTCATCGGGTTTGGCGCGACGAGCTACGGCCAGGTGAACTACACGAGGTTCGACGGCACCAGCGGCAACACCCAAAGTCAGACGCGGTACTCGACGACGGTTGGAGCCGGAATCAAGGCCTATCCGAATCCGAAGTTCGGAATCCGCGTAGGCATCCAGTGGACGCCGACGTACATCAAGACCGACGCCACCGGAATGTGGTGCGATCCCTACTGGGGGTGTTACACGACCGGCAACGCCCAGTACTCGAATCAGTTTCAGTTTCTGGGCGGATTGCTCTTCCGCTTCTAGAGTTGAAGTCGGAATCTGTCTCACGAAGGGCCGGGGCGGCTTTGGGGCCGCCCCGCGCCCTGCGACGGGACGACTTCCTTCGCGGCCATGGCCTTGAGCGTACCGGCGATCGGCCCAGACGAGCAGTTAACTGCCCGTCGAGAGGCCCCGCAATGGGCTGAAATCGCGTCCAAAGGTCGGCATCTCGTCCGGCGTCATGATGCCACTATACTTAGTTCGATGCCCCTGGGCGCCCTGACGCGGCCCCCCCTCGAAAGCACAGATGACCGTCTTGAGTTCGAGACGATGATCGCCGAGCTCTCCACGAGGTTCATCAATCTCTCGGCGGCCGAGCTGGATCGCGAAATTGAGGAGGCCTTGCGACGGATCAGCCTGTCGCTCGGCATCGAGCTCGCGATCCTGTGGCAGTTTCCCGACAACGCGCCCGGCGTGATTCGGCCGACGCACGCCTATGCCGCCCCCGGCCTGCCGGCGCCGTCCGAGCCGATGACTCAGGACGACTACCCATGGGCCTATCAACAAGTTCTGGCCGGCCGGATGTTCACGATCGGGTCGCTGGCAGACTTTCCGCCGGAGGCCGCGGTTGATCGCGCGACCTGCGAGCGCTTTGGGATCAAGGCAGGAGCGTGCCTGCCGCTCGTCGTGACCGGGGAGCCGCCATTTGGTGCGCTCGGATTGAACATCCTGACCTCGCCGATGTCGTGGCCGGTTTACGTGCTACCGCGTCTGCAGCTGGTGGCAGCGGTGTTCGCCAACGCGCTCGCGCGCAGGCGCCACGAATTGACCCTGCTGAAGAACGAAGCTCGGTTGACTGCCGGCAGCGATCTCGCCGGCCTCGCGTTCTACGAAGTGCACCACACCGACCGCGTCGTCTGGATCGACGATCGGTTCCGCAACCTCGTCGGCGTTCCGCCGGATCGTGAGCAGGGCCTCGGGCCTCTCGAGTACTGGGCCGAGCGCCTGCATCCCGATGATCGCGCGCGCGTGCTCGACACACGCACGCAGCTGCTCGAGGGCGCGGTGGATAAGTTCGACGTGGAGTACCGCCTGCTGGTGCCTGAGGAACGATGGATTCGTCACATCTGCCGAATTGCCGCACTTGACGGCTCGGGAAAGACCGTGAAGTCGCTCGCTGTCCTCCGTGACATCACGAAGCGCAAGCAGGACGAGGAAGCCCTACGCCGCGCCTTCGTCGAGATCCGGGAACTCAAGGACCGGGTGCTGGCGGAGAGCGATTACCTCAAGGAAGAGATCAATGTCACCCGCGCACATGGCGAGATCACCGGACGAAGCGCGGCCATCCAGAAGATCCTGCACCAGGTCGAGCAGGTGGCGTCGACCGATTCCACGGTGCTCATTTACGGTGAGACCGGTACGGGCAAGGAGCTCCTTGCGCAAGCCATTCACGGACTCAGCCCCCGGCGGCGCGAGGTGATGGTGAAGGTGAACTGCGCCGCGCTGCCGTCAGGCCTCGTGGAAAGCGAACTGTTCGGCCGCGAGCGCGGCGCCTTCACTGGCGCCCTGACGCGCCAGGTCGGCCGGTTCGAGCTGGCGGATCGGTCGACGATCTTCCTCGATGAGGTGGGCGAACTGCCGGCTGACGTCCAAGTGAAGTTGCTGCGGGTGCTGCAGGAAGGCGAATTGGAGCGGCTCGGCAGCCCGCGGACGATCAAAGTCAACGTGCGCATCATCGCCGCCACCAATCGGGACCTGGTCGAAGAGGTACGCAAAGGACGCTTCCGGGAGGACTTGTTCTACCGGCTCAACGTGTTTCCGATGCGCATGCCGCCGCTGCGTGAGCGCCCTGAAGACATCCCGCTCATGGTCTGGACGTTCCTCGAAGCGTGCAGCTCGCGGATGGGCAAGAAGATCACCAAGATCCAACGGTCGACGATGGACGCGCTGCAGCGGTATGCGTGGCCAGGCAACGTCCGCGAGTTGCGTAACGTGATCGAGCACGGCGCCATCGTTACCTCGGGCGATACCCTCCAGGTTCCGCTGCTCGGAGAGAAGGTTCCGCTGCTCGGAGAGGACGTTGCCGCCATCCCGCAGTCGCAACTGCTGACGGACGTCGAGCGCGAGCACATCCTCCGCGTGCTCAAGCAGACGGGTTGGCACATCAAGGGACCGACCGGGGCGGCCGCTGCGCTCGGCCTCAATGCCGCAACGCTGTACAGCCGCATGAAGAAGTTAGGCATCAAACGGGAGCAACTCTGAGCGGACGACATATCGACCGCTGGATTTGATTTCGTCTCCCGCGTCCCATTCCCGACGTTCGTCTCCGCGGCAGGACGACCGCATCCCGCCGACGAATCAGCAGTTAGCGCCTCCGCGCCAGTCACGCCTCGGCTGGCACGAATCGCGCTTATCCGACCGGCATGGTGATGGGCACTGTTCGGATCGTGCCGGCGCCTGACCGGCGTGAAGAAGTCCTCGAGGTTCTGCGCTCTGTGCAAGGTCCGGTCCGGGCGCAGCCGGGCTGCGCGTCCTGCGACATCTACGAGGAAACGGATGGAGAGCGAGCCATCGTGCTGATCGAGCGATGGGCGTCGGAAGCGTCGCTCGAGTCACATCTCCGCTCCGAGGCGTACCGGCGAATTCTCGTCGCCATGGAAATCTCCGGTGGTCGGCCGGACGTCAGGTTCGAACGCGTGTCCGAGAGCGAGGGTTTGGAACTGATCGAACGGTTGCGTGGGAATTCATGACGAAGGGCAACGGGCTGTGGCCGTGGGGGGATGCCCAATGATACTCAGACGCGTTCGTTCGCGCCGGTACGTTCTGCCGTTACTCGTTGCGCTGATCGTTCCGCAGGGGCTCGTGGCGCGGCAGGAAGACAAGATCGCCGCGCTGAAGCAGTCGCTGGCAGCGAATGCGAAGTTGCAGAAGCAGTACCGATGGGTGGAGACGACCGTCATCAGCATGAAAGGCGAGGAGAAGTCTCGCATCCAGAAACAGTGCTTCTACGGGCCTGACGGAAAGATCCAGAAGCAGCAGTTGACCGCTCCGCCGCCCGAACAGGAAGCGCCGAGCGGCATGAAGGGCAAGATCGCCGGGAAGAAGAAGGAAGAGATTTCGACGGCCATGAAGCAGGCCGTGGCGCTGGTGCAGTCCTATGTGCCGCCCGACCCGCAGCGCATTCAGGCCACCAAAGCCGCGGGCAACCTCTCGATAACGCCGGCAGGCCCGGATTCGATCCGCCTGGATCTTCGCAACTACGTGAAGAGCGGCGACACCCTCAGCATCGGCCTGGACACCGCACGCAACGCGCTACAGACCGTGAGCGTGAAGACCTACCTTGAAGACCCGGAAGACAAAGACGACCAGGTCACGCTGGAGGTGACCTTCGCCCGGTTGCGCGAGGGGCTCTCGTACGCCGGCAACGTCGTGCTCAACGTGCCCGGACAGAAGATCCAGGTCGTGATTCAGAACTCCGCCTACGTGCGGGCGACGCCCGCCCCGACGCCGGCCGCGGCCAAAGCCCCGGCGAAGCCGACGGCCGCCGACACCGCGCTCGACCAACTGACCGGGCCGATCGCGCTCTACCCGGATGCGCTGATCGCGCAGATTCTCGAAGCCTCGAAGGACGTCGCTGCGACGCAGAAGTTCGCCGGCTGGTTGAAGAGCAACAGCGCTCTCAAGGGGACCGCATTGCAGGACGCCGCGCAGAAAGCCGGCTTCGCCGCCTGCTACATCGCGCTCGCGCCGTTCCCCCAAGTGATCCAGATGATGGTCGAGAAGCCGGACTGGACCAAGGAGCTTGGCGCGGCATACACGAGCGACGAGGCCGCCGTGTACCAGTCCATCCAGCGCCTGCGCGCCGCGGCGATGGCCCTCGGCAACTTGAAGACCACACCACAACAGGAGGTCGTCACGGAGACCGCCTCCAGCGGACAGACGATCATTCTCGTCCAGCCCGCAAACCCCGAGATCGTGTACGTCCCGGTCTACAACACGCAGGTCGTCTACGTGCAACCGGCGCCCCCGCCGCCTCCGCCGTCGGCATCGTCCTCCGACGTCGCCGCCGCGGCGCTGGTCGGCTTCACCGTGGGCATCATCATCGGGGCCTCGTCCAATCAGTACTACTACGGTCCGTACGCCTGGCGCGGCGGAGCCGCGGCCTATCACCACGCGTATGAGCGGCGGGAGGACTATGTGGACTACCGCCAGGACATCAACGAAGACCGCCAGGACTACCGCCAGGACACTCAGGGCAACCGCCAGGAGAATCGCCAGCAGAACCAGTCGCAGCGCCAGCAAACCGTCGCGGGCAGCGAGACCGCGCAAGCGAACCAGGCCTCGCGGCAGTCCACCGCGCAGTCGAATCAGGCCAACCGTCAATCGAGCGGGGTCAGCAGCGAGACCGCGCAAGCGAATCAGTCATCGCGGCAGTCCACGGCGCAGTCGAGTCAGGCGAACCGTCAGAGCGCGGCCAGCTCGTCGAGCTACCAGAGCGGCAGTTCCGCGCGTGCCCAGAGTGCAAGGGGAAGCGCGAGTCGCGGCAGCCGAAGCCGAAGTGGTGGACGCCGGCGTTGACCACGGTGACAGATGAGGACGAGAAGGTGAGAGTCGAGGATGGATGGGAGAACTCGCATGACACGCCCTGAGCTTCGGATCCTGACGGCGGTCTTGGGCTTGATGTCGTTCTTGCTGCCCGCGTGCGCACAGGCACCGGCGCCTGCTCCCGACCGGACGCGCTTCGACACCCCGGACCAGGCCGCGAAGGCGGTAATGAGCGCGCTCAAGACCAACGACCCTCAACAACTCAAGGCGATCTTCGGCCCCGACGCCGAAAAGGACCTCTCCTCGGGCGATCCAGTTTCGGATCGACACGACCGTCAAGCGATCGCCATCGCCATGGAACAGTCCTGGCGCTGGGATTTGGGTGCAGGGAACACACAGGAACTGATCATCGGGGACGAACACTGGCCGTTCCCCGTGCCCCTGACGAAGGTTCGTGGCGGCTGGCAATTCGACACCGCGGCGGGTGCCGACGAGATCATCTCGCGCCGGATCGGGCGCAACGAACTTCGGGTGATCGACGTGTGTCACGACTACGTGACAATGCAGCAGACGTACGCGAGCCAGCCGCGTGACGGCAAGATCGCCGGCTTGTATGCGCAGAAGTTCCAAAGCAGCCCGAGACGGCAAGACGGTCTCTTCTGGCGCGTTGGCGACGAGGAGGCGCCCAGTCCGATGGGAGATCTCATCGCCCAGGCGGTGGTGGAGGGATACGACGAGACCAAGCCCTCGCCTCAGCCGTTGTGGGGCTACTACTTCCGCGTCCTGACCGCCCAAGGGCCCGCCGCAAACGGCGGCGCCAGGAGCTACATCGTCAACGGCGAGATGTCCGGCGGATTCGGCTTGATTGCGTATCCCGCCGAGTACGGCCGAGGCGGAATCATGACCTTCATCGTGAATCAGGACGGCATCGTCTATCAGAAAGATCTCGGCGAGGACACGCTCACGGTGGCCGGCGGCCTGGACGTGTACAACCCGGATGGGACGTGGACCGTTGTGAAGGAGCCGCGGCCGTAACGGACGGATCCGCGAGTGTCTCACCGAGTGAAGGCGTCGGCGTCAGAAGGAGTCGCGGAATGCGAAAGCTGAGTGTCATCGCTCTGGCGTCGCTCGTCGGTGTCGGGACGATGAGAGCCAGCACGTTTCCAGGAACGACAGAACAGGCTGCCAGGCTGGACGTCGACCTCACGCCCGTAGGCGCGGAACGAGCTGGCAACGCCGATGGCAGCATTCCGGCCTGGACTGGCGGGCTGCCGGAGACACCGCCTATCGATCCCAAGATCGGGTACATCGATCCGTTCGCAGACGACACGCCGATCTTCACGATCACCGCCGCCAACGCCGCCCAGTACGCGAGCCTGCTGAGCGCCGGCCACCAGGCGCTGCTCAAGCGCGATCCCAAGACGTTTCGGATGCACGTCTACCCGACGCGTCGCAGCGCGGCGTATCCCCCTGCGGTGCTGGCCGCAGTGAAGGCGCAGATCGGGATCCCGAAGACCGAGGGCTACCACGTGCGCGACGTCGGCAAGAGTCCGGTGCCGTTTCCGATCCCGAACAACGGCGTCCAGGTGATGTGGAACCACGTGTTCCGGTGGCGCGGCGGGTCAGTCGAGCGGCAGTACATCTGGGCGCCGGTCGACGGCGCGGGCAAGTTCTACGTCGTCAAGTACCACATCAATATCGCCTTCGACCAGCACGGGTACATGATCGATTCACGCCCAGGCCGGCTCTACAACGCGACGGGGTACTTCCTCTCGCCGCCAATCGCGATCGGGAGCCGCGCCGCGACCTGGGAACCGATCGATCCGCTGAGCGACGCGCGCGTGCGCTGGGTATTCGTGCCCCAGACTATCGAGACACGCCGTCTGCCTTCGTATGAGTACGACACGGTGGAAGCTTTGACGGGCGGGCTGCGAACGGCCGACCAGAACGACGGATGGCAAGGGGCGCCGGATTGCTACGACTGGAAACTCATCGGCAAGCGCGAACTGCTCATCGGCTACAACGGCTACAAGCTCGCCGACCGGACCCTTCGCTACGGGGACATCATCAGGGCTCGGAATCTCGATCCGGATCTGCTGCGCTACGAGCGCCACCGTGTGTGGGTGGTCGAAGCCACACGGGTCAAAACGCACAAGTACTATCGGCGGATTTTCTACGTGGATGAAGACACCTGGCAGGTGGCGCAGGAGGAAATCTACAACGAGGCCGGCCAGCTCGTCCGCTTCGGCGACCACCACATGATCCAGTTCTACGACGTGATGGTCCCATGGTACGCCGCGCAGATCAATCACGACCTCGCCAGTGGTGCCTACCTCGTCACCTATCTGAACAACATGGAAGCGTTCCCAATGCATTGGGGGGTCATGGGCCGGATCAACGATTTCCTGCCAAGCCGCTTGCGCAGCCTGGGCTTGGATTCGGGAGGCAAGTAATGACATTCCGGCAGACCAACCGCCGTGGCGTGCTCGATCGTCTGTTCGTCCTGGCCGCCTTGCTGCTCCTCCCTGTGGCTGCGCATGCGCAGCAGTTCAGCATGGCGAACGGCAAGCTGTTGGGTATCTTCAAGTCCACGCTCACCATTGGTGGCGCGACGCGCAGCGGACTTCCGCAGACGCAACTCGTGGGCGCCGGCGCCGGACAGGGGGACAACCCGGAGTTCCCCGGCGCCTCGGGCGCGGTCGCGGTGAACGACGATGCCAACCTGAACTTCAAGAAACGGAGCCAGTTGGTGAGCGCTCCTATGACCCTGATGTCCGAGTTGACATTGCATCACCGCTCCGGACAGGGTGTGTTTCTTCGTGTGCGGATGTGGTACGACCTGGCCCTCGAGGCCACGAACGTCCCGCACGGCAGCGCGATGAACGCCTACACACCCAACACTCGGCTCGTGGATTCGGGGAACAACGGCGCGGCGAAGTTCAAGGGCATCGACGTCTACGACGCGTTCTTCTTCGGAAACTACAAGGTCGGTGAAACCCGATTCCTGGTGCGTGTCGGCCGGCAGGCGCTCGATTGGGGAGAAGGGATCTTCTACCCGGGCATCAACACCATCAATCCCTACGACTACGCGTGGGCGACGACCACCGGCGCGACGATCGCCAACGGCGGCAAGCTCCCGGTCAATCGCCTCTACGGGAATGTGGTGGGGCCCGCCGGCTTCAACATCGATGGCTTCTACAACCTCGAATTCCGCGGATCGGTCATGCCTGGCTGCGGCACGTACTTCAGCGGGCTCGATGAAGGCTTCAACCCAGGCTGCAACATTGCCACCGCCGGCGGAATGGATGACCGGACCTCGGCGTATCTCCTCAAGCTCAAGAACTACTACAACGGCAAGCTGTATCCGAACGGCGTGTACCCTGACGGCGCACCCGACGCAGCCGACGCCACCCGCGAACCGTCCCGCTGGAGCGGGTGGGGCGTGTCGGCCCACAAGTTCGTCGAGCCGCTCGTGACGGAGATCGGTGTGTACTACGCCGCCTACACCAACCCGTTCCCAAACAACGCGCCGGTCGTGGGCACGAGCGTGCTCGACTTCGCGGTCAACACGAACTTCCAGCCAGTCAAGTCCTTCGCCGTGAGCGCGTCGAGTGGCCTGCGAAGTCTCGCGTTGAGCGCACAATTCACGCGGACCCTGGACTACCCGGCACAGAGAAATGCGCCGGCGTTCATCGATGGTGCAATCTCCGGCGCCGGACCGTACGGGTACATGAAGACGGACTACGTCGGCCGGGAGGCTCCCGGGTACTTCCCGATGAACATCAATCAGCTCCAATACGGCGGAGCCTGGAAATTCGGCCGGTACGTCGGACTGTCGGATGCCACCCTGATCGGCGAGGCCGACATGCAGTGGAACACCAACATGCCCCCCCTCGACGGCCCCGGCGCCGAGCGGCTCATACGCTCCGGCAATTACGGGCTCGCCAACTGGAACCAGCAGGGCTATGTGTGCGATCCCGGCCCGCTCGACAGCGGCGTGATCAACAAGTGCGAGCTCGACGGGTTCGCGACGCCCTTCTCGATGGGATACAAGCTCCGCGTACAGACGAACACCAGGCAGTACGGCCGGGGCATTAGCTTCATCCCGGCCTTCACGTTCGGGAACGACATCGCCGGCTACTCGGCGGACTTCGCGATTACGGCCGGGCGAGTGATGTATGCGGCCTCACTGAGAACAGATGTCCGCCAGCAGTACTTCATCGAGATCGGCGGCGTGTGGTACCGGCGCGGCACGGCGTACGACGCCACTCGCGATCGTGGGCAATACACCTTCGTCATCGGATGGAACCTCCGCTGATTGCGGACCCGAGGAGCACGACCATGACCCGCACGCAAACACCCATCTTGCCGCTCGTCGCCTTCCTGATGATCACGTCTGGCCCGCGACTCGGCGCCACTGACGTGACGCCCGCGGAGGCGAAGACGATTGCAGTCGAGACGTACATTTACACGTATCCACTGATCTCGATGGACGTCACTCGCCGTGTCATGACCAACGTGCCGCCCGGGGCCAAACCGGGATTCGGGCCGGTCAACACGCTCAGCCACATGCGCACGTACCCGCCAGCCGACTTCCGCGAAGTCGTGCGGCCGAATTTCGACACGTTGTATTCCGTCGCCTGGCTCGATGTCACCGCCGAGCCCATGATCGTCTCGGTGCCGGACTCGAGCGGCCGGTACTACCTGATGCCGCTAATGGACATGTGGAGCGACGTTTATGCGGCGCCCGGCAAACGCACCACCGGCACGAGTGCGGGAGCGTACGCCGTCGTCCCGCAAGGTTGGACCGGGACGCTGCCGGCCGGTGTTCTGCGGATCGAGGCGCCGACGCCGTACTCCTGGATGATCGCGCGCACTCAGACCAATGGACCAAGTGACTATGCCGCCGTGAACAAGTTCCAGGACGGCTTCAAAGTGACACCGCTGTCGCAGTGGGGGACGCCCGCGGGGGCGCCGGCCGCGTTCCGGCCAGATGCGGCGGTGGACATGAAGACCCCGCCGATGAAACAGGTCAACACCATGACCGGCGACAAGTACTTCACCTACGCCGCGGAACTGATGAAGGTCCACAAGCCCCACGTCACCGACTGGTCGATCGTAGCGCGCATGAAGCGACTGGGCATCGTCCCGGGCCAGAGCTTTGACATCAGCAAGGTCGACGCCGTGGCAAGGCAGGCGCTCCTCGACGCGCCGGCGACTGGATTGAAGCAGATCCAGTCCGCCGTGCCGAACATCGCGAGGATCGCCAACGGCTGGCAGATGCTCACCGACACGGTGGGCGTCTACGGCAACTTCTACCTCAAGCGCGCCGTCATCGCGATGGTCGGTCTCGGCGCCAATCAGGCCGACGACGCGGTTTACCCGATTGCGTTGACGGACGGAGACGGCCAGCCCCTCGACGGCATCAACGACTACGTCCTCCATTTCTCGAAGGCGGAACTGCCGCCGGTGGACGCCTTCTGGTCGATCACGATGTACGACGCCGAGGGCTTCCCGGTGGCGAATCCGCTCAACCGCTTGGCAATCGGGGACCGCGATGCCTTGAAGTACAACCCCGACGGCTCGCTCGACCTTTATATACAAAACGCCTCACCGGGCACCGCCAAGGAATCGAACTGGTTGCCGGCACCGAAGGGCCCGCTGGGCATCACGATGCGGCTCTACGCCCCGAAGCCTGAAGTGGCGAATGGCCACTGGGTGCCACCGCCGATCAAGGTCCTTAAGTAACCGTTCGAGGTGTGAAACTGGCTATGCGTGTTTCCCGTCTGGCGGGCATCGTCTTCTGGGGAGTCGTGTTGCTTTCCACGGGAACGCCGGCCGTCGCGACAGCCGGCCAGGAACCGACGCCGACGCCGACTCCTCCCGCTGCGCCCAACTATTTCTTTCCCGACGTGCCGGCGAGAGCGCTGGAGCATGACGGCGAGCATTTCTGGTTCAGACCAGTCATCGCCGTGGTCTCCGACTACACGTGGTTCTCGCAGGACGACGCCAGCCACCAGCAGGTCGGCGAGCAGGCCGACACGCCCGAGCTGCGCGCCGGGCGGCTCGGCTTCACCCTTCGCAGGAAGAACGATCTGAAGTGGGAGTTCTACGCGACCGTCGACTATCAGGAGCGAAGGACCCGGGAGAACGTCGTCTTCCAGGTGTACGACGTTCAGTTCCGCCTGCCGCTCGGTCCCGCAAAGCTCACGATCGGCAAGATGAAGGAAACGTTTGCCTACGAGCTCGTGTCGCTCTCTGTGCTGATTCCGCAGCAGGAGCGCATCCTGCTGCCGTTCTATCCCAGTCGCAACATCGGCGTGAACGTCTCGGGCCAGTTTGCCGAGGGCCGTATCAACTGGGCGGCAGGGGCGTTCAACGACTGGCTCGAGACCGGGGCGGACTTCAAGTCGAACGCGAGAGACTTCGTCGGCCGGGTGAGCGCGCTGGTGTACGAATCGCCGGACAAGACCGACTACCTCCACCTGGCTCTTGGGGTGCGCAATGTCGGACCGGACAGCGGCAAGCTGCGCTTCTCTGGGCGCCCGGAGACGAACGTGAGCGACAAGTACGTCGACACTGGAGACTTCGCCGCCAACGGGGCTCAGGAGATGTCGATCGAGGCGTTGTGGTCCCTCGGAAGGTTCTCAGTCCTCGCCGAACACATCGGGACGTGGGTCGATGCGCCGGAAAGCATG
>Ga0335084_10002370_pt1 | contig 18142 bp, 17 predicted proteins | sample Lox_Sample_44_FD_206721 | JGI IMG/M metagenome (GOLD analysis project Ga0335084, IMG submission 206721) | Soil microbial communities from Loxahatchee National Wildlife Refuge, Florida, United States - Lox_Sample_4.4 | ecosystem: Environmental > Terrestrial > Soil > Wetlands | place: USA...
GCTCGGGCCGCCGCTCGGCGGCTTCATCGTCACCTACTTCTCGTGGCGCTGGATCTTCCTGATCAACATCCCGATCGGGCTGCTCGGGCTGGCGCTGGCGATCCGCTTCGTCCCGAACGTGCGCGAGCCGCGCGAGGAGCCGCTCGACGGCTTGGGCTTCGGGATCGCGAGCCTGGGTCTCGCGGGCACGATGTTCGGCTTCGAGAACATCGGGCGCGGGATCATCCCCGACGCGGCGGTCGCGGCGCTGATCGCCGTCGGCGTGCTGCTGCTCGCGATCTACGTGTGGCACGCGCGGCGGGTGGTCGCGCCGATCCTCGACATCGCGCTGTTCCGCGTGCGCACCTTCCGCGCCTCGGTGGTCGGCGGCTTCGTGTTCCGGATGGGGATCGGCGCTCTGCCGTTCCTGACGCCACTCATGCTCCAGCTCGGCTTCGGGCTGTCGCCGTTCGCGTCGGGGATGATCACGTTCTCGGGCGCGGCCGGCGCGATCACGATGAAGATCACCGCGCCCGCCATCCTGCGCGCGCTGGGCTTCCGCCGCGTGCTGCTGCTCAACACCGGAGTGTGTGCCGCGTCGATGGCTGCGTACGGCTTCTTCCGGCCGTCGACGCCCCACGCGCTGATCATCGGCATCCTGCTGGTGGGCGGCTTCTTCCGCTCGCTGCAGTTCACCAGCCTGAACACGCTGGCCTACGCGGAGATCGACCAGCACCGCATGAGCCGCGCGACGACCTTGTCGAGCGTCGCGCAGCAGCTCTCGCTCAGCTTCGGCGTGGGGCTGGGGGCGCTGCTGCTGCACACGACGCTGACCTTGCGGGGCCGCGAGGAGCTCGGCGCCGACGACTTCGCGCCGGCCTACTTCGCGATCGCGGCGATCAGCGTGATGGCGCTGCTCTTCTTCGTGCCGCTGCCGCGCGACGCGGGCGCGGAGATCAGCGGGCGACGCGAGCGCGCGCAGCCCGAGCCGCTGCCGGCCGGAGACTGAGCTACTTCGCGGGGCCGCTCACGGCGCGCGCGGCCGCGTTCTGCGGGCGCGCGATCAGGCCCGACTGGCTCAGCGTGACCTCGTAGCTCGCGCCGTCGGCCATGGGCAGGTAGGTGGCGCTTCCGTAGACCGCGTCGACGAAGGGCAGCCAGTCCGGGTAGTCGCGCGCGAGCGCCCACAGGTCCAGGGTGGGCTCCTCGCCCAGCGCGTAGACGGTGCGCGGGGCGCTCCGCTCCTGCGCGATGTCTCGGTAGCGGCCCGAGACGCGCTCGAGCCGATAGCGCGCGTCCAGGCCCAGCAGGTTCGCCCAGCCGCGCCACTTGAGGACGCGCGCGTCGAGCTGCCACTCGTCGCCGGCGAGCTCGAAGCTCTGCTTCGACAGATCGGACACCGTGGTGAGCGTCGCCTGCCAGCGCTGCGGGCCGCGCGCCTGGAACGCGAGCTCGGCGACCGGCTCCTCGTGGGCGAGCCGCGCGTACGTGCGCAGGTTCAGCGCGACGGCGACCGCGAGCGCCGCCAGCGCGGTGAGCGCCAGCAGCGAGATCCCGCCCAGCGCGCGCGCGAGCGCCTTCACGATTGCCTCGGTGTGCGCAGCGGCTCGACGAGCTGGTGGAACCAGCCGCCCGCCACGCGCCGCCCGCCGGCGAGACCGTACGCGGCCGGCCAGCGCCCGCGCGGCAGGTGGTAGGTGCCGAACAGCCAGTCGAGCAGCGGCAGGTGCACGGCGAAGTTCACGTCCACGGCCTCCGCATCGGCCCCGTGGTGCCAGTGGTGGAACTGCGGGGTCGCGAGCCAGCCGCGCAGGCCGGCGAGCTCGAAGCGCAGGTTGGCGTGGATGAACGTGGCCTGCACCGACACGAACGCCACGTAGGCGTAGAGCGGCGCCTCGCCGAAGCCGAGCACGTAGATCGGCACGTAGGACAGGCCGCGCGTCACGGCGACGTCGACCAGGTGCAGGCGCGAGCCGGCCAGCCAGTCCATCGCCTGCGCCGAGTGGTGGATCCGGTGGAAGCGCCAGAGCCACGGCACGCGGTGGAACGCTCGGTGTACCCAGTACTGTGTCAGGTCGGTCAGGAGCAGGATCGCCGCGAACTGGACCACGAACGGGAGCTCGCGCACCGCCGCTTGCAGGCGCGCGTTCGCGGCCCAGTCGAACAGTAGCATCGCCGGGCGCAGCGTGAGCAGCGTGATCACCTGGACGAACAGCGTGCTCACGAAGAAGTACGAGAGATCCGTGCGCCACTCGCGGCGGAACACCGGCTGCTGGGGCAGGCGCGCGAACAGCCGCTCGAGCGGCACGAACAGCACGCAGTAGCCGATCAGGTTCAGCAGGAACCAGTCGAGCCCCAGGAACGGCCCGTCGCGCAGCTCGCCGTCGAGCGGCACGCGCGAGCCGCCGAGCAGCGCGGCCACGAGCGTGAGCACGATGCCCGCCATGCCGAGCCGCTTCGAGCGGCGCAGCGTCACCGAGAGCACACCGAGCAGGAACGCGCTCACCAGCACCAGGTGCAGCAGCGCGCGGACGTACGCGACCGGGTAGAGCGCCCGGACGTCGGGCATCGTGAGCAGGCTCGGGTAGTGGAAGCACAGCACCGCCCCGAGGCCGATCGCGGCGAGCGCCGTCGAGAGGACGCCCGAGAGCCAGCCCGAGCCGAAGTGGGTGGGCTCGGTCTTCACTCGACTTTGCTCGCCTGCGGCCCGCGGCGCGCTCCGCTTGCGTGCCTCGCTCGCCGGCGCTCGGCCGCGCCTCGGCGCTCCACGTAGTCGCGCTCGTCCTCGCGCGGGACCCGCCCCGTCGCGCGGGAGACGATTCGCTCGGCCACGCGGAAGAAGCCGAGCCCGTCGAGCGCGCGATTGCACCAGCCCGTCGTGATGCAGTAGCTCTGCGTGAAGGGCGCCGCGTGGTGGCGCTGGTGCGCGTCGCGCGAGAGGATCCAGCCGCGCGCCTGCAGCCAGGCGACCGCGCGCGGCGGTGCCGCCAGATGCGCCCACTGGTGCACCTGGTTGGTCGGCAGCGTGGCCGCGCCGAACGCCGCGGTGAGCACGCTGGTCGCGGCCAGCAGATCGGACTCGAGCGGCATCAGCCACGAGCCGAACAGCACCGGGCAGACCAGCAGCGCCACGTCGCCGTTGCAGTCGACGAAGTCGCGCTCGCACAGGTCGTCCGGGTTCAGGTGGTGGATGCGGAACGGCCGCAGGAAGCGGACCCCGAAGAAGGGGAGTGACTCGCGCCCCCAGGTGTCGGCAGTCCAGTGCACGATCCCGGAGGCGAAGTCGGCGACGACCACGCCGGCGGCGAGCGCGAGCGGCAGCCACCACGTCCGGAGCCGCGGCTCGGCGGCGAAGCGCGCGGCGTTCACGACCAGCAGCGCGAGCGCCGCCGCCAGCGACGCGGCTTCGAGCGCGCGCGCGAGCGGCCCCATCACGTCGTGCTTCGGCAGCGGCCCCGCCTGCGCCTGTTGCGTCACGATTTCCCTATCGGGCTGCACGCGCCCCCCTTGAAAAATCGCCCCGGCCCTTTGGGTATGATGGCCCAGCAGGGTTCCACGCCAAGAGGGAGTACGGGGATGCGCTTCGGCCTCTTCTACGAGCACCAGCTGCCGCGACCTTGGGACGCCGGCTCCGAGCACCAGCTCATGCAGGACGCGCTCGAGCAGATCGAGCTCGCCGACGAGCTGGGCATCGAGTACGTGTGGGAGGTCGAGCACCACTTCCTGGAGGAGTACTCGCACTCGAGCGCGCCCGAGGTGTTCCTCGCCGCGGCCAGCCAGCGCACCAAGAACATCCGGCTGGGCCACGGGATCATCCAGACGTCGCCGCTCTACAACCACCCGGCGCGCACGGCCGAGCGGGTGGCGACCCTGGACCTGGTGTCGGGCGGACGCGTCGAGTTCGGCTCGGGCGAGTCGGCGACCACGGGCGAGATGGGCGGCTTCAACGTCGACCCGGTACTGAAGCGCGAGCAATGGCGCGAGGGGCTCGAGGTCGCGGTGCGCTGCATGACCGAGACGCCGTTCGGCGGCGTCGAGGGCAAGTGGGTCAGCATGCCGCCCCGCAACGTGGTGCCCAAGCCGCTGCAGCGCCCGCACCCGCCGCTCTGGGTCGCGTGCTCGCGGCGCGACACGATCATGCTCGCCGCCGAGCTCGGGCTCGGCTCGCTCACCTTCGCGTTCATCGACCCCGAGGAGGCGCACGGCTGGGTCGAGGCGCACGAGCGCCGGCTCGCCAAGTGCTCGCCGCTCGGCGAGCTCGTGAACACCGACGTCGCCTGCGTCACCCCGATGATGGTGCACCGCGACGAGCGCGAGGCGATCCGGCGCGGGCTCGAGGGCGGGAACTTCTTCGGCTACTCGCTCGCGTTCTTCGCGGCCTTCGGCAACCACGTGCCGGGCCACACCGATCTGTGGCAGGACTTCCAGGCCAAGCGCCACGAGCGCGGCTACAACTCGGAGGTCGCGATCACCGAGCGCCAGGAGCTGGGCGCGAAGGTCGCGCAGGGCGAGAGCTCGGCGCTGCGCGGGGCCGTCGGCACCCCCGAGCAGCTGCGCGGCTACCTGCGCCGCTTCGAGGCCGCGGGCGTCGACCAGCTGATCTTCGTGCTGCAGGCCGGCAAGAACCGGCACGAGCACATCATGGAGTCGATCGAGCTGTTCGGCCGCGAGATCCTGCCCGAGTTCAAGGAGCGCGACGCCGCGCAGCGCGAGGCGAAGACGAAGCGGCTGGCGCCCTTGGTCGACGCGGCGCTCGCGCGCAAGCAGCGCGGCGCGCCGCGCATGCCCGCCGACTACAACGTGCCCGCGGTGATGAAGCAGCTCTTCAAGGCGGCGGGCGGCGACGCGCTGCTCGAGAAGATCGCCGAGGAGTCCGCGGTCGGCGGCGACGGCTTCCGCAACCTGGCCCCGCGCGAGGTGCCGCCCTCGGAGTGAGCCGCGCTCAGAACGGCCGATCGCCGATCAGGGTCACACGCTCCATGCGCCGGTAGGCGGACAGGTTGTCCGCCACTACGCGGTGTTGGGTACAGCGGTTGTCCCACATCGCGAGCGAGTCCTTGCGCCAGCGGAAGCGGCAGGAGAACTCGGGCGAGGCGACGTGCTCGTACAGGAACTGGAGCAGCGCCTCGCCCTCGCGCGGCTTCATGCCCTCGATCCCGCGCGTGAACGTCGAGTTCACGAAGATCGCCTTCCTGCCGGTCTCGGGATGGGTGCGGATGACCGGGTGCGTGGTCGCCTCGTTCTGGGCGAGCGCGTCGCGCTGCGCCTCGCTGGCGCGGCGGCGGAAGCCCGCGCCGCTGTGCACCGCACGGAGCGGCGCCAGCGCGTTCTTCATCGGCTCGGACAGCGCGTCGTAGGCCGCGGTCATGCTGGCCCACAGGGTGTCGCCGCCGGCGTCGGGCACGGCGACGGCGCGCAGGATCGAGCCCAGCGGCGGCTCGCGCTCGAAGGTCACGTCGCTGTGCCAGCGGTCCGCCACGTACGGGCGCTTCGCGTCGCTCTCCAGCACCACGATCTCGGGGTGGCCCTGATCCGCCATCTGCTGCAGCACCGGGTGGATGTGCAGCTCGCCGAAGTGCCGCGCGAACGCCTTGTGCTCGTCGACGCTGAGCGGCTGGTCGCGGAAGAACAGCACCTGGTGCGCGAGCCACGCCTGCCGGATCTCGGCGACGACCTCGCGCTCGGCCGGCTTGCGCAGGTCGACTCCGGACACCTCGGCACCGATCGCGCCCGCCAGCGGCTCGACGCGGATTCGCTCGTACATCGCGCCAGTATGGCAGACTGACCGACATGCGCGAACGCAAGGCGCTGCACAAGGATTGGCGCACCTGGGTGGCGCTCGCCGCCATGCTGGCCGCGATCGGCGCGTACGTGATGACGCTCGACGACTCCGACGCGCCCGCGCCGCCGCCTCAGCCCGCCGCCCAGCCCTGAGTGCGCGCGCTAGGGCTTCCCGTGGCCCTGGCCCTTGCCCTTCCCGTTGCCGTCGCCGTTCCCCGCTCTGGCTGGAACATCGCCGTCCGGCAGGCCGGGCGAGCGGTGACAGAAGTCTCCGACCTCTCCGTACGCCCCCTCATCGGGTGGCGCTCCCGGTTCCTCGACCCAGCCCGCGCCAGAGCGCTTCCGCTCCTTCCGCCAGCTCGCGCACGATCTCCGCCGCGGGCCGGAGCCCGCGGACCGCGCCGACGCACTGGCCGGCGAGCATGCCCATCGCCTCGACGTCACCGCTCGCATCGCGGTTCGGCGGCAGACAGACGTACTCGCGCAGCTCGAGGCTGCGCCCCGCGACCACGGTGCGTCCGACGACCGGATCGTCCGGCCGGCCGACCTGGCCGCGCGCCTCGTCGCCGATCCGGCTCTCCACGAAGGGCGTGCGCAGCGCGCGGTGCGGGGCGTGCGGCCAGCCGACACCAAAGAGCGTGGTGAGCGCGGTGTCCTCTTCGCTCGCCGAGACCAGGAGCTCCTTGTAGCGCGGGTGGGCGCGCGACTCGTGCGTCGCGAGGAAGCGCGTGCCCAGCACACCCGCCTGCGCGCCCAGTGCGAGAACCGCGACGAGGCCGCGTGCGTCCGCGATCCCGCCCGCCGCGATCACCGGGGTGGGCGCGACCGCGTCCACGACGAGCGGCACCAGCACGAGCGTGGACACGCCGCCGCGCACGTGTCCGCCGGCCTCGCAGCCTTGCGCGACGACGCAGTCGACGCCCGCGCGCGCGGCGCGCTGCGCTTCCGCGACCGAGCCGACCTGGTGGAACACCTTCGTCCCGGCGGCGTGCGCGCGCTCGACGTACGGCGCCGGGTCGCCCCAGAAGAACCAGAGCACGGGCACGCGCTCCTCGAGGCAGGTCGCGACCATCGGCTCGCACGGGAAGTGCAGGATCGCGCTCACTCCGAAGGGCCTCGCGGTGCGCGCGCGGATCGCGCGGATCTGCGCGCGCAGCTCGTCGGGTGCGGCGAACTGCGCCTGCAGCACGCCCAGCCCCCCGGCCTCGCTGACCGCCGCGACGAGCTCGGGCCCCGCCAGGTCCGGACCCATCGGCGCCGACACGATCGGGTGTTGGATCCCGAGCACGTCGCAGAGCGGGGTGCGCATCTACGCGCCTAGGCGAGCTTCGCCAGCCATTCGTTCGCGAACTTGTCGAGCGCGTCCGCCGGCGGGCCGCCGAGCGCCATCACCGGCACGATCAGCCGCGACACGCCCAGCTCGCGGTACTTCGCGACCGCGTCGGCGTGCTCCATCGCCGGGATCCACATGCAGGAGATCTCGACGGTCTTCGGGTCGCGGCCGACCTTCGCGCACGCGGCGTGGAGCTGCTTCACGAGCGGCTCGAGCTGGCTGACCGCGGCGGTCGGCGCGTACCAGCCGTCGCCGTACTTCGCGACCCGCTCGAACGCCTTGCCCTTCGAGCCGCCGACGACGATCGGCACGCTCGTCCTGCCCGCGTGCTTCTGCACCGGCACCGGGTACTGCTTGAAGCCGTGCCACGAGACGAACTCGCTCTCGTGCTCGACCACCTCGCCCGACCACGCCTTGCGCATCGCCACCACGTAGTCGTCGAAGCGCGCGCCCCGCCGCTCGTAGGGAACGCCGAGCGCATCGAACTCCTCGCGCAGCCAGCCGACGCCCACGCCCAGCATGAAGCGCCCGTTCGAGAGCAGGTCGAGGCTCGCCGCCTGCTTGGCCAGGTACAGCGGGTTCACTTGCGAGAGGATGTTCACGCCAGTGCCGAGCCGCACGCGCCGGGTGCGCGCGGCGATCGCGGTGAGCGCGACCAGCGGGTCGATGAAGTTCGTCTCGGGCGTGACGCCCATCTTGCCATCGGCGCTGTACGGGTACTTCGATTTGTAGTCGACCGGCACCACGACGTGCTCGAACGTCCAGAGCGACTCGATGCCGACCTGCTCGGCCTTCTCGGCCAGGACGAGCATGGGCTCGAGCCCCGACACGCCGATGTTCACGGGAATCAGACCGACCTTCATGGGGGACCTCCTCGGGTCGCCGCAGTCTACGCGAGCGCGAGGGCGAAGCGCACCCACATCACGGTGAGCACTCCGCAGCCGGTGAAGTACGCGAAGAAACGGACGCGCACGTCGTTCCACCCGATGTGGATCGCTGCGTGGGCCACGCGCACCGCGACGAACGCCCAGGCGAGGGCGACCTGTGTCGCGTCGAAGCGCTGCGTCACGATCATCAGCACGCACACCAGGTAGAACAGGATGGGGACCTCGAGCAGGTTCATGAACGCGCGCGCCGGACGCTCGATCCACTCGGGCGGAGCCTCGCCGGTGTAGGCGCGGTAGTAGCGGACCGACGCCGCGCCGCGGAAGACCGCCGCGTTGCGCACCACCACCATCAGCGCCCACACCACGCCGGTCAGCGCGACCAGCGCCACGATCGGGCGGATCAGCTCCAGCGGGCTCAGGCTCGTCGGCTCCACTCGAGTGCGTCCTCCAGCCGGTCGTCGCCCCAGAACAGCTCGCCGTTCACGACGAAGCTCGGCGCGCCGAAGATGCCGTGCGCCACCGCCGCGTGGCTGCGCGTGCGCAGGTGCTCCTTGTTCTCGGCCGAGCTCGCGCGCGCGAGCAGCGCGTCGGGGTCGGCGCAGCCCGCCGTCGCGAGCAGCGCGCGCACGCGCGCGGGATCGGCGATGTCGTGGTCCTCGGCGAAGTTGGCGAGATAGACCGCGCGCACGAAGCGCCCGATCCACGGCTCGTCCTCGGCGACGAGCGCGGCGCGCGCCGCGGTGAGCCCGTTGCGTGGGAACTGCGTGGGCTTGCGGAACGGGATGCCGAACTTCGCGCAGCGGCGCTCCACGTCGCGCCACATGTACGCGCCCTTCGCCGGGTAGATGTTGAAGGGCGAGTCGTTCCAGCCCTGCTCGCGGAAGATCGGGCCGAGCAGGAACACGCGCCACGCGAGCGGAACCCCCGCCTTCGCGGCGAGCGCCTCGACGCGCTGCACGGCGACGTGCGAGTAGGTGCTCGCGAACTCGTACCAGACTTCGAGGGTGGCCGGCATGTCAGTACGCGAGCCGCCCCTTGAGCTCGTCGAAAGGGAGCATCACGTGGGTGCGATAGGCCGGGCGCTCGCACAGGCGAGCGTACCAGGCGCTCACGTGCGGCACCGCAGGGGTGGGCAGGCCCATCTCGAAGTAGCGGTAGAAGCCGGTGCCGAGCGCGATGTCGCCCATGCTGAGCGCGCCTCCCGCGACGAAGTCGTTCTTCGCGAGGTGCGCGTCGAGGATCGCGAGGTGCGCGGCGCAGCCGCGCTGCGCGGCCTCGATCTGGCGCGCGTTGCGCTGCGGCTCGGGCGTGCGCCAGTAGCCCCAGAAGATGCCCATCATGTCGGGCTGCCAGGTCGACTGCGCCCAGTCCATCCAGCGATCCGCGCGCGAGCGCTCGGCCGGGTCGGCGGCCCACAGGCTGCCCGCGCCGTACGCCGCGGCGAGATAGCGGACGATCGCCTGCGACTCCCAGATCACCGTGGCGCCGTCGGCGAGCACCGGCACGCGTCCGTTCGGGTTCAGCGCGCGAAACTCCGCGGTGTCGAGCCCGCCGAAGCTCCCACCCGCGTCGACGTGCTCGTGCGCGAGGCCGAGCTCGCCCAGCGCCCACATCACCTTCTGCACGTTCAGCGAGCTGCGCCGGCCCCAGACCTTGAGCATTCCGCGAGTCTACGCGAAGTAGAATGAGGCGTGAGCGAAGCAGCGAAGAGCAAGAGAAGCCGGCGGCGACCGCCGATCGGCGCGTCGCCGGGCACGCTCGTGTTCCCGGCGGGCGCGACCCGGCTGAAGCTCATCGCGTTCGACAAGGATCAGCTCGTCGCGCGCGAGGGCGTGCGCCTGGACGAGCTCGCGGCGCTGGTGCGGCCGGGCCAGGTGACCTGGCTCGAGGTCGAGGGCCTCGGCGACGAGGCGGTGCTGCGCGGGATCGCCGAGCGCTTCGCGATCCACCCGCTCGCATTGGCCGACATCGTCAACATCGGCCAGCGGCCCAAGGCCGAGGCGTACCCGGACTTCGAGCTGGTGATCTGCCGCCAGGCCTGCCGGCGCGCGCAGGAGTTCGACCTCGAGCAGGTGAGCCTGGTCTTCACGCGCGACGCGGTGATCAGCTTCCACGAGGGCGAGCGCGACGTGTTCGAGCCGGTGCGGGAGCGGCTCCGCCGCGGCACGCTGGTGCGCACGATGGGCGCCGACTACCTCGCCTACGCGCTCGTGGATACGCTGATCGACGGCTACTACCCGATCGTCGAGACGCTGGGCGCGAAGATCGAGTCGCTCGAGGACGAGGTGAGCGCGCGCCCCACCCACGCGCTGCTCGGCCAGATCCACCGGGTTCGCCGCGAGCTGCTCACGCTGGTGCGCACCGTTCACCAGCAGCGCGACGCGGTGAGCGCCTTGATGCGCGCGGGCCACCCGCTGGTGAGCGACCCGGTGCGTCTCTTCCTGCGCGACTCGTTCGACCACGCGCTCCAGATCAGCGACGTGCTCGACACCTTCCGCGAGATCGCCCTCGGGATGGTCGAGATCTACCACTCGAGCGTCGCGCAGCGCACCAACGAGGTCATCAAGGTGCTGACGATCCTCTCCAGCATCTTCATTCCGCTCACCTTCATCGTCGGCGTCTACGGGATGAACTTCGAGCACATGCCGGAGCTGCGCTGGCAGTACGGCTACGCGCTGACCTGGGCGCTGATGCTCGCGGTCGCGGGCGGGCTGCTCTGGTACTTCGCGCGGGCGGGCTGGATCGACCGCGACGGCGAGTGAGCCGCTAGTGCGTCGCGGCACGCGGAGTCGGCATCGCGGCGCCCAGCTCGCGCCGCCAGGCGGCGAGCTCGGCGCGCAGTGACTCGACCTCCTCGGGGTCACTCGCCGCGAGGTCGCGCGTCTCGCCGGGGTCCGTCTCGAGGTCGTAGAGCTCCACTCTGGCCTCTGCGAAGAGCTCGATCAGCTTCCAGCGCCCGTCGCGCACGGCGCCGCCCGGCGCCCAGCCCGAGCCGTGGTAGTGCGGGTAGTGCCAGAAGAACGGCCGCGGCGCCGGCGGCGCGCCGCCCCAAAGCAGCGCCGCGAAGCTCACGCCGTCGCGGTGCTGCTCGGGTCGCAGCGGCAGACCGGCGAGGTCGAGCAGGGTGGGATAGAGGTCGTTGCTGATCAGCGGGACGTCGCTCACCGCGCCCGCGGGCCCGATTCCCGGGCCCCTCACGATGAGCGGAACCCGGATGCCGCCCTCGTAGAGCCAGCCCTTCCCGGCGCGCAGCGGCGCGTTCGCGGTGGGCCCGGCCTCGGCGGCAAGCGTGGACAGTCCGCCGTTGTCGGAGAGGAACACGACGACCGTGTCTTGCGCGATCCCGTCGCGCTCCAGCCCGGCGCACAGCCGCCCGACCTCGTCGTCCAGGCCCGCCACCTCCGAGGCGTACGCGGGGTCGTCCTGCACGAGCCGGGTCCGCGCATCCCGCTCGGCGCGTTCGTGCGGTCCAGTGGAGACGACGGCCGCGGCCTTGGCGCGGAAGTGGTCGACGTGGTTCGGGTAGCTCAGGATCGGAATGTGCGGCTCGTGATAGCCGAGCATCATGAAGAAGGGGCGCTCGCGATCGCGCTCGTCGAGGAAGCGCAGCGCCGCGTCGGTGAGCCGCTCGGAGACGCGCCAGTCGTCGACCGCCCGGCCCAGCGTCTGGTCGTCGATCCAGACCTCGAAGCCTTGTTCGTGCGGCGTGAAGCCCGCGCCGCCGAGGTGCCACTTCCCGGCGTAGAAGGTCTGGTAGCCGCCCGCCTGCAGAGCCTCGCCGAGCGTGAGCTCGTCGAGCGCCAGCGCGGTGCGCGAGCCGGGAGTGACGAGCGGCAGGCCCGCGGCCGGCATTCCGGGAATGAAGTCCGTGATCCCGGTGCGCACGGGGTACTTCCCGGTCACGATGCTCGCCCGCGTGGGCGAGCACACCGACCCGGCGGTGTACGCCTGCGTGAAGCGCACGCCCGCCTGCGCCAGTCGGTCGATGTGGGGCGTCTCGTAGAAGCGCGAGCCGTAGGCGCCGAGATCCGCGAAGCCCAGATCGTCGGCGAGGACCAGAACGAGGTTCGGGCGGTGCGGCCGCGCGACGGGCTGCGGGGCACAGGCAAAGGCGGCCAGTGCGGCGACCGCGAGCGCGAGGCTGCGGATGAAGCGGCGGACCCATCGCATCCAGCACGTATCGGGCAAAGTGCCTATCATCGCGAGTATGGGCCTGCGAGGGAGGTTGAGCAGAGTCGTGCGCCGCGGGCTCGACCCGCTGCTGGAGACGGGACGCTGGCGCCATCCCACCTGGCCGGCGCGCAGCATCGACCGCTTCGTCGTCTCGTTTCCCAAGTCGGGGCGCACCTGGCTGCGCGTGCTCGTCGGCGCGGCCGAAGCGGTGCGCGCGGGCGTTTCCGTCGAGAAGCGGTCCGCGGAGTGGCTGCGCCGCGACGCACCCGAGCTCGACGGCCGGCCGGTCCTCTTCACGCACGCGCTCTCTTCGTCGCCGGGCGAGCCGGTCGAGCACGTGGAGCTCTTCCTGCGCTACATCGCGGACCGCGCGCGCGTGTTCCTGGTGCGTGACCCGCGCGACACCGTGGTCTCGTACTACTTCCAGCAGATCAAGCGGCGCGGCGCCGACTACGGCGACGTGCCGGACAAGCTGGCGGACTTCGTGCGCCATCCGTTCTACGGCGTGGACCGGATCATCGCCTTCATGAACGCGAGTCAGTGCGCCTTCGACGCCGGTCCCGGACCCGCGCTGCTCCTCTCCTACGAGGCTCTCCATGCCGACCCGGTCAGCGCGCTGGCGCGCGTTCTGCAGTTCCTCGGCGCCCCGCCCGCGCCGCCGGAGGCGCTGGTCCGCGCGGTCGAGTTCGGGCGCTTCGAGAACATGCACGAGCTGGAGGCGCGTGGCCGACTCAGCGGGCGGCTGCGGCCCGCCGACGCGAGCGACGCGGAGAGCTTCAAGACCCGCAAAGGCGAGGTAGGCGGCTACCGGAGCTACTTCGCCGAGGACGACGTCGCCTGGCTCGACGAGCGGGTCTCAGCGCGGCTCGTTCCCTCGCTGGGCTACGCGGTTCCCGGCGCGGCGCCGGCGATGCGGGAGCGTGCCGCGGCTCCGTGAGCGACGCTCCCTCCCAGCGATGAACTTCGCGCGGAACCTCCGCTCGACGCTGTCCACCCTGCTGCTCAACAACGCGCTCGGCCTGGCGCTCCAGATCCTGCTCGCGCGCGGGCTGACGGAGCCGGAACGCGGCGTGTACGCGGTCGCGATGACGCTGGCGCTGTTCGTCGAGTTCGGCTCCCAGCTCGGCCAGCGGATGTCGGTGATCTACCAGATCGGGCGGGGAGCCGCCGCGCGAGGCGTCGCGGTCGGTGCGGCGCTGGCGATCTCGCTGGTCGCCCTGACGGGCGTGGGCGCTCTCTGCCTCCTCTTCGCGGGCCCGCTGCGCTCCCACGTGCTGTCGGGCGCCCACACGGCGGTGTTGCTGGCGGCGCTGGCGATTGCGGCGGTCGAGGTCGTGGGCGGATTGTTCGAGAGCGTGGCGCGCGCGACCGACCGATTCCCGCTGCGCAACCGCGCGATCCTCGCGACCACCGCGCTCTCGCTCGCGGCCGTCGGGCTCGCGCTCGGGCCTCTGCACGGGGACGCGCTCGCGGCGCTGCTGGCGGTGCTCGCGGCGCGCGCTGCGGTCGCGGCCGGGCTGGCCTTCGCGACCCTGCGGGAGACCGGGATCTCGTTCCGCGGGATCGGGCCCGAGCTCGGGCCGGCGCTGCGCTTCGGATTCTCGTCGTACCTGCACACGTTGATCTCCAAGCTCCACGAGCGGGTCGACGTGATGCTGCTGGCCGCGCTCTCCGTGGAGCCGGCGCAGATCGCGGCGTACGCCATCGCGGTCAGCGTGATCGACCGACTGCGCGTAGTTCCCGACGCCGTCGGCTCGGCGCTGCTGCCTCAGCTGGCCGGGACGTCGCACGCCGAGACGGGCGAGTTCACGGCGCGCGTCGTGCGCACGACCCTCTTCTGGGTGGGCCTCTGCGCGCTCGGGCTCGCGATCGCCGCGCCGCCGTTCCTCCCCGCGATCTTCGGACGCGGCTATGCGGCGTCGCTGGTGCCGTTCTGGATCCTCCTGCCGGCGACGATCTCGCTCACCTTCCGGCGCCTGCTCTCGAACTACTTCACGGCCTCGGGCGCACCCGGCTTCAACGCCGCCGTGCAGGCGCTGGCCCTGGCGGTCAACGTCGCGGTCAACCTCTGGACGATTCCGCGGCTGGGCATCGCGGGCGCGGCGCTCGCGAGCCTCGTCTCCTACGGGGTCGAGGGCACCGTCACCGGGCTCGGCTTCTGGTGGCGCAGCGGGGTCCGACCCACCGACACGATGCTGCCGCGGCGAGCGGAGATCCGGGCGCAGATCGACGACATGCGCCGGCGCCTGCTCGGCGTCGGCGAACCCGGGAGCTAGCAGCGAGTCGCGGGCGCGAAGACGCTCGCGCACCGCCCCGCCGCTCACGTCACCTCGGGCTCCGCGCCGCGCGCCGAGGCGATCCGCAGGCCTACCACGGCGAGCACGGCCAGCATCGCCGCTGCCGCGGCGACCAGCGCCAGCTCGGGCCCGACCCAGCTCACCAGGACGCCGCTCGCAAGCGCGCCGAGAGGACCCGCGCCGAGCAGCGAGAGGGAGAAGAAGCTCATCACCCGCCCGGCCTGCCCGGGCGGCGCGTCCTCCTGCATGATCGTGCGCGCCATGCTCATCGCGAGCCCGCCGCACATGCCCCACACGTAGATGAGCGCGAGCGTGGCGGGGAAGCCGAAGCCCGCCCCCACCGACGCCAGGATCAGCGCGCCGACCGCCTGCGCGACCAGCAACGCACGGCGGCGGCGCCGCACGTCGCCGATCCGCATCAGCGCGAGCACGGTGGTGAGCAGGCCGAGCGAGTTCGCCGCGTTCATGTGGCCGAGGTCCGCCGCGGTGCCCGCGTACACGTCGCGGACGAGCAGCGGTACGGTGACGATGTACGAGCCCATGAAGCACATCCCCATCGCCACGTTCTGGACCACCACCACGCGCATCTCGCGCGACGCCCACACCGTGCGCGCGCCCTCGACCACCGAGCCGAACATGTCGCGCAGCCAGTGCGCGTCGTCGCCGGCGGACCTGTGCGCGACGCGCACGCGGGAGAGCGCGAGCGCGCCGATGCCGAGCGCGGCGATCTGCAGCGCGAAGACCGGCACGGCGCCCGTGCGGTCGGCGTAGCTCGCAGTCAGGAAGCCGAGGATCTGCGCGCCGAACTGCACGAAGCTGGCGCGGACCACGGTGCGCTGGATGCTCCGGCTCTCGGCGACGTCGTTGAGCAGCGAGTCGCGCGCGGGCGTGACGAACGCCTGCGCGAGCCCCATCGCGATCGCGTAGCCGACCAGCGCGCCGAAGCGCAGCGCGCCGGCGGCCACGGCCAGCGCGAGCAGGAGCGGCGGCACTGCCGCGAGCGCCTGCGCGATGGCCGCGATGCGCCGCCCGCCAAAGTGGTCGGCGAGGCTCCCGCCGACCAGCATGAACAGGGTGGCCGGCACGAGCATCGACATCTGCGCGACGCCAACCATCGCCGGCGACTCGTGCAGCACCATCGTGACCAGCCAGGCGAACAGCACCGACTGGATGCCGAACGCGAAGAACCAGGAGCTGGTCCCGATCAGGTAGAGCCGCAGCGGTGTCAGGCTAGCCCGCCAGCGACTGGTAGACGGACATCGCGATCATGGCACCGCGCAGGTCGCCCAACAGGTCGGCCGCCATCTTGTTCATCACGTAGGCGATCGAGACACGGGCGTCGAGGTCGATGATCGCGAGCGAGCCGCCCCAGCCGCCCCAGAAGAACGCGCGCGGGTTGGGGCTCAGCGGGAAGGTCCGATCGATCAGGCCGAAGCCCATGCCGAAGCGGATCGGCGCGCCGAGCACGCGGTCGGTGCCCTTGCTCTGCTCCTCGAGGATGCGGTTCACCGTCGCCTCGGAGAGGAGCCGCACACCGTCGACCGTGCCGCCGCAGGCGAGCGCCGAGTGCACGCGCGCCACCGAGCGCGCGTTGCCGATGCCGCCCGCGGCCGGGATCTCGGCGCGGCGCCAGCCCGTGGTGCGCGGCTCGAGCGCGGTCACCTGGATGCTGCGGAACACGCGGCCGCCGATCGAGCTCGGATCGGGCGACGCCGCCTCGGGGCCGGCCGTCGGCGGGACGAGCTCGCCCACGCGCGCGTCGTGCTCGGCGGGCAGGCCGATGTGGAAGTCGGCACCGAGCGGTGTCGCCACCTCGTCGCGGAAAAAGCGGCCGATGCTCTTGCCCGTCACGCGGCGCACGATCTCGCCCTGCAGAAAGCCCTGGGTCATCGCGTGGTAGCCCGAGCCGTCGCCCGGCGTCCACCACGGCTTCTGCGCGGCGAGGTTCCGGCACGCGCGGTCCCAGTCGTAGATCTCCTCGACCTGCGCGACCGGCGGCTCGAAGCCCGGCAGCCCCGCGCTGTGACTCATCACGTGGCGGACCAGCACGCCCTCTTTCCCGTTCTGCGCGAACTCGGGCCAATAGCGCGCGACGGGAGCGTCGAGGTCGACCTGTCCACGGTCGGCGAGCATCAGCACGCAGATGGCCGCCATCGTCTTCGTGGTCGAGTACACGTTCACGATGGTGTCGCGCTGCCAGGGCGCGCCGCCCTGCCTGGCCTCGCCCGCCCACAGGTCGACGACCGGGCGGCCGTCGAGCGTCACCGCGACGCTGGCGCCGACCTCGAGGCCGTCCGCGAAGTTCTGCGCGAACGCGTCGCGCACGGGCGCGAACTTCGGCGCGAAGGAGCCCTGGATGTCCACGCGGCGCAGTCTATCAGCAGCCGCGCTACTCCTGCGCGTCGGCCACCGTCGCGAGCAGCGGGGCGACCGCGCGCGCCCGCTCGGCGGCGCGGCGATTCGATTCGCGCTCGCGGAAGCCGGCGCCCGGCCGCGGCTCGGCGGCCGACCTCAGGAAGCCGGCGAGGTCCGCGCCGTCGAGAAGCGAGCCGTACGCCGCGGACGCTTGCGCCGCGAGTGGCCGCGCCGCGGCGGTGTCGCCGGCGCGGACCCGCGCGGCGGCTTCGTCGACCGCGAGCTCGATCTGCCGCCAGTTCCCGCGCGGCGAAGTCGCCGTCGCCACCTTCGAGCGCAGTCCCGCGAAGCAGCTCGGGGCGTCGGCCTGCTCCTCCCAGTACGCGAGCCAGCACGCGTCGGCGCTGCCCGACTTCACGAGCGGGCGCACGTCGTCGTAGCGTCCGTGCGTGAAGTAGAACGCGGCCAGCTCGCCGCGCGCCGCGTCGTCCAGCGAGTCGTGGGCGGTGCGCTCGGCCGCCTCCGCGGTGGCGAGACCCTGCTTCAGGGCGGCCTCGGCGCGATCCGCGTCGCCGCGCTCGTCGCGCAGGCGCGCCTCGCGCTCGTAGGCGTGGACGAGCTGTCCGGCCACCTCGGGAGACGCGGCGTGCTCGTAGATCTCGACCAGACGCAGGCTCCGGACCAGCGCGGCGACGCGGTCGGTGGCGCCGTCCTCGGGCCACGCCTCGAGGACCTCGGCGACCTCGAGGCTGTCCATGCCGTAGCGCTGCTCGCGGAGGTCGAGCGCGCGCAGCAGGTGCCGCTCCGCGCGTGCGCGCGCGTCGTCGCTCGGCTCGTCGCCGTCGAGCGGGCCCAGCTCGAGCCGAGCCATCCACAGCTGCGCGCTCGACTCGAGCGCCGGGTCGCGCGCCGTGCGCGACAGCGCCAGCGCCGGCTCGAGCGCGCGCCGCGCTTCGGCCGGATCCATGTGCTCGTACAGGTCGGCCGCCGCGTCGACGCGCGCCTGGACCTCGTCCCGCGGCGCGGTCGCCGCCGTGATCTTCGCGGTCCAGGACGCCACGCGCTGCTGGCGCTCCGCGTCGGCCTTCGCCGCGACGAGCGCGCCCCTCGACGCCTCCTTGTACGTGACCACGCCGAGCGGGAGGACCATGATCACCAGCCAGCCAACGATCGACGCCGCGGCGAGCCCCGCGCCCGCGGGCCGGCGCATCAGCCGGTCGATCAGCGAGCTGGCGAGCTCGTACTTGCTCTCCGAGTTGAGCGAGTCGAACTTCGGCTGCTGCAGCTCGGTGTAGAGCGCGCGGAGCGCGTCGGGGGGCTCCGGCGCGGCGCCAGGC
>Ga0335084_10002371_pt1 | contig 18139 bp, 15 predicted proteins | sample Lox_Sample_44_FD_206721 | JGI IMG/M metagenome (GOLD analysis project Ga0335084, IMG submission 206721) | Soil microbial communities from Loxahatchee National Wildlife Refuge, Florida, United States - Lox_Sample_4.4 | ecosystem: Environmental > Terrestrial > Soil > Wetlands | place: USA...
GTTGGCCAGATTCTGCAATTCCGCCGGCATTGCCGCGAAGTTGCCCGGCTTCAGCACGGTTGGGAACTTCCAACCCAAGGACGTTGCTACATCATCAAATCCGTTGTTGACCGCTGTCGGCGCGGGATTGTTGCCGACCACATGGCAGGTGATGCAACTGCTGCTGTAATGTTGCCCGGCCGTGGTCTGCCCATCAATCGCCCGCTGGAAGAAGGAAGCGTGACCGGTCTTGCTCCACGGCGTTACGATGTCATCCTGCCCGACGTTGTTGCCGGGGCCGTGACAGATCGCGCAGAACTGGTAGCCCGTCCAAGATGCCGCCGTGTTCGTGACGATCTTGCCGGTCACGTTGTCCTTGATGACATACACGCCTTCGACGTCTGGACGAAGCTCCGGAATCAGACCGTTCGTGTGAATCAATGCCGCGGTCGACCCGGCCGGCGCCGACACGAACGACCAGTTCGTGCTGTTGGTCGCCGCCTTGTAATAAGCAGTCACGCCCACCGGAATGTTGGGCTGCGCGGGCGTCTGGATGCTGCAAGCGACCGTGAAAAGCCCGGTGCGGGTGATTGAGCCGTCGCTCACGAGCAGCTTAAACCCGTAGGTCGCGGCAGTGGCTTGCTCGTTGTCCATGGGCAGACCGGCCGCCGTGCCGAAGCGGTGTTCGGGTGGCACGTAAAGCAGGTTGGTGTAACCGGCGTCATCGATATCATTGTTATAGATCGCGGTGCCCATATCCACAAAGTTCGTCAATGCATCGGTGGTGAAGCTGGTTGAGACGACACCGTTGGTGCTTAGCGTAACCGATTTGCCGCTGGTTTGCATCCAAGAGTAAGTGAGAGAAGCGCCCATGTCGGTCGTCGGAACGATCGAACCGTCAAGTGTGACGCTGTTCTCAAAGCCGGCGTCGAGAATGTTGGTGCTCACGCTGGATGACGATGACGGAACAGGAGGGCCGATGATGACTTGAATGGTTTGTTTGGTGATCTTCTTCTTGTTGAATTTCACCTGCACCTTCATGGTACCAGTGCCTTGAACATTGCTTGGAACGTTCAAGGTGGGGCCGACGATGGGTGTGGCGCCTGCGTCAGGCGTACTGTTCAAGTCAGGGAACTTCACCTTCCATTTGCCCAGCTTCACGGATGCCTTCACCTGCAACGTGCCGGACGCCGTCGCCGACAGAAGGAAGTTGTAATTAAGAGTCCCGCCCGAGGCCTGGCTGCCGCCGGGCACGATGATCCCGGCTTGTGCGGGAAGCGGCTTCGAAGAAGATTTCGCGGCAGCCGTTTTCTGAGCGGCGCTTGCTGATGCGACCGTTATCGCCAGCACGACGACCAGCGTGCTGACTCGCTTGATGAATTGATGTGCCGACATTTCCATTGTCCTCCGTCACATCCTTTGGCAGTGCACGTGCCAACGGCTCGCCGAGGCTTCGCAACCGACACGATTGCAGTCTGTTAGCCCGCAAACCGCGAGCGGCTCAAGCACCCACTCACCCACTTTCGCGCGGATTCGCTCAGAGTCGTGCGCGGTTTCGCGCAAACTAACAAACCCGGCCTTGTGCCGGCGAGCACTTTTTCGAGGGGTTTGTGTACGGGGACACAGCCGGGCACAAGCGGTGCTAAGCCGATGGACGCATGCTCACAGGCAGACTTTTGGGATGGCTGCTCGCGTTGATTGGGCTGATCGTGATCGCCCTGTCAGCGTACGTGATCTACTTCAGCACTTCGTCGCACTAACCGGTGCCGGCCGTCTGTCGTTTGACGGCAACTCGCCTGTTGCCGCCGAGAGATACCCGTACTTGATCAGCCGCCGCCGCAACGCATCGCGCTCGATGCCCAGCAACTCCGCCGCATGACTCTGGTTACCACCCGCGCGTTCCATCGCCTGACGCACCAAGTCGCGTTCGACATCGGTCAGCGCCACACCCGCGGCGGGTAACTCGACGAGCGATCGGCCCTGGCGCTTCGTCTGCATCCGCAACTCAGCGGGCAGGTGCTCGGGGTCGATCACGTCGGCTTGTTCCAGAATTACCAACCGCTCAATGGCGTTGCGCAGTTCGCGGACATTGCCGGGCCACTCGTACTGCTGCAAGGCTCGCGCGGCGTCCGGCGACAACTGCTTGACCGGCTTGCTGTACTCTTCCGCAAACTGCTTTAGATAATGCGCCGCCAGCAACGGCACGTCGTCGAGTTGCTCGCGCAACGCCGGCATCCGAACCGAAATGACCTTCAACCGATAGTACAAGTCCTGACGGAAATCGCCACGCCCGACCGCCTGTTCGAGATTCTGGTTCGTCGCCGCGATGACCCGCACGTCAACGCTGATGTTTTGTGTCCCGCCCACGCGAGTGAACTCTCGCGACTCCAGCACCCGCAACAGTTTCGCTTGCAGCGCAGGCTTCATGTCGCCGATTTCGTCCAACAGCACCGTGCCGCTGTCGGCAAGTTCAAACAAGCCTTTCTTCGTGCTCTTCGCGTCGGTGAACGCGCCGCGCTCGTGGCCGAACAATTCGCTCTCGATCAAACTCTCCGGTATTGCCGAGCAGTTGATCCCCATGAACGGTTGGTTCGCCCGCGCGCTGCCAAGGTGAATCGCGCGCGCGGCCAATTCCTTGCCCGTGCCGTTCTCGCCCTCGATCAACACGGTCGTCGCGTCGCTTTCGCCAATCTTCGCAATCAGTTCCCGAACAGCGCGCATCTGCGCGCTTTGGCCGACGAGGTTTTCCAAGCCAAACTTGCGTCGTTGCTGACGACGGATGCGCGTGACTTCGCGGCGTAGCTTCAAGTTCTCGCGCGCCTTCTCCAACGCCACGCGCACTTCATCGAAGTCGAAGGGCTTGCACAAATAGTTGTGCGCGCCGAGCCGCACGCATTCGACTGCGCGCGAGATTGCCGTCTCAGCCGTCAGCACAATGACGGCGATTTCCCGCTCCAGTTTCTTGATCTCCTGCAGCACCTGTACGCCGTCCATGCCGGGCAACCGCAAATCCAGCAGCACGAGGTCGTAACCGTCCTCGCGAATGAGATGCAATCCCTCCTCGCCCGTTTGCGCCGTCTCCACCTCGTAGCCCTCGTGCATCAGCTTTTGCTGCAACGACCAGCGAACGAGTTTCTCGTCGTCAACGACCAATACTTTAGTTCGTGCCATGACTTACAACCTCCTGCGGCTCGCACGCCGCAAATTCCAACGTGAACGCTGTTCCGCGCCCCCTGCTGCTTTCCACGGAGATCACGCCGTGGTGTTTCTCGACGATCGTGCGCGTGATCGCCAGGCCAAGTCCGGTGCCGCGATGCTTCGTGGTGAAAAACGGCGAAAAGATTCTCTGCGAATTCTCGGGCGGAATCCCGACCCCTGTGTCTGAAATCGTGATGCGAACGTTGTTTCGCGCGGTTGCCGCGCCGACCGTCAACGTGCCGCCGTCGGGCATAGCCTGAATCGCGTTGAGCAGCACATTCAGCAACGCCTGCTGCACCTGGCCGGAGTCCACGCAAATCGGCGGAAGATCCACGGGCAAATCCTCGACAATCGTGACATGCTGTTTCTGCGCGTCGGGCCGAACCAGCGCCAGCATCGGCCGAATCAGCTCGCCAACGTTGCACGGCGCGATCTCGGGTTCGCGTTGGCGGGCGAAGTCGAGCAGATCGCGCAGGGTCGTGTTCAACCGCGTGATTTGCCGGCGGATTTCCGTGGCGATCTCGCCGTACTGGCCGTTGCCGTTTCCGTTCTCTGCCAGAACTTCGACCGCCGCGCCGATGCCGGCGAGTGGATTGCGAATCTCGTGTGCGATGCCCGAGGCGAGTTCGCCAATCGAGGCGAGCTTGCTGGCTTGTTGCATCTGTTTCTCGTGTGACTCATGCAACTCGCGTTTGGCGGTGTCGAGACTGCGCACCATCGCGTTAAAATCGCGGGCGAGCTCGCCGATCTCGTCAGGACTCGGCGCTTCGGCATGCGCGGCGAGATCGCCGCGCTCGACCCGACGCATTTGAGTCAGCAACGCCGTGACCGGCTGGCTGACGAGCCGCACGATGAGCAACCAGAGCACAACGCCGACAAGCACGAAGATGACGACTCCGTACACGACGAGCAGATCGCGGTTGGTGGCGATGCTCGCCTCGGCGGGCGCAAGGGATCGCTCGAGCACGATCGCGCCATTGAACCGTTGCTGCGGGCTGTGACATTTGTGACAGCTCTCGACGTTGGCGACCGGCCGCATCGCGATGGCGAGGTGCTCGCCATTGTCGAGGCGCTCGCCCTGCAACACCCGGCCTTCACCGAAGAGTTCCGGGGGCACGTTCATTGCCGCGCGCTCCACCTCCTGCGTCTCGGTGGAGAACACGACCGAGCCATCCGGCTTGATGAGGCGCCCGCGCTTGATTTCACCTGATGCCTTCATGCGTTCGAGAAACCCCTGCACTTCGAGGTGGCGGTCGCTGAGCATCACGCCGTTGAGGTATTCGTGCACCATCGAGGCGGCGATGAGGTTCTGCGCTTGCGTCCGTTCGTGCCACCACGCGCTTTGCACGCGGATGACGAAATACGTGTAGATGGCGATGACCACCGCCACCGTTACGCCGACGGCCACCAGAATCTTTGCAGTGAGACTACGACGCAACATGGCCAGTGGTCTCCTCGTAAAGCCTTGATGTTGGCGACTCGTGCTTGGCGGGCGGAGACTCGTGCTCAAACAGCGGTAGATACCGCGCCGCGAGCCCGAAAATCACCACGCCAAATGAAAGCAGATTCAGCGTCACAATGATCTCGATCCACGACGGGAAATAGTGCGAGCCCGTCGCCGGAAGCAGGCCGATCCACGCCACGTTGAGCCGGTTGAGGTTGACGCCGAGAATCACCGGAATCGCCGCCGCGAATGCCCATCGCCGGCGGCCGGACCAGCGCGTCCTGAGAAACACGAACAACGGCAGCGTGAAGAGCACCATCTCCAGCGTGAACGTGAATCCTTGCAGCGGGTAACGGAAAACGTACACCCACGCGTCACGCGCCGTGAGATCAGCGATGCGCAAGAACAGATACAGCATCAGGAACGGCGTCATACCCTTCGCCAGTGCCGTGAGAACTTTCGGTTCCAAATACTTGTGGAAAATCCAAAACGACAACGCCGAAACAAAAATCGCCATCGCAAATCCCGAGATGATCGCACTGATGAAGAAAAACACCGGGATGAACGGCGAATACCACAGCGGCAACAGTTTCTCCGGCACGATCAGAAACAGCGAGCCCAGCGATGACTGATGCACCGTGGACAGAATCACGCCCGAGATTACGAACGGTATGGTGATGGCGTGCACAACACGCTCGGCGCGACGCCACCCGAATTTCTGGAGGACGATCGGGGCGAACTCGACCGTCAGCACTCCCGTGTACAGCATCACGCACCAGGACACTTCAAACAGCACCGACCGATGCTGCCAATTCACGATCGGCCGCCAGATTTGATGATACCGCCCGAGATCCACGATCAGTGCTCCCGACGCCGAGAGCATGTAGCCAAGATACGCCGCCAACACCACCGGCCGCAGAATCGGGTAGAACGTGCGGATGCGAAAGACGTACGCCATGCACGCCGTCAAAAATCCGCCGGCTGCGAACGCAATGCCGCACAACACGAGTGCCTTCCAGATGCCCCACGGGAAGGCGTCCGTCAAATTCGTCACCGCGCCCAGACCCAACACGTACCGCGTGGCCAGCGCGTATCCGCCAAGTCCCCACAACACAATCAGAAACGCCCAACCCATCACCGCAAACGACATCGACTGTGGCCGTTGCCGTCCGCCCAACAGCCAGCACGCGAATCCCGCCGCGCCCGCCATCACCAGCGCGGCGAGGATGCGAAACAGAATCAGTACGAAATCGATCTCACGCATGACGTTCTCCCCGACTGCGCAAGCGAAACACGCTGCTGAGTATCAACCCCAACCCGATCACGATGAATGGCACCTTCGAAAGCCAGTTCCAAGTCAACGCCGGCATCGGCACTGTGGGCAGAGAGGTCGGCAGCCCGAGTTGCTCCATCGGAATATCCGACAGATAGAACCACGACGTGCCGCCGACCACGTGGTCGCCGTACATCGTCACGTACCGGTCGGGTTGCGCATCAACACGCGCCTGCATTTCCCGCAACATATCGGCGCGTTTGCCAAACTTCAGCGCCCCGGTCGGGCACGCCGCCACGCACGCGGGCGTGAGTCCGGCCGCCTGACGATCATCGCAGAAATCGCACTTGTTTACGCGCGGCGTCAGCGCGTTGTCCCACTCGTAGCGCGGCACGCCGAACGGGCAGGCGAGAAGGCAGTAGCGGCAACCGATGCACCGGTCATTGCGCCATAGCACCGAGCCGCGCGGCGATTTTTCCAACGCCGCGACTGGACACACCGACACGCAAGCGGGATCGAGACAATGCATGCATTGGCGTTTCACGGGAACGCGGTGGCTGGTCCCGTCGATCCCGTCGAGCTGCCGGAAATCCACGAACGTTCGCGTCTTGAAAGTCAGTTGGCCGTCGCCGGGGCCGTATCCGAAATTGGCAGCCGGTAACTCCGGGTAACCCTGGCGGACGAGACAGGCGTTTTCGCAAGACCGACAACCGACACAGCGCGTCAAATCCACCAACACCGCGCCGTATTGGCTGGTGTCCGCGTGTTCGCCCTCGCCGAACGAAGGCAAAGTCGCGGCCGCCAACAGCGACAAACTCGTCCCGCAGAATTTCCGCCGCGAGACAGGCTGTGCGAACAGTTGATGGCGGGGTTCGCTCATGGTTTCTTCACGGCTCCATTCGTCTTGCGTGCCCGGTAATGCGGGATTGCGTAACCGGCGAAAATGCCCAGCAGGAACGCCATGCCAATCAGCGGCGCGAAGACGCGACGGTTCGCCTGCAGATCCGCGGTGAGCCGGGCGGTTTTGTCCTCCAGCGTACTGACCTTCGTCTCCAGTGCTTCGGGTTTGGCTGCCTTGAGGCGCGCCACCTCCTGTTCGAGTGAGGCAGTCTCATGACTCTGATGAACCATCTCACGGTGACAATGCGTGCACGTCTCGGCGCCGACCCCGAACGTGTGTCCGCGCAGTCCGGCGCCCTTGATCTTTATGGCCCCGGTCAACACTTCCGGCATGTGGCAGGAAATGCATTGCACACCTTTGAGGTGGTGCGTGGCGTGGGAAAAATCCTGCAGCCGCTCGGTGTGACAGCTGCCGCACATCTGGTCCGGATCATCTTTGCGCAGTTGCATCCCGTGCATCTTGTGACAATCGAAACAACGAATGCCCTTCTGGCCGTGCGCGCTGATCCGCCATTCGCCGTACGTGATGCTGTGGCAGGATTGGCAAACCTCGGAGTCGACCGGCAATACCATCTTCGCCTTGTCCGGATGATCTTCCTTCATCGCGCCGTGGCACGACTCGCAACTGACGCCCGCGTGCGAGAATGCGCCGGTCTTGCGATCGTACCGGCTCGTATGACAGACGAGGCATTCCCATTTCTTGCCTTCGCGCTCCCACTCGGCGAGATAATTGTCGTTGATGGCCAGAGCGTGCTTGGATGCCTGCCACTCCTGAGTTTCCTTCTCGTGACAGAGTGCGCAGCGGTCGGACTCCTTCTCCTCGTCGGCGAAAGCAGTCAACGCTGTTGCCAATAGAATCACAATGATGTGTCTAGGTCGTCGCATTCGGGGGCGTCTCCTTGTTGTCTGCGACCTCGACCGACGGATTTTGCGGAAGCACCATGCCGGGCAGTAATTCGACTGGTTCCTCAGGCGCCCGCTCTGGTTTATGCGGCGCCTTTTTGCCGATGAGCCACGACGGATTCATCGGATATTCTTTCGGGTCGAAGATGACCCAATAGAAATGCCACACGAGGATCGCCAGCGTTGCCAGCAACGCTTCGTAGTAGTGAATCACCTGCGCCACGTCGTGCCACACCTTCGGCAACAGGCGCAGCACGGTTTCGGTGAAGATCAACATCGCACCCGTGACGATCATCACCACCGAACCCCAGACCAGCGCCCAGTACTCGGACTTCTCGGCATAGTTCCACCGGCGGTGCGGCGGCACGGTCTTGCGCAGGCCGAGATTGAAGGCCAACTGGCCGAACGCATCCTTCAGGTCATCGAATGCGAACCACAGCGCGTCCAGGTGTCCACGGCCACGCCGAGTGCCCACCAGCGCGAACAGATGCGCGACGAAGAAGGCGGCGAATGTCCAGCCACAGATGCGATGGATCATCCCGCGCACGTAGCTGCCATTTGGCATCGCGCGGAACGGCCAACTCCACACTGCATCGGGGAATTTGTGGACGAACCCGGTGTACGCCAACAGAATGAACAACCCCATCAACAGGTAATGTTGGATGCGCATCCACCGGGTCAGGCGCGGCTCGCCGTCACCCTCCCGCACAGCGCGAACGTGCGCACGTGTCTTGCGGAGATAGTCGAGAAGATTGAAGCTCGCCATCCCGCCAATGGTCACCGCGATCAACGCGATGTAGAGTCGCGAAATGAAATTCACAATCCACGGTTTGCCTTCCGCGGCGCCCGGGGGCGCGTGAATCTTAAAAAACTCCGCGCTCATCCGCGTGCCAATGCCGGGATGACATTTGCCGCAGGTTTGTGGAAGGTTCTGTGGACTAATCGTCGACAGCGGATCGCTGGCGGGCAGGATGTCGTGCACGCCGTGGCAGGAGGCGCAATTGGCTGCGGTAAGATTGCCGCCCTGCAAAGCCAGGCCGTGGAAGCTCTGAATGTAGGTGGTGAACACATTCGGTGGTAACCGGTACTGTGTGACAATTCGTTGCGCCGCGTGACACTGGCCGCACGTCTCAGGGATGTTGGCCGGGGACACGCGGGAGGTGGCCAGCCTGACCGCCTGTATCGAGTGTTCACCATGGCAATCGGTGCAAACCGGCGCATCGCGCACACCGGCTTTGACCGCTTGACCGTGAACGCTGCGCATGTAAGTTTGATCGACGTTCTCATGGCATTTCCCGCATGTGCTGGGAACGTTTTGCCAGTAGAGTTTGGACGCTGGATTGGTTGACTTGTGCAGATCGTGCGAACCGTGGCAATCCGTGCACACCGCCGCCTTCATGTCTTTTTGTTCCAGCAATGCGATGCCGTGAACGCTCTTCTCGTAGGTCACGACCGGGGCACGCTGGCGGAGATGAAACTTCTCCATCTCCGCGGCGTTGCCGTGGCACTTGGCGCAGGTCTGCGGAATGTTGCTGTGGTAAACAGGCGACGCCGGATTACGGTAGTTCAGCAATTCGTGAGGACTGCCGTGACAGGTCTGGCAGGTCGCGGCCTCTTGAACCCCTTTGCTTAGCGCCGTGCCGTGGTCGCTCTTGAGGTAAATGTCCGTCTCGATGCGGTGGCATTGGCCACAACTGACCGGCTTGTGCGTCTCGCTGTGCGGCAGATCCGTGATGTCGGTGTGGCAACTGGTGCAGAGATTCTTCGCGTGGATCGAGTGCGAGAACTTCTCTTCGTCGACGAACAGCGAAACCGCCTTGCCTGCGGCGTTGGTTTTGACGAGCTCCTTGTCCGCGTGACAGGCGAAACAATCAGCATTGTCGATGGCCTGCGCTTGTGGCGCGGGCCAGAACCAAAGTGTCAGTATGCAACCGCATGCTGCCCACCAGTTGTTATGATGCCGCATAGCTGTGCAACCCACTCAGCAGGTAGTTCACGCCGAAGTAGGTGAAAATGACCGACGCGAATCCCAACACCGAAATCCACGCCGCCCGTTTGCCGCGCCAGCCGCGCATGAACCGGCAGTGCAGGAACACCGCGTAGATGAACCACGTGATCAGCGACCACGTCTCTTTCGGATCCCAACTCCAGTACGTCCCCCACGCCGAGTTCGCCCAGACCGCGCCGGAAATGATCCCGACCGTCAAAAATAGGAACCCGAACGAGATCGTCTTCGCCGTCGCCGTATCGAACGCGTCGGCAAGTTCGGCGCGTCGGCTCGCGGTGAGCAGATAACCGAAGCTCGCGGCACACGCGACTCCGAACGCGCCGTAGCCGAGGAAGCACGCGAGCACGTGAAACGTCAGCCAGTTGCTTCGCAGGGCCGGCATCAGCGGTTTGATCGCGTTGTCGTGGTACGTGCTCGCGTAGGCCAACGCCAGCGCCGCCAGCAACGCCGTCGCCGCGCCGAGCGCCGGGATGTCCAGCTTCACGCGCAGCGCCAGATAGACCGCCACGACCGCCCACGCGAACAGCACCAGCGACTCGAACATGTTGCTGAACGGCGCGCGCCCGGCTTCGGCCCAGCGCCAGATCATGTACACAGTCTGCGCCACAACGCCCGCCGTCAGAAACAACGTGACGACGACGCCGAATCGTCGTTTGCTGGAAAACAAGTTAGCCGCCGAGAATAGCAGCGCCGTCAGATAGCCAGTCAGGCTGAGATTGAATACGAGCGTCATGATCGTTCTCCTTCGCCGCGCCGATCTTCGGCAACAGCGCGGTCGTGTGTTTCTGAATGATGGCGCGGCACAGCGCCAACTCTTGTTCGCGATGGTGCACGTTCTGGCGCACGATCGCTTCGAGGTCGTCGATGTTGTAGAGGTAAACGTTGTCGATCCGCTGCGCATCCGGATCGATGTCGCGGGGCACGGCGATGTCGATCAGGAACAATGGGCGATTGCGCCGCGCTTGCATCAACTTCTCCACTTCCGCGCGATGCAAAATCGTTTGCGGGCAACCTGTCGAGCTGACCACGATGTCCACCTCCGCCATCGACTTCAGGCAATCGTCGAATCGAATCGCCTGCCCGCTGAATTCCGCGGCAAGCGCCTGCGCGCGGTCGAAAGAGCGATTCGACACGAGGATCGATTTCGCACCTTTCTTCGCGAGGTGACGCACACAGGCTTCGCCCATCTTGCCCGCGCCGATGATCATCACCGTGTGCTTTGACAAATCTTGTCGGAAAATCTTCTCCGCCAACTCAACGGCCACGCTGCCGACGGAAGTCGCGCCGCGCCCGATGGCTGTCCGTGTGCGGATTTCTTTCACCGTTTGAAACGCTTTCTGGAACACCCGATTGAGCTTCGCGCCTGTCAGCCGCGCCGCGTGCGCCGACTCGTAGGCTTGTTTCACCTGTCCCGTGATCTCGGTTTCGCCGAGCACCATCGAATCAAGCCCGCTCGCGACCGAGAACAGATGCGCGACGGCGTCCGCGCCTTCGTGAACGTAGAGATGCTCGCGCACATCGCAGGGGAACTTCGCCAGCAACTGGAAGATGGACTTGACGTTGCCGTTGACCGTCGGCGCGACGCCATAGATTTCGACGCGATTGCACGTGGAGAGCAACACCACCTCGTCGAGACCGCCGACAGTCCGCAACCGGCAGGCGTGGCAACTGAGTTTGGAAGGGCTGACCGCCAGTTGTTCGCGCAGCGCGACCGGCGCGGTCTTGAAGCTCAGACCCGCGACAAAGATGCTCATGCTTGTTTCCTCCGTTCATTGAGCCAGGGGTTGAGATAGAAAACGATGAACAGGCCGACGATCATCAGGCTGAAGCCGGTGTAAACAACGGGCACGCCGGGATCTTTCACGACTTGCAGCGAGGTGTAGCTCGGGTCCTCGGGATTGTAGCCCGACTGATAGAACGTGTAACCCTTGTAGGAGATCGGACTGTTGACCTCGATGGTCTTCGACTTCACGATCGCGTCGCCTTCGACGATGTCGAGCGTGCTCTTGAAACTCTTGATCGGACCGTCCGCGCTCTTCGCCAGATAAGCCATCTGGAGCGGACTCGCCGTGGTCCCGTGGCCGAACTCGGGGAACTTCGCGAACAGCCAGCGGTGATTGTGATACGTCGGCCCGTTGACGGCGACGAGGATGGCCGGATTGCGCGGCTCGTTGGAACGCGACGTGATTTCGCGTGTCTGCATGTCCACGACGAAGTCCGGCACGTACCGAAGAATCTTCAACGTGAACTCGCCAAACTTCTGCTCGACATCAAGCCGAACCGGCAACGCGGCCTTCAGGTTCTTTTCCGGCCAGGAGACGAGTAATTGTTCAGCGTTTTGGTGATCGTACCTCTCGATCTCGAATTTGGCCAGATGAATCCCAAACGGCAACGGCTGCGGACCGCGCTCGTCAACGAACTGCGCGACGGTCTGGCCTTCGCGGAATTCAAGATACCCCTTCTCGCCCCACACACCGCGAATCACAGCGCCGGACAGAATCAGCAGGAAGCTGATGTGCGTGAGCATCGAGCCCAACGCGCGCCCGCGCGCAAATCCCGTCGTCCGTCGGACTGTCGCGAAGCGACGCGAGCTGCACACCGCAACGCTCGACGACAGCACACACAGCAACCCGATGAACCACAGCGACGAGAACACGTGCGTCAAACCAATCTTGTCCAACAAATCGAATCGCGTCGCGGCTTCGGGATGCTTCGCCAGATAACGGGCAACGTCCGCGCCTTGCGGCAACAGTGTTCCCACCAGACAAGCCACTGCGATAATGATGACGACCGTGACCGCAAACTTCACCGAAGCGAGCCGGTCGAAAACCCGTGCGGTGAGCGGCTTCGTCGGCGGATTCAGTTTGTCGGTAGCTTGTCCCATGGCGACTTCTCTGGCGTCGCCCGTGGCTTAGCAGTGGCCTTGCCAGTGCATCCCGACCGACAACCCGATGACATGTAAGGTCTTGTCTTATCGGCTGTTGCCGTGCGCGAAATCGCGCTTCCGAGAGATGGCGCCGTCGGCTGTCCAACCGACAACTTGGCGGGAAGCCCCCGTTTCCTGACAGCTTGTCACCGCGCGGAAAGGGCGGCAGACTAACTCGGTTTAGTTGTCTTCGGGGTTTGCCGAGAGATCGACGAGAAGGCCGAACTCCTTTTCGAAGACGAGTCGTAGTATCTCGTCGCTGCCGTCCGGCGAAATCGCCCACCGCTCGCCATCCGCAGACTTGCCGCTGCAAACGCCTTCCCGGCCTGCGTACCTGCCGGTCAGAATCAGGACGCGAGAGCCGGTGAAGTCACTTTGCTGTTTTGTCTTTCGCGATGTCACAGTTCGCCTTCAACGCTTGCCTGATTTTCTCCGTCACCTTCTGTCTTCTGGCTTCTACCTTCTGACCTCTGCCCTGCCCCAACTCGTGTTCCCAAATCCGCAGCACGCGCCAGCCGGCTCGCCGCAACCTCTGATTCACAACTCGGTCTCGTGTCCGGTTGCCCGCCAGCTTCTTCTTCCAGAACGCCCGGTTCTTGGCCGGCATGTTCGCATGACGAGGACATGTACAGCGAGGCAGTGCTTCACTTTCCGAGCGTGACCTGGCATTCTACCCAAAACCAATTGGATGGATACCGAGATTGCAACTCCTGCACTTCGCGCGTGGTACAGCGCGGCGGTGACAGACTTCCTCGAATCCCCAACCGAGACAATCCTCGGACGATTGGTCGCCAATAGCAGCTTCACCATTCTGCCGTCGCAGCGAGACGCGTGGGTTGGACAAATCGAAATCCTGCGAGCTTCTCTTGCGGGTCTCACCGGCACACTGTTCTTGGAGTTCAACATCCCACGGATGGGACGACGGATTGACGCAGTTCTAGTGACCGGGCCGATTGTCTTCACGGTGGAGTTCAAAGTTGGCGAGAAAGAGTTTGAACGAACGGCGGTTGATCAAGTTTGGGACTACGCGCTTGACCTCAAGAACTTTCATGAGGCAAGTCACACTGTCTCAATTGTACCAATCCTCGTTGCAACGAACGCCTCAAGGTCAGGCGCGGTCACACTTCGGGCCGACGGCGACCGGGTATATCGCCCAATTGCAGTCAACGCTGAAGGGTTGCGCGAGGTGCTGGACACAGCCATCCAAACAGTCACCGGTTCCAAGCTCAGCAGCCAAGAATGGGTTCAAGCACCTTATCACCCAACACCGACGATCATCGAAGCCGCTCGCGCCCTGTATGCGCAACATTCGGTCGAAGCCATCGCGCGCTACGACGCAGGCGCGCGCAATCTACGCGTAACGTCACGCCGCATCGAGGAATTGGTTGATGAGGCCCGGCAGAAGGGCCGCAAGATCATCTGTTTCGTTACCGGCGTTCCCGGCGCCGGCAAGACACTCGTCGGATTGAACGTGGCGACTCGACGACGCGAACGCAACCAACCTACACACGCCGTCTTTCTCTCCGGCAATGGCCCACTGGTGGCCGTACTCCGGGAAGCTCTCACGCGCGATGAGGTCATTCGACGGAAAGAGCAAGGCGAGAAAGTTCGCAAAGGAAAGGTCGCCGAAAGCGTCAAGGCGTTCATCCAAAATGTCCATCATTTCCGCGATGAGGCGTTGATTGATGCCGGGCCGCCGATTGACCGTGTGGTTATCTTCGACGAAGCGCAGCGTGCTTGGAATCATCAGAAGACCGCCAGCTTCATGCGCACCAAGAAGAAGCGCGCCAACTTCGCTCATTCAGAGCCTGAGTTCCTCATTTCGTGCATGGATCGCCACCAAGATTGGGCGGTCATTGTGTGTCTCGTTGGCGGCGGTCAAGAGATTCACACCGGCGAGGCTGGCATCGATGCTTGGATTGATGCGGTAAACAAACATTTCCCTCAATGGCACATGTACATCTCGCCGAAACTGACCGACAGCGAGTATGCTGCCGGTAACACCTTGGAGAGTGTGCAGCACCGGCATGACACCCATTTTGATGAGAGCTTGCATTTGGCTGTGTCCATGCGGTCATTCCGGGCTGAAAATGTTTCCGCCTTCGTTAAGGCAATTCTGGACTGTGAAGAACAACTCGCTCGTGATGCTTTCTCGAAACTGTGTCGCCGGTATCCGATCGCTCTCACGCGCAATCTCGCTCTGGCCAAGCAGTGGATACGCGACCACGCGCGGGGATCGGAACGCTATGGGTTGGTGGCCTCATCCAGTGCGCAACGACTAAAACCTCATGCAATTGATGTGCGGGTCGATGTCGATCCAGTTCAATGGTTTCTCAACGATAGGGAAGACACCCGGTCGAGCTACTATCTTGAAGATGCCGCAACGGAGTTTCAGGTCCAGGGACTTGAACTCGACTGGGTGTGTGTCACATGGGATGGTGACCTGCGGTTTTCTAATGCTGGGTGGAGTTTTCACGATTTCTGCGGTGACCGGTGGCGCAATGTTGCGAAGCCCGAGCGACAGGTCTATCTCCGAAACGCCTACCGGGTGTTGCTTACACGCGCTCGTCAGGGAATGGTTCTCTTCGTGCCCGAAGGTGACCATTGCGACCCCACTCGCTCTCCCGCCTTCTACGATTCCACCTTCAGCTATCTTGCCGGCTTGGGCTTACCGCTTCTGCAGCAATGACACCAGAAGCCGGCATTACTTCAGCCAGCCGATTTTGACTTCGTCTTCGACCTGTTTGAAGTCGTGGTCGCCGGTGACGAGTTCGGCGTTGCGGAGTTTGGCCAGCGCGGCGGCAAAGGCGTCGGCGTATGCCAGTTTGCCGCTGGCTTTGTAGAAAGCGGCTTGCCGGACCAGATGCAGGTCAGACTCGACCGGCACAAGTTCAATCGGCATAATCGCCATCTCTTTGGCCTTCTGTTCCGCAGCCTCCTGCGAAACCTTGCGCATTGTGTTGTAGTACACTTCGCCCCAGTTCACGACACACAGCAGCAGCTTGTGCCTGCCGCGGTCGGCTTTGGCCAGGAGTTTCTCGACTTCTTCCGCAGCTGGCTCGTCCTCGAAAAACGCCAGCAACGCCCAGCTATCCAGAACCTTCGTGGCCATGTCAGAGTTCGCGCTCCCGCTTCCGGTCTTCCATCAACGCCTTCAACACACCAGTGCCCTTGAGCGAGCCGCGCAGGCTCTTGAGGTACTTTGGCGTGATCGGCTTGAGGATGATGTGGTCGCCCTCCGCATATACCTGCGCTCGCGAGCCTTCTTCGATCTCAAACTCCTTTCGAAGCCAGCGCGGGATCACCACCTGCCCTTTCACGGTGAAATAGATGGTGTCGGTCTTGTGAGTTGTCTTCATTGCCGGATATCCTACGGCAAGGAAGCAAGTAAGTCAACAGGCTATTTAGTTGGAATTTTAGCCGTGCGGAAGACTTCTTGCGGAGTTACCAACACCGTATGAGGCGTTCTCGGCGTGGCGGACACTCAACCATCTGCGCAGCTTGTCACGCAAAACAAACAACGCCGCGTGGGTCGCACGCGGCGTTGCGGGAACAGCTTCGGTTAGTGTTTCACCTTCGGGTCGGGATGCGCGATCTGCGCGTACGCTTGGTCGTAATCGAAGCCGACTTTCTTGCCGTCCTTGGTTGTGTAGCGATCAGGCTTCCAGGTCGGGTTCTGGTCGTTGTGGCACATCTCGCAGCTCTTCGATGCGGGATAGACCAAGCCGCCCTCGATTGCCTTCGCTCGGTCTTCCATCGTGGTCTTGGCCATGTATTTCTTGCCGGGGCCGTGGCAGGACTCGCAGGTGACGCCATCTTCAGGTTTGATCTTCTCGGTGGCGACCGATTCGGTGAAATTATACGCGGTCGAATGACATCTCAGGCATTTACCGCTGGTCTGCGGATTGTCGACGCCGACCTTGGCGCCGGCAGCTTTGGCCTCGGGCGTGCCGAGGAGTTCGAATGCTTTGGCATGCGGACTCGCCTGCCACTTGCCCAAGGCGTTTCCGGTGTCTTCCGATTTATGGCAGATGCCGCAGGTCTTGACGCCGACGTAATTGGCCGCGTCGCGTTCGGCGGCCGCGCTGGTGAATGCGACGAGCACGACCGCCGCCAAGCTTACACAAATCGTCGATACTGCTGTCCGGTTGTTCATCGTCAGCTCTCCTTGAATGACTGGTTCACGTTCCGAACGGCAACTCGTATGCCAGTGTATGATACCGAACTCGTAACCAACTTCCACACAAATCTTTCGCTCATTGGTGCTCCGTGGATGGCGCGACGGCTTCGCGCGATTTCGCGCTGTCAGGTGCGTGATTCGGCGCAGTCAGCCGATGCGGCACGGCGTAGATGTCGAATTGATACCGCTGTCCGCGCCACGTGATCGTGCTCTCCGACAAATGACCCAGCACACCAAACACGATCGCCAGCAACAATCCCAGCACGCCGATGCTCACCGCGACAGGGCGTTTCCTCGGATGCCGTTCAGGGCTGCGGTCCAGAAACGGCCACAGCAGCAGCAGCAACGGCGGTATCAGCGAGACGAAGATGCCGAGCAACTTCGGGAAATACTTCAAGAGCTGATACGTCGAGAGGAAGTACCATTCGGGCTTGATGCCTTCGGGCGTGACGAACGGATCGGCCTTCTCGCCCAGTTCCACCGGCCACATCACCACGAGGGTAACCATCGCACCGATTAAGACGCAGAAGATCACGCCTTCCTTCAACACATGATGCGGGAAAAACGGAATCGATTGCTTCGGATCGAGCGGCTTTTCCTCGCCGACCCTCTCCATCGTCGCCAAGCCCTGCACGCGCATCAGGAACAAGTGCGTCGCCACCAGCATCGTCAGCACCCACGGCAGAACGACGACATGCAGCACGTAGAATCGGGCCAGTGTCTCGCCCGTCACGCCTTCGCCGCCACGCAGCAGCAGTTTGATGTAGTTGCCGGCCCACGGGATCGCGCCGGTGATCTCCGTGCCGACCGTCGTGGCCCAGTACGAAAGTTGATTCCACGGCAACAGGTAGCCGGTAAACCCGAACGTGATCGTGCAGCCGAAGATGAACACGCCCAGCACCCACGTCAACTCGCGCGGTTTCTTGTACGCCCCCATGAAAAACGTCCGCATCATGTGCACCAACACGCACAACACCATCAACGTTGCGCCCCACGCATGCAACCCGCGGATCAGCCAGCCGAAGTGCGCCTTGGTCATGATGAACCGGATGCTTTCGAACGCCGTGCTGGTCGTCGGCCGGTAATAAATCATCAGCAGGATGCCGGTGACGATCTGGTTCAGAAACAGGTACAGCGACAGACTGCCGAACGTGTGCCAGAACCCGGTGTGGGTCGGCAAGGGTTTGCCGGCTTGATGCTCGACGAACTCCTCAACGACCGGCATGTTGAATCGTTGGGCCAACCACGGCCGGATTTTCTCGTAAAGCTTCATGCCGATTTCACCATCACCTCGCCATTGACGACCGCGACTCCGTACTCAGCGAGCG
>Ga0335084_10002374_pt1 | contig 18128 bp, 19 predicted proteins | sample Lox_Sample_44_FD_206721 | JGI IMG/M metagenome (GOLD analysis project Ga0335084, IMG submission 206721) | Soil microbial communities from Loxahatchee National Wildlife Refuge, Florida, United States - Lox_Sample_4.4 | ecosystem: Environmental > Terrestrial > Soil > Wetlands | place: USA...
CGGCCTCTTCCGATTTCTTGAACGCCTCCGGTTCGGCCAGCTCCATGAGGATCAGCGTGGCCGGACCATCCCGATTTGTGTAATGAAGACGGTAGTAGGACCGGTTGGAGGCGTCCCCTGGAAGCGCGCGGATGGCGACGTTTGCAGGGGCGATGTCCAGCTTTGTTTTCAGGATGGCGAGAACGGTCTCTCGGTCGAGCATCGAACAAATTGTGCCATTAACCTTTTTTTCTGTCAACCGTTGAAAACGGGGTGGACTTGGGAGTATGATGCCCGCATGCGTATCCTCTTGCAGCATCCGAAACGGGAAACCGAGATCAAGGGGCCCAAGACCGTCGGCCAGCTGTTGAAGAGACTGGATCTTCTGCCGGAGGCCGTGTTGGTCCTCCGGGGCGATGAGCTGGTCACGGAAGACGAAGCGCTGCGGGAGGACGATATGATCGAGATACGGCCGGTGATATCGGGGGGATAACTGCAAAAGCGGGTGGCCGAAGCGGGGCGCCCCACCGAGCGCAGCCGGGGTCCCTACACCGGGCGGGGTGGCGAGCACGGTGGGGCTGCTGAAGGACAGGACCCGCTTTTGCCTGTGAATAGAGGAGATCCGTAGCTTGCGCTGCCGACGATGCGGCGGGAAGGCCGTTCTGAAAATGCCGCGGCATAACACCTCGGTTTGCGCCGCTTGCCTGAACGATTACGTCCTCGAGCAGGTCCGGCGGGCGATCCATGACCAGAAGATGTTCGAACGCGCCGACCGGATTCTGGTGGCCGTTTCGGGTGGAAAAGACAGCCTCACGCTGTGGGACATTCTGATTCGCCTGGGCTATGACACGGCCGGTCTGCATATCCAGCAGGGCATCGGAGATTATTCCGAGGCCTCCCACCGGAAAACGGCCGACTTCGCCCGGTCCCGCTCCGTCGAGCTGATCGTTCATTCTCTCAAAGAGGAAGAGGGAGCCGGGGTGCTGGAACTCGCCGACCTGACCGACCGGAGTCCCTGTTCGGCCTGCGGGGTGATGAAGCGGTACAATTTCAACCGGATTGCTCGCGACCGTGGATTCGACGTCCTGGCGACGGGCCACAATTTGGACGACGAGGCGTCCCGTCTCTTGGGCAATCTCCTTCGGTGGCAGGAGGATTATCTCGCCAAGCAGTCGCCGGCGCTTCCCTCCACCCATGAAAAGTTGGTAAAAAAAGTCAAGCCGCTCTACCGCCTGGCCGAGCGCGAGATCACGGCCTATGCGGTCGTCAACAAGATCGACTACGTGATCGAGGAATGCCCGATGAGCGTCGGGTCCAAGATGCTCGTGAACAAGGAGGTCTTGAACCGGCTCGAGGCGGACGCCCCCGGGACGAAGCAGGCCTTCTACTTCGGTTTTCTGGAGCGACGCAGAGGGGAAGACCTGTTTCGCGAAGACGAAAAGATTCAATCCTGCACCCGCTGCGGCCAACCGACCACGGGAGCGATCTGCTCCTACTGCCGGATTTTGGAAAAGGTAAAGGCCGCGACATGACAGCCCTGCGCCCCGGGGATCGCATCCATCTCGTCAGTAACAAAGGCCGGCGGTACAGCGTGGTGCTGCAAAAGGGCGGCGTCTTCCAGTTCAGCGGCGAGCGGTTTTCGCATGACGATCTGATCGGCCGGCCGGAGGGCGTTTCGGTCCGAACCTCCCGCGGGACGCCTTTCATCGCCCTCCGACCGACGCTCGCCGAGTATGTCCTTAAAATGCCGCGCGGCGCACAGGTGATCTACCCCAAAGACCTCGGACTGATCCTGATGTGGGCCGATATCTACCCCGGCGCGAAGGTTTTGGAGGCCGGAATCGGCTCCGGCGCGCTCACGATGGCGCTGCTTCGGTCCGTGGGGGAGAAAGGTTTTGTGATTTCCTATGAGATCCGCGAGGACTTCGCCAAGCGGGCCCAGGAGAACATCAACCAATTTCTGGGGCCGACGACGAATCTCGTTGTACGGCTGAAAAATATTTACGAAGGGATCGAGGACGGACCGGTGGACCGCTTGGTGCTCGACCTTCCGGAACCCTGGCATGTGGTTCCGCATGCCGTCACGGCCCTTCGTCCGGGCGGAGTTTTTCTCTGTCTGCTCCCGACCGTTCCTCAAGTCCAGCAGGTCGTCGCGGCCCTCCGGGCCGAGAAGGGTTTCGGGTTCATAGAATCCTTCGAGACGCTTCTTCGCACCTGGAATATCGACGGACGCTCCGTCCGCCCCGACCACCGCATGGTGGCGCATTCGGCCTTTCTGACCGTTGCGCGGCGTGTGGTTCCGCAGGAAACAACCTGATGCGCTTTGTTTAGTTTCGATATCGTTTTGCGCCATTCCGATTCAGATCCGATATAAATTGAATACCGCAACCACGAGGAGGGGGCACCCATGCTGAAAGAATTCAAGGAATTCGCGATAAAGGGGAACGCCATCGACATGGCCGTCGGGATCATCATCGGCGCGGCCTTCGGGAAGATCGTCAGCTCGCTGGTCAACGATATCTTGATGCCGCCCATCGGCCTCCTGGTCGGCAATGTGGATTTTTCCGGACTGTTTTTGAGTCTATCCGGACAGCCCTATCGGACGCTGGCCGAGGCGAAGGCGGCCGGCGGTGCGACCATCAACTACGGCCTGTTCATCAATACCGTCATCGATTTTCTCATCGTCTCGTTTGTCATCTTCATGCTGATTCGCCAGATCAATCGATTGAAGAAGGAGCCGGCCGCGCAACCGGCCGCGCCCACCACCCGGGATTGCCCCTACTGCTTCTCGGCGATCTCGATCAAGGCGACCCGTTGTCCTCATTGCACGGCTCAGGTGGAAAGGGCGAAGTAAGGGTTTGTCGTGCCACCCATGGGGTGTAAAAACCAAACTCGACCATTGTCATTCGTTCGACCGGGAGGAACTCAATATGAAGCGGATCATCTCTCTTGTTTTGATATCGGGTTTAATGGGAAGCGCCACGGTTCCGGCCTGGGCCGATGAACCTCCCCCGCCCTGGAAAGGGAGCGTGGGACTGGCCTATGTGGAAACCTCCGGCAACAGCTCGTCCAAGACGTTTTCGGGCGAACTGAAGGTCGAGCGAAACTTTTCATCCTCCAAGCTCACGCTACAGGGCAGCGCCATGTATGCCGAGAGCAACGACGTCACGTCGGACGAGAGCTGGTCCGGATCCCTCAAATACGATCGAAATCTCACCGAACGCAGCTACCTCTATCTTCTCCAGAAGACGGAGCGAAACACGTTCCAGGGAATCGAGTTCCGTTATACCTATCAGGGCGGTATCGGGTATTACCTCCTCAACAGTCCGGCCGACGTTTTGAAGACGGAGCTCGGCGCCGGCTATATTCACGAGGACCAGATCAACCCGTTCCCGGATCGGGGATTTCCGAGCGCGCGCGTCTTCGCCGGTTACACCCACAATTTCACCGAAAAGAACCGCTTCGATGAATGGGTGGAATACCTGCCGAATTTGAAAAATGGACAGGATTATCTGATCAACGAGGAAACGGCCGTGATTACGAATCTGGTTGGAAGTCTGGCCTTGAAGGTGTCCTTCGATGTCGCCTACGACAACCTTCCGCCGCCGGATCACGAGAAAAGCGACCGGACCTTCAAGACGGCCTTGCTGTACACATTTTAGGACGGGGCCGCTTTGGCGCCCGTATGGAACCGGTCGAGGGCGGCCAACCATCCGGCCGAGAGAAGGTAGGCCGCGGCGAGGGCGATCGGGACGGGGGAGTCGGCCGCCCACGGCCAGAACAGCCGGCCGTCGGGAAACGGGGAATGGATCACGCCGAACAGGGCCGCGATTCCGCCCGCGGCGAGAAACGCGGCCGCGGCCCTGAAACGATGATCGATGATCATGCTCAAGGCGCCGGCCCACAGCATCGAAGAGATGATGAAGCCGTTCGCCAGAATCGTGATCGTCCGGACCGTGACGGCCGCGTCTCCCGTCAATTTCTCCACGGACACGCCGGCGCCGCCGAGGGCCGAGGTGACCTGGATGAGGACGAGATAGGCGATGGCCGGAAGAAAGGCCATCGCCACGGCTTTGTGATGGGCCGCCGGCGTGGCCGAGAAGGCCTGCGCCAGGATTTCAAGACCGATGAAAACGAGGATCGGCGCGACGGCCGCTTCCGGAATGATGTTCACGATCCAGGCCAGATAGCCCAGCACCCCGCCCAGTCCGACAAATAAAGCCGTGGCGAGCGTGTAGCCCGCTCCGGCGCCCATGTCTTTATAGGCCGGCTGGCCGATATACGGCGTGGTCTGGAGCACCCCGCCGCACAGTCCGCCGATCAAGGTCGAGATCCCGTCCGTCAATACAATGTCGCGCGCGTTATACTCGTCGCCGCCGGCCGCGGCGCTCTCGGTCACATCGACGCCCCCGATCACGATGGTCAGCGCGAAGGGAAGCACGAGCGCCAAATACGGACCCAGGCCGGACAGGCCCTGGATGAATCCGGCCGTCGGCCGGGGCAGCGCCACGCGCCACCCGGCACCCGGGCCGGTCCGGATTTCCGGGGGGATCAGGCCCGCGGCCGAAAGGGAATAATAAAGCGCGACGCCCACCGCGACGCCCGCGAAGGCCGCCGGGATACCCCCGGGCAGCCGGACGCGTCCGATAAAACCGGTTAGGATGATCACCAGCGACAGAAAACCGACGAGGGGCTGGTGGAACACCTTGAGCAAGGGGAAAAAACCGATCATGAGAATGGCGATCCCCGCGATCGGACCCAGTAATCCGGCGCGGGGCACCAGCCGTCGGAGATAGGGGGTCAGAAAGGCCAGGGGGATTTTGACCCCTCCCGCCACGACGATCGCCGCCGTGGCGATTCGCCAGGCCGCCTCGGGATCTTTTGTGGCCGCAAAGGCCGGACCGATGATCCCGAACGAAAAGGCGAACAGGGAAATGGTGTCGATCCCGAGCGGCATCGCGGTGACGTCCGCGCGCCCGGTTTTCCGGGCCAGGCGGACCGCCATGACCGAATAGACCAGATCCCCGATGAGAACGCCGACCACCGATCCCGGAACGATCCTGTAGAGAACCAGTTCCTTTGGAAACCCAAAAACACCGATCAGGATCCCGCTTAAAATGACCAGCTGGGTGACGTTGTCCAGCATCAGTCCGAAAAACGCGTTGATGTCCCCGGGCCGAACCAGCAGGGAACGCTTCATAGGGCGGTCTCCATCGCAGGGATTGTAAAAACCTGCGGAAGTATATACCACGCCCCCGGTCGTGGCAAGCGTTGTTTGACTTTTCCGGCTTAAATCGGGTAGAGTACGGACGGCGTTTATGTTGCCCAGTCTTGGGGAGAGGGGGTGCCCCGGCCGATCCTCAACTTAGACGAATCTATGTTTCTCTCTAAACTTGTGGGCTAGGGTTTGGACGCATGAGGAGGCCACATGGATACGGAGAAGGTCACCAAGGTTTACTCTGCTTACTCCGGTTTCTACGATCTGCTTTTCGGAAAGATTTTTCATAATTCCCGTGCCGCAGCAATCGATTTGCTGGACTTAAAATCGGGCGACCGTATACTGGAGGTCGGGGTGGGAACGGGCCTTTCACTTCCCCTGTATCCCCGGAACTGTTCCGTCATCGGGATCGACCTGACCGGGCCGATGCTTGAGCAGGGCGCCAAGAAGATCAAGAGGCTCGGGCTGGATCACGTCTATCTGCAACAGATGGACGCCACCCACATGGCCTTTCGGGATAATCTTTTTGATGCGGTCGTGGCGGCGTATGTCATGAGCACCGTCCCGCGTCCCCGGGCCGTGCTGGCCGAGATGATCCGCGTCTGCCGCCCCGGCGGGAAAATCGTCCTGCTCAACCATTTTTCCAACGGAAACCGCCTGGTCTCCCGGGTCGAAAAAACGATCTCGCCCCTTTGCACCTGGATCGGCTTCCGCTCGGATCTTTCGCTGGAGTCGCTTCTGGATCGAACCTGTCTGGATGTCGAACAAAATCTCAAAGTCAACCCCTTTAACTACTGGCATATCGTCCAGTGCGTCAATCGGAAGCCGATCAACGGTGTTTCTTATCCGGAACGGGCCCGCTTGGGCACCATGACATCCAATTGAGGATGGGCTAATCCCATGCACCGGGGCGTACCGTTCAATCCGCATCTTTTTTTTCTGGCCCATATCTTCTTCCTCGTCGTCTTCGTCGCCCTGGTCTGGGCCCTCGTGGTGGTGATCAAGAAACGCCGCGAGCCCAAGGCGCTGATCCTTTCCATCCTTCCGATGGCGCTGATCTTCATCACCACCTACTTCGCGACCCGCGTGCCGATCGCCCATCAGGTGATCAATATCTTCTACAACGCCATCCTGATCTTCAACGCCGTATATTTTTGGAAGACCGGCCCGAGCCCGACCGGGCCGCTCTACCTCGCCTCGGTCATCGGCACCGCCCTCGACTTCGCGATGCATTTCGTCATCATGTGACAGAGCTTTTCGGTGATGAAGGCCTCTGTCAGGACTGAGTAGGGGCGTACGGCCGTACGCCCCTACGAAATTCCCTTTTTCAATGTATTAGGGAGACGATCAGGCGGGTTCGATCACGCATCGAAGGGGGAAGCCGGCCGAGCGGGCCGCTTCGATCGTCTGTTGCTGGCGCAGCTCGGCCTCTTCCAACGGCAGCACGTCCACGACGGCCGCGCCGGTATTGTGGGTTTCGAGCATCAACTCGACCGCCGTGGCGGGATCCTTTTTGAAGATCGCGATCAGGATATGGACCACAAAGTCCATCGTTGTGACGTTATCGTTCAGAAAAATCACCTTGTAAGGCGGGAGCGTTTTTTCACGGATCGCTTCGTCCGTTTCTTGAATCGTGCCGGGTTGAGTGATCGTGGGCATCGGAATTCCGTAGTCGTATTGGTTTTTTTTCGCATTATAACATAGACATAAAGGCTGTCGCAGCACAACTTTATCTTGCTTTTCCGACCGATTGTCTGTATAGTGGCCCAACCCTGTAAAGCCCACGGTCCTGGAAGGATGGGCTGGGGGAGTGGAACAGATGATCGCGAAGGAACATTCGAGAATGAGATCGAAAGTGAGTCTCAAAATGACGTTGAAATTGATCTGGATCCTGAGCCTGTCACTGGCTGCCTTGCCCTTGTGGCTTGACCCGGCCCGGGGCGAATCCGCAGCGGGCGCCAAACTCATGACGGTCTCGGCCGGCGAAGAGATCTCGATCGAATACACTTTAAAACTCGAGGACAAGACCACGGTCGACTCCAATGTGGGGGGCGAACCGTTTAAATTTATTCAGGGAGAGCACCAGGTTGTTCCCGGTCTCGAGACGGCACTGGAGGGGCTTAAGGTGGGCGACAAAAAAACGATCAAGGTCGTCCCGAAAGACGGATACGGCGAAGTCGATCCCAACGCCGTCCAGGAAGTGGATAAGTCCCGAATCCCGCCGGAAGCCCTGGTCATCGGAACCCCCCTTGAAGGGACCGACCCTACGGGCCATCCGATCAATGCCCGGGTGAGTGAGATTAAGGAAAAGACGGTCATCCTTGATCTGAACCATCCCCTGGCCGGTAAAACGCTTTTTTTCGATGTTAAAATCCTCGATATCCAGGCTCAAAACAAGTCGGACTCACAAGACCTTCCCAAATAACGTCCCCGGATCGGTTAGGAAATCTCCCACACGTTCCGGATCAACAACGGTGAGTTGTACCCTCTTTATAGGTCTTTTGGCCCATCCGCATGGGACTTATAGTCCCTTGACCAAGCTTTAAAAGCATGATATTGTTGAAAACCTGGTAAAAATAAAGACCGATCAAAGCCCTTCGATCGTTGCAAAGGAGTGAGATGATTTCCCAGACGGCAGCCTACCTTTCCCAGTATTTTTCGATTTTTATTTTTATCGTGCTGGCCATCGGGTTCGGAGGGGTCACGCTGCTCCTCAGCAACGTTGTTCAACCGCGTCTGGACCTGGAAGAAAAATTATCCCCCTACGAATGCGGGAGCGAGCCGATCTCGGATGCGCGGAATCCATTTCCGGTCCGGTATTACATCATCGCGATGCTTTTCGTGATCTTCGATGTCGAGATGATCTTCATTTATCCCTGGGCGATCGTCTTCGACAAGATCGGATTCTGGGGACTCTTTGAAATGGTGGTGTTCATCGGCTTGTTTGTCTTCGGCTATATCTATGCCTGGAGGAAGGGAGCCCTGCAATGGGAGTAGGAACCCTGGACGGCGAGGGCGGCCTCGTAACCACGACGATCGAGCAGGCGGTCAACTGGGCCCGCAAGGGATCCCTCTGGCCCCTGACCTTCGGCCTGGCCTGCTGCGCGATCGAGATGATGGCGGCGGTCTCGGCCCGGTACGACATCGACCGCTACGGGGCCGGCGTGTTCCGCGCATCGCCGCGGCAGTCGGACCTGATGATCGTGGCCGGGACGGTCTGCCGGCGCATGGCCCCCGTGATCCGGAAGATTTACGATCAGATGCCGGAGCCCAAGTACGTGATCGCGATGGGCTCCTGCGCGACGTCCGGAAATATTTATAACAGCTATGCCGTGGTGCAGGGCGTGGACCGCTTCGTTCCGGTGGACATTTACGTTCCGGGCTGTCCTCCCACTCCCGAGGCCCTCTTCGACGGAATATTAAAACTCCAGCAGAAAATCATGAAGCAAAAGGTTTTCATCAAAAGCCCGATCCTGGGGGCGACGAAGGTTTAAGGCCATGCATCCGAACGCGGAAAAAATCCAGGCCCGGTTTCCGGAGGCCTTCCTCTCGGCGAAGGAATGGCGGGGCGACCTGGCCGTGACGGTCAAAAAGGACGCGATCGTTCCGGTTGGCCGTTACCTGCACGACGATCCCGGGATGGACTTCGATTACATCGTCCATGTCTCCTCGGTCGATTATCCGGAAGATCCGGAGCGCTTCGAGGTGGTGTACGAGTTTTACTCGATCCGCCGCCGCGAGCGGATCCGGATCAAGGCCCGCGTGACGGAGGAGGACGGCTCGATCGATTCGGTGACCGGGATCTGGAAGGGCGCCGATTTCATGGAACGGGAGGTGTTCGACATGATGGGGATCCGCTTCAATCACCATCCCGATCACCGCCGCATCCTCATGCCGGACGAGTACGACGAAGGCTATCCCCTCCGGAAGGATTTTCCCCTGGCCGGAAAAGGGTGGCGCGACACGTTCGAGTTCATCACCGAGGGGTCTCACAAGAAGACGACATGACGACGGAAACCAACCCCAAGACGGTCGAACCCGCGCCCGAGCATCCCGTGGCCGGAGTTCCCGTGCCGAACAAGGCGCTTCCGCTGCTCCGGACCGAGAAGTTGATGCTCAACATGGGTCCCCAGCACCCCAGCACCCACGGCGTCTTGAAGGTCGTCCTGGAGCTGGAAGGGGAGCGGATCGTCAAGGCCACGCCGGTTTTGGGCTTCCTCCATCGCGGGGTGGAAAAGCTGGCCGAGGACGGGACGTATCACCAGTTCATCCCGCACACCGACCGCCTCGATTACGTCTGCGCGATGTACAACAACTTCGCCTACGTCCGCGCCGTCGAAAAACTGCTGGACATGAAGGTGCCGGAGCGGGCCGAGTACCTCCGGACGATCGTGGCCGAGATCCAGCGGATCATCGGCCATCTCTTCTGGCTCGGGACGCAGGCGCTGGACATCGGCGCGATGACCGTTTTCTTCTATACCTTTCGGGAACGGGAAGTGCTGTTGGACTTCTTCGACGACCTGTGCGGCGCGAGGCTCACGACGACCTGGTACCGGATCGGCGGGGTCGAAAACGACATCAGCCCCAAGCTGATCGATCACCTCTACAAATTTCTGGAGAACTTCAGCGAAAAGCTGGACGAGTACAACGCGCTGCTGGAGACCAACCGGATCTGGCTCGCGCGGACGAAGGGCATCGCCGTAATCTCGGCCGAGGATGCGATCAGCTTCGGGCTGTCGGGGCCGACGCTTCGGGGCTCCGGCGTGGATTACGACCTCCGAAAGTACGAGCCCTACGGGGCCTACGACAAGGTCCAGTGGGAGGTGCCGGTCGGAAAGAACGGCGACACCTACGACCGCTACTGGATCCGGATCCTGGAGATGAAGGAGAGCGCCAAGATCGTCAAGCAATGCCTCGATCAGCTGCCGCAAGGGCCGTACATGGTGGAAGACCCGCGCGTGACGCTTCCGCAAAAAGACAAGGTCTTCACGAACCTGGAGCATATGATCCGTCAGTTCAAGCTCTTCACGCAGGGGTTCAATACGCCGCCCGGTGAAATCTATTGCGGCACCGAGGCGCATAAGGGCGAGCTCGGGTTTTATATTGTGAGCGACGGGAGCGGGAAACCCTACCGCCTGAAGATCCGCGCCCCTTCGTTCGTTCACATGGGCGCCTTCGATTATATGGCCCGCGGCTACATGATCGCCGACATCGTCACGATTTTTGGAACCTACGACATTGTGATGGGGGAGTGTGATCGGTAAGGCAGTAAGGAGTGAGGTGTAAGGAGTAAGGAGAAAAATCTGTCTCCTCACGCCTGACTCTTCACTCCTCACGAAGCGTTCAACGAGGAAAAAGCGAAATGGGTACACGAGACGCAAAAGAAGCGAGGCTCCTGGGGGCCGGGGAGGAGATCGAGCTCACGATCGACGGCCAGAAGGTCACGGCCACCTCGGGCCGGTCGCTTTACGATGTGCTGAGCGGGATGGGAAAGATCATCCCGGCGATGTGCTACCACTACACCTTCACGCCCTTCGGGTCCTGCGGGATGTGCCTGGTCGAGGTCGAGGGCAAAAAGGCGCCCGTCCGTTCCTGCACCGCCTCGGCCCAGGCCGGCATGGTCGTCCGGACCGAGACGCCGGAAATGAAGGAGGCCCAGAAAAAGGCGCTGATCAAGCATCTGTCCACCCATCCGTTGGACTGTCCGGTTTGCGACGCCGACGGCCATTGCGAGCTTCAGGATTTCACCTTCCAGTTCGGCATCGGCGAGGTGCCCAACGTGAAGCAGAAGGGGATCCCGGAAGACACCCGGTCCCTCGTCCTCGACTTCAACATGAACCGCTGCATCGTCTGCGGACAGTGCATCAACGTCTGCAAGGAGGTCCAGCTGGTGGACGCGCTGACCTTCCTGAAAAAAGACGGCAACACGATCGTGACGGCGAAGGAGGACAAGCCGCTTTATTGCGAGTTCTGCGGCGACTGTCTCGCGGTCTGCCCGGTCGGCGCCATCACCAACAAGTTCTCCAAATACCTCTACAAGCCCTGGCAGATGAAGAAGACGCTGACCACCTGCCCGTATTGCGGCGACGGCTGCCAGATCGCGGTCGAGACCAAGGACAACCGGATCGTCCGCGTCACCTCCAAGTTGTCGTGGAAGTCCAAGTGGGGGGAGCGGGCCGATACCGCCAAGGGACACGGCGGCATCTGCGGGCGGGGCCGCTTCGGGTTTCAGATGGTCAACAGCCCTGACCGGCTCAAGCTTCCTCTCGTCCGAAAAGAGGGCCGCCTGGCCGAAACCCCCTGGCTGGACGCCCAGGACCTCGTCGCCGGGGAATTGTCGAAGATCAAGATGGAGCACGGCGGACAGGCGATCGCCGGCCTGATCTCGGCCCGATGCACCAACGAGGACATCTATCTTTTCCAGAAATTCATGCGGGTCGGCCTGGGGACGAACCAGATCGACAGCACCGCACGCTACGGCCAGATGAATGTCGTCGCGGCCCTGCGCAAGGCCTTCGGGACCCCCCGCATCCGTATGATGAACAACGCGGAGCAGGTGACGAAGGCCGATGCGATCTTCATCATCGGGTCGGACATCACCGAGACGCATCCCGTATTCAATATCCGGGTGAAGGAGGCCTTGCGGAAATACAAGGCGAAGGTGATCGTGGCCGACCCGATCTCGACCCCCATGGCCAAGCTGGCCACCCATCATCTGGCGATCAAACCCGGCTCGGAACGCGCCTTGATCCAGGGGCTGGTCGGGATCATCCTGGAGCGCGGCTTGTGCGACGAGACCGTTTTGCAGAAATATCCGTCGGCGGTCGAGGCCTTGAAGGCGGCCGCGGCGGCCGTCCCGATCGGGGCGGCGGCCGAAGAGACCGGGATCGCCCCGGAACGATTGGCCGAGGCGGCCGAGATCCTGGCCAAGGCCGAACGCGGGGTGATCCTCTTTGAAGAAGGGATCACGAAGCGGCGGAACGGCTATCAAAACGTCCTGAACCTGGTGGACCTTGCGCTCGTCGCCGGCTGCTTCGAGAAGGACGGCGCCGGCCTGAACGCCCTGTGCGAGGAGAACAACGAAATCGGCGTGATCGACATGGGCGGGGCATCGGAGTTCCTTCCGGGGGCGTCGGAGTACCAGAACGCCGAGGCCCGGGCCAAAATTTCGAGGGAATGGCGGGAAGAGCTCCCGACCACGCCCTCCGCCGATCTCGCCCGGATCCTGGAGCGCGCCCGGAGGGGCGAGATCAAGGCGCTCTACATCGTGGGGGAAGATCCGGTCGGCACCCTTCCGGCCTCGATGGGCGCGGCCGAGGCGCTTTCGAAGATCGATCTCGTGATCGTGCAGGATCCCTTCCTGACCGAGACCGGCCGGCTGGCCCACGTCGTCCTGCCGGCGACGACCTACGCCGAGAAGGAAGGGAGCTTTACCAGCATGGAGGGCAAGGTCAATCCCGTCCGCATGGCCCTGGAGCCGATCGGGGAAAGCAAACCGGACTGGGAGATTTTCTCGGAGCTGGCCTGGAGGATGAACGTTCCGCTGGAGTACGGGAGCGCCAAGGAAATTCACCGCGAGATCGCCAAGACGATTCCGGGCTATTTTACGACGAAGCCGGAGCCCTTGCCGATCCACCTGTCCGCTTACCTCAACAACGGCTATGCGCAGGAAACCCATGCGCGCTACGCCGTGAAGCTCCGCCCCGATCCGTCTTCCGTCCCGGCCGATTATCCCTTCACGTTGGTCCTGGGCCAGATCCTGTACCACTCCGGAAAATATTCGACCCGGGCCGAGGGCTTGATGAAGATCTATAACAAGGCGCTGCTTCAGGTCGGTCCGGCGGATGCCGAGCGGCTCGGGCTGGCTTCGGGCGATCGGGTGATCCTCAAATCGCCGTCGGGTCAGACGGAGGTCGGGGTGGAGGTTCAGCCCCGTCTTCCGGCCGGGTTGGTCTTTTTCCCGGAGCATTTCAACTCTCCGCCCGTCAAGGACCTGATCGCGGCCGAGGTCGATCCGGTCACCCGCGTGATTTACCACAAACAGGGCGCGGTCGCCATTCATGCCAAGCCGAAGGCGGCTTCCGCCCCGGGCGGCAACGGACAAGGAGCCTCCGCGTGAAGCGAAGCCGCAGCCTGATTCAAAAGATCCTGATGCTGGAAATCGTCAAGGCCTTATGGGTGGTTTTCCGGCATATGTTCGGCAAAGGGGTGACCTTCCAATACCCGCACGTGAAACGGGCGCTGCCCGATACGCATCGCGGGGCGTTGGGCCTGTTGCGCTACGACGACGGAGTGGAACGTTGCGTGGGATGCGATCTGTGCGAGGCGGCCTGCCCGTCCCGCTGCATCAAGGTCGTGAGCGAACAGATCCCGGACAAGCCGCTGGTCCGCTACGCCAGCGAGTTTTACATCGACATGACGAAATGCGTCTTCTGCGGTTTCTGCGTGGAAGCCTGCCCGGTCAACGCGCTCGGGATGACGAAGCTTTACGAGTATTCCACCGAAAACAAGCGAGACCTTTATTTCGATAAGAAGAAACTGTACGAAATCGGCGAAAAATATTTCGCCGACGCGAAGGCGTACCTCGTGGCCCACCGTCAGGAACAGGCCGATGAAACCGCCAAAGCGTACCGGTACAAATTCCCGTTCCCCGTCCTGACCGAGAAAAAGGAGTAGCCGGCCGTCCATGGTCCAGCAGGTGTTCTTCTACTATCTGGCCTTCGCCAGCATCGCGAGCGCCGTGCTGACCGTCGGTTTGAGAAACCCGGTCCATTGCGGCCTTGCCCTCTTATCCCTGCTGTTCCACATCGCAGGGTTTTTTGTTTTGTTGAACGCCGAGTTCATCGCGGCGGTTCAGATCATCATCTATGCCGGCGCGATCCTGGTGCTCTATCTTTTTGTCCTGATGCTCCTGAACCTCAAGAGCGAGGAGCGCTATCTCCATCGCCGCTACGCCCTTTGGATGTTCTTCGGCCTGCTGGCCGCGGGCCAGGCCTTCTGGCTCCTCCTCCATTCGCCCTTTGCGGGTAAGCCCGGGGATGTGACCCCGGACAAGATCACCCAGTTCGGGCACAGTCAGACGATCGGGATCGTATTGTTCAACGACTACTTCCTTCCGTTTGAAATCGTCGGCGTCTTCCTGCTGGGCGCGATCATCGGCGCGATCGTGCTGGCCAAGGACCGCCCCCCGGAGGTCGGGAAGGAGAGGACGTCCCCATGATTCCGTTGTCCTCCTACCTGGCGGTGAGCTCGGTACTGTTTGTGATCGGTCTGATCGGTGTGCTGATCCGGAGAAATTTTATCATTATATTAATGGCGGTCGAGATCATGCTGAACGCGGCCAACCTCAATCTGGTCGCGTTCTCGTCCTATCTGGATTCGATGGCCGGGCAGATCGTGGCCCTGTTCATCATCGCCGTGGCCGCCGGCGAGGCGGCCGTGGGCCTGGCGATCATCATCGTCGTCTTCCGCGGCCGGATCGCCACGAACGTGGACCAGATCAATTTGTTGAAATGGTGACCGTGTATCGGCGGGTGGCCGCAGGCGGGGCGTCCCATTCTGCAGCCGCCGTTTGCCACTGGGCCAAGCGGCGACTCGGCTTGCGTTTGGGCCACCCGGCTTGGCGAAGGACGCGGCCCGCAGGGTCAATTTTCCGCAGAGCTTCTTCGGAAAATTGAGCGGCCGAGCCTTAGCCGGGTCAAACGAAAGCCGTCGGAGCCAAAGGGTCCAGTGTCAAACGGCCCATGATTGACCTCGATCGAGCGTAGGACAGAATGTGCAAATCATGAGAAACAAATAACGCGATGGACATCATCTGGCTCATACCGGCTTTTCCGCTGCTGGCCGTTCTGATCAACGGGCTGTTCGGCCACCGGCTGTCCGAGCGCGCCGTGAGCGCGACGGCCGTCGGCTCGGTCGGGCTCTCGTTCCTGGTCGCCACGGCGACGCTGATGCGTGTGATCGGCGATCCATCGCCCGCGGTCGCGACCCTCTTCACCTGGATTCCGGGCGGGGATCTCACGATCGAGTTCAACGCCCTGATCGATCCGCTGACCGCCGTCATGATGATGGTGATCACCGGCGTCGGCTTCCTGATCCATGCCTACTCGATCGGCTACATGCACGGCGACTCCGGCTACGCCCGCTACTTCACCTACCTGAACCTTTTCACCGTTTCGATGCTGATCCTGGTGATGGGCGGAAACTACCTCGTGATGTTCGTCGGCTGGGAGGGCGTCGGCCTCTGCTCCTATCTTCTGATCGGGTTCTGGTACGAGCGGGAATCGGCCATCAAGGCCGGGACGAAGGCCTTCGTCGTGAACCGGATCGGCGACGCCGGCTTCCTGGTCGGGCTCTTTTTGATCTTCGCCCATTTCGGGACGCTCAATTACACCGAGGTCTTCTCCCGTGCGGGCGAGCTCACGACCGCGACGGCGACCGCGATCACGCTCTGCCTGTTCGTCGGCGCGATCGGAAAATCGGCCCAGCTTCCGCTCTATACCTGGCTCCCGGACGCGATGGAAGGCCCGACGCCGGTCTCGGCCCTGATCCATGCCGCCACGATGGTGACGGCCGGCGTTTACATGGTCGTGCGCAACCATGTCCTGTTCGATATGGCGCCCGTGACGCTCGAGACGGTGGCCGCGATCGGCGCGGCAACGGCGCTGTTCTCGGCCACGATCGCCCTCGTTCAGTACGACATCAAGCGGGTGCTTGCCTACTCGACCGTCAGCCAGCTCGGCTACATGTTTCTCGCGTGCGGCGTGGGGGCCTACGCCTCGGCCATCTTTCATCTCGTCACCCATGCCTTCTTCAAGGCGCTCCTTTTCATGTCGGCCGGAAGCGTGATCCACGCGATGGGCGGGGAACAGGACATGCGGAAGATGGGCGGCCTGGCAAAACATCTCCCGAAGACCGCCACGGTCTTCATCATCGGCGCGATGGCCATCGCCGGGATCCCGCCGCTGGCCGGGTTCTGGAGCAAGGACGAGATCATGGGCGCCGCCTTCCGGAACGGACCGCTGGTGCTGTGGATCATCGGGCCGACCGCCGCGGTCTTGACCTCCTTTTATATGTTCCGGCAGGTCTACATGACCTTTTTCGGTCCCTCCCGGATGGATCCTGAGGCGGAGCATCATCTTCACGAATCGCCCAACGTGATGATCTATCCCCTGATCGTTCTGGCGGCGCTTTCCCTCCTGGGCGGGCTGCTGCTCGGGTTTCCGCCGGAGGAGGGATGGATTCATCACTTCCTCGGGCCGGTGATCGGGGCGCGTGAGGCGCATGTCATCGGCACCACGGATATCGTCCTGATGATTCTGTCGGCGGGGATCGCCGTGGCCGGATGGCTGGTGGCGCGTCGGATTTATTTCAAAAAGCCGGAGTCGGCCCTTGCATTGGCGAACCGGTTTTCGACGGCCCATTCCGTTCTTTACAACAAGTACTGGGTGGACGAACTCTACGACGCGACCGTCGTCGAGCCCTCGAAGGATCTCGGCCGGGTTGCGAACCGAATCGACGACCGGATCATCGACGGGATCGTGAATGCCGTGGGGAATATGACGCAGGCCGGCGCGGCCCTGAGCACCTGGATCGAGAAGTACGTGATCTACGGCATCCTGAACATCACCGGCTATGCGAATCATATCGCCGCGGCGATCCTGAGAAAGATCCAGTCGGGGCAGGTCCATCATTACGCCGCGCTTCTCGTGATCGGGATCTTCATCCTGGTGAATGTTTATCTCTGGTTTTTCAGCGACACGACGGTGTCCGTTATGTTGACCCGACTGTCGCTCGGCGCGGGACATTAAGTGAGGACGGATGGGGCTGTCGCAGGACAGGACCCGCCGCAGTCCTAGTGGCCACGTGAGCCCCTACAAATTGGTCGGAAAGAATTAGATGAACCTCCAAATCTTCTGGAATCAACAGATCGGATTTCCCATCCTGACGCTTCTGATCTTCCTGCCCGTGGCGGGGGCGGTGAGTCTCTGGATGCGAAAGGATTCCCGCGCCGCGAGGGTCGAGGCGCTGATCATCAGCCTCGTCGTGCTGGCCTTGTCGTTTCTTCTTTTCGTCAATTTCGCCACGGGCGTTCCGGCGATGCAATTCGTCGAGTCCATCCCCTGGATCGCCCCGCTCGGGATCGGCTATCATCTCGGGATCGACGGGATCAGCCTCTTCCTGGTCATCCTCACCGCGCTCCTGACCGTCCTGACCATCCTTTACTCCTGGGACCGCATCCGGGAGAATCTCCGCGAGTATCTGATCTGCCTCCTGATCCTGGAGTCCACCATGATCGGGGTGTTCGTCGCGCTGGATCTGGTCCTGTTCTTCGTCTTCTGGGAGGTGATGCTGATCCCGATGTACTTCCTGATCAAGACCTGGGGAAGCGGACCGGAACGGGATTACGCCGCGCTCAAATACGTCGTGTACAACCTGACCGGAAGCGTGTTGATGCTGGTGGGCTTCATCATCCTCTATTTGAATTACCACGACTGGGCCTCCCAGATTCGCGGCCTGGATCCCTATTCGTTCGACTACCAGAAACTCCTGCACGCGCCGATCTCTTATGACAAGCAGCTCTGGATCTTTGCGCTCGTCTTTCTGGGTTTCGCCGTCAAGGGCCCGATCTTTCCCTTCCATACCTGGCTGCCGAGCGCGATGCTTCAGGGGCCCCTCGCGGTGAGCGTGATGCTCTCCGGCGTGAAGCTGGGTAGCTACGGCCTCCTGCGCTTCAACCTGCCGCTGACGCCCGACGCCTCGCAAATCGCCGTGCCGCTGATGATGGCGCTGGCGCTGATCGGGCTGATCTACGGCGCGTTCATCGCCTTGTCCCAGCCGAACCTGATGACGATGATGGCCTACGCCGGGATCAGCCATCTCGGTTTCGTGACGGTGGGCTTGTTCGCCTTGAATCAAATCGGAATCGAGG
>Ga0335084_10002377_pt1 | contig 18116 bp, 18 predicted proteins | sample Lox_Sample_44_FD_206721 | JGI IMG/M metagenome (GOLD analysis project Ga0335084, IMG submission 206721) | Soil microbial communities from Loxahatchee National Wildlife Refuge, Florida, United States - Lox_Sample_4.4 | ecosystem: Environmental > Terrestrial > Soil > Wetlands | place: USA...
CTACCTGTCGCTGCTCGACATGCTGAACCCGATGAACCGCCTCTGGAGCGACGGCCGCTGGAACAAGCTCACGGTCGCGCACGGCTGCTACTGGAAGAAGTGCGCGTTCTGCGACGTCGACCTCGACTACATCTCGCGCTACGAGGCTGCGTCGGCGAAAGTCCTGGTCGACCGCATCGAGGCCGTCGTCGCCGAGACCGGCCAGACCGGCTTTCATTTCGTCGACGAGGCCGCGCCGCCGAAGGCGCTGAAGGCGCTCGCCGCCGAGCTGCAGAAGCGCGGCACCGGCATCAGCTGGTGGGGCAACATCCGCTTCGAGAAGACCTTCACGCGCGAGCTGTGCCGGCAGCTCGCCGCGAGCGGCTGCATCGCGATCTCGGGCGGCCTGGAAGTCGCCTCCGACCGGCTCCTCAAGCTCATGAACAAGGGCGTCTCGGTCGAGCAGGTGGCGCGCGTCACGCGAGCCTTCGCGGACGCCGGCGTACTGGTGCACGCCTACCTGATGTACGGCTTTCCCTCGCAAACGGTGCAGGACACGGTGGACGCGCTGGAATACGTGCGTCAGCTCTTCGCGAACGGCTGCATCCACAGCGGGTTCTTCCACCGCTTCGCCTGCACGGTGCACTCGCCGGTGGGACGGCATCCGCGGGACTTCGGCGTCACGCTCCTGCCGCTGCCCGACAGCCCCTTCGCGAAGAACGACGTCGGCTTCGTCGACCCGACCGGCGTCGACCATGACCGGCTCGGCGTCGCCCTGAGGAAAGCGATCTACAATTTCATGCACGGCGTCGGGCTCGAAGAGGACGTGCGCGCCTGGTTCGAAAAGCAGCGCGTGCCGCGGCCGACGGTGCGGCCGAACTACATCGCGAAGGCTCTGGCGGCTACTGCGGGCTGAGCGCCGCGGCTCGCCTGGGCTCGCCAGGGGACGCGGGCGTGGGCGCGCTTTCGCGCGCAGGCCCTTCGCTCGCGGCAGGCGGCTTGCAGGCCACCGCGTTCGCCGCCGACGAAGCGGAGCTCGCGCGCTCGAGGCGCTCCGTGGCGGCCAGGATCTTCGCCAGCTCGGCGCGCATCTCGGCGTTCGCGCCGCGCGAATCCTGCTCGTCGCGCACCATCAGGTACTGCGAGAAGGCGAAGCCGCCCACGCCGCAGCCCACCATCAGCAGCAGGATGGCGAGGATCGGGCCGCGCCGGTTCTTCTTGGTGATGGGCTGACCGCGCTCGCGCTCCTTCAGCTCCCGCTTCCACGACGAGCGCAGGTTCAGCAGCGCGGTGAACAGCGTGGTGCCCGCCACGATCATCGAGGCGAGCACCGTGTCAGAAACCGTAAAGAGATCCGGCATATCCACTCCCTATGAGCGGCCATATTAGGGGCGGTGCTGTCGAGCGGCTATCAAGAAAATCACGCTGCGCCGCCCGCCGGCGCAGCGGTGGCGGCTCGCGGTGGCGACTATTTCGCGGCGGTCAGGAACTGCCGGCGGTAGCCGACGACTTTCTGCAGGTAGTCGCGCGTTTCGGCGTAGGGAAGGCTCGTGCGCAGCTTCTCGTACACGGCCGGCGGCTCGAGGCGGTTGATGTAGTTGATCGCTTCGGCCTGGCTCTTGTTGAACGTGCGCAGCACGTTACCGGGCCCGGTGTTGTAGGCGGAGATGACGCAGTACTCGCGCGACACCGGATTGCCGATCGCCTCGAGCTGGTTGAACGAAAGCACGCTCAGGTAGGCGGTGCCGAGCTCGATGTTGTTGTCGGCGTCGAACAGCTCCTCGCGCGTCGGCACGGCGTCCTTGCCTCGCGCGCGGCGAGTCGCCTCGCGCCCGCCGCTCGTCGGCACGAGCTGCATCAGGCCGTAGGCCGGCGCCGAGCTCACCGCGAACGGGTTGAAATTGCTCTCGGTGCGGATCACGGCGAACACCAGGCTCGGGCTGACGTTGTATTGCGCCGCGACCTTGCTGACAGTGGCGCGGAACTTCTCCGCCTGCTTGTTGGTGAGATTGGCGACCATCGGGATCTCGACGTAGAGCGCGCTCTTGCGGCCGCCCTCGGTCGCCACCTCGCGCCCCCCCGCCAGGCCGACCAGGTGGTCGGCGAAGGCCTCCGCCTCGGCGGGCGAACCGATCTCGCGGCCGCGCTGATCGAGCACCAGCCCCTTCAGGTAGGGCTCGCGCTCGCTCGTCAGCGTGACCGGGCGGTCGGAGAAGAGATCCACCGCGCGCGGATCGTTCGGCGTGAGCAGCGTGGTGACGATGGCGCTCTTCAGGCTGGCGGCCGGATTGGCGCCGTCCAGCGTCTCCACCGTGATGCGGGCCGCGTCGAAGTCGACGACCGCACGGCTCATGTAGTTTTGCGTGTACTTGACGTAGTGCGAGCGCGTCGGCAGCTTGGTTTCCTTCTTGCCCCAGGCGCGATTGACATTGCCGGTCAGCAGGCCGACCAGCCGCTGGTAGTCGCGCTCGGCCTGCCGCAGGTCGCTGAGGAGCGCCTGGGGGTTGGCCGCGTAGGCATCGCCGCGCTTTTTCAGCACCTCGCGGGCGGCGGCGCCCTGATTGTCCGCCTTGGCGATCGAGGTGACGGATTTCGCCGTGGGGCTCCTCGCCACGGCGATCGCGCGCTCCGTGGTGGCGAGCGACTTGTCCATCTCCGCGCAGCCGGCCAGGCTCAGGGCCAGCACCGCCAGGGCAACGCCGTACGGTCGCATGTGATTCCTGTCTCCCTTCACGTTCCTCACATCGTAACCGACCTGTTCCTGCCTAGCTGCTTGGCGCGGTAGAGCGCTTCGTCGGCGCGCGCCGTGACGTCGCGCGAGGCCTTGTCGCGCTCGGGCGAATAGGCGGCGACGCCGGCGCTGAACGTGACGACGCGGGCGGTCGGCGACGCTTCATGCGCGATGGCGAGCGTCGCGAGCTCCAGGCGGGCGCGCTCGACCACCTGGGCGGCGCCCTCGGCGCGCGTCTCGGGCAGCAGCAGGGCGAACTCCTCGCCGCCGTAGCGCGCGGCGACGTCGGTGGCCCGCTTGCAGCTGCGAGCGAGCACGATCGCGACCTGCCTCAGGCATTCGTCTCCCGCCAGGTGGCCGTAGCGGTCGTTGTAGGCCTTGAAGTGGTCCACGTCGCAGAGCACGACGCAGAACGGCTCGCCGCGGCGCGCGGCCTCGAGGAACTGGCGCTCGATGAGGAAATCGAACGCGCGCCGGTTGGCGATGCCGGTGAGGCCGTCCTGGTGCGAGAGCGATTCCAGGCGCTGGTTGGCGGCGCTCAGCTCGTTCGAGACGTCCACCAGGCGGCGCCGCATGTGGTCCAGCCGCTGCAGCGCGCGGATCTTCGCGCTCAGCACGACCGGGCTGACCGGCTTCACCAGATAGTCGTCGCCGCCGCATTCGATGGCGCGCTCGAGGTCCTGGTCCTGCTCGCTCGCGGAGAGGAAGATGATCGGCACCCACTCCTCCGGCGCCGCCGCGCGCATGCGCCGGGCGGTCTCGTAGCCGTCGATGCCCGGCATGTTGACGTCGAGCAGCACGAGGTCGGGCCGGGCGGCGGCGAACAGCTCGAGCGCTTTCTCGCCGCAGTCGGCGAGCACCGGCTCGAGCTTCATGGCGCTCACGGCGTGCGCCAGCACGGAGCGGATGGTCTCCGAGTCGTCGACGATGAGGATGTTCGGCATGGCGCTTGACCGATTGTCCTGCGCGCGGCCGGTCGGCGGCAACTAGGCGTGCTGCGGCGCGCGACCCGGATAGCACCGGTCGCGTCCCGCGACCTTCGCGCGGTAGAGCGCCGAGGAAGCGTGCGAGATGAGGTCGCCCGCGTCCGCCGTACGTCCTGGGTGGAGGGCGATGCCGACGCTTGCGGTGATCCTGAGCGAAAGGCAGTCGACGACGAAAGGCTCGCGGCACGCGTCGATCAGGGCGCGCGCCACGCGCGCGGCGTGCGCCATTTCCGCCGCCTCGATGAGCGCGGCGAAGTCGTCGCCTCCGAAATGGCCGAGGAGCGTCCCTTTCGGAAGCGCACGGGCGATGCGCGCCGCGGCTTCACGCAGCACCTGGTCGCCGGTGTCGTAGCCGAGCAGGTCGTTCACGTCCTCGAAACGATCCAGGTCGAGATGGAGCAGCGCGAGCCGCGGCGTCCGGGACGCGCGCAGGATGCGCTCCAGCCGCGCCCGGAAAAGCGCCTGGTTGGGCAGCCAAGTGAGGGCATCGAGCGCGAGCGCCATCCGGAAAGACTACACGACTGGTTACCAAATTTGACAACCACGCGTAACCATGGCCCGCGCGGCTTGGTGCTACTGTCCAGCAGCCGTGGTCCTTGCCGATGAAAAACAAGGCTTTAGCAAACGACTGCGCGAGAGCCTGAGGCGCGCCGGCGTGCGTCACGGCGGCCCGGCGGCCATCGCCCGCGAATTCAACCTGCGCTACGAAGGAACGCCCGTGACGCCCCAGGCGGTGCGCAAGTGGCTCGAAGGCCAGGCCATGCCGTCGCAGGACAAGCTGCGCGCGCTCTCGCTGTGGCTCGAGATCTCGCCCCACTGGCTTCGTTTCGGCGAAGGAGACAATCCGGCGGCGCCCCGCGCGCGTCAGGAGGCGGCCGCATATCGTGTCGAGCCCGGCTGGGTGGCGAAGAAGTACGATGCCTTGAATGACAGCCACAAGAAGATGATCGTCGAGCTCGTCCTGGCGCTTCTGCGCCTGGAAGGAAAGAGGTCTTGAAGTTCCATGCTGACCATATCGGGAGCCTCCTCCGCCCCGAGCGCCTGATCGCCGCGGCGCGCAGCGCGCGGGAAGGCAAGCTCGACGCCGCGGGCTTTCGCGCCGTGCAGGACGAGTGCATCCGCGAAGCGGTCGCGCTGCAGGAGTCGATCGGCCTGCCGGCGCTCACCGACGGCGAATTCCGCCGCCGCGCCTGGTCTTCCGCCTTCATCGAGTCGGTCGAGGGCTTCGGCCTGCGCGAAGGGACGCTGCTCGCCTTTCGCGACGAGCAGGGCGACAAGGGCGGCGCGCCCTCGCCGTACGCCAAGGCGCGGCTCAGGCGCACGCGCGGCATCGCCACCGACGAGTTCCGGTACCTGAAGAGCGTGGTGAAGCGAGGCACGCCGAAGATCACCCTGCCGGCGCCCGACGTGATGCACTTCTTCCTGGGTCCGCGCAGCGCCGACGAGAAAGTCTATCCGGACATCGAACAGTTCTACGCCGATCTCGCCGGCATCTACCGGGCGGAGATCCAGGAGCTCGCCGCACTGGGCTGCACGTATCTGCAGCTCGACGATACCGCGCTGCCGTGCAACTGCGACGAGCACGCGCGCGCCGACGTGCGCGGGCGCGGCGAGGACCCCGACGCGCTGACGGCGCGCTACGTGCGCCTCGCGAACGACGTCCTGGCGGCCTGTCCGCCCGGCATGGCGAAGGCGATCCACATGTGCCGCGGCAACCTGCGCGGCGCCTGGATGGCGGAGGGCGGCTACGAGCCGGTCGCCGAGCGCGTCTTCAGCGAGCTCGCTGTCGACGCTTTCCTGCTGGAGTTCGATTCGCCGCGCGCCGGCGACTTCCGGCCGCTGCGCTTCGTGCCGAAGGGCAAGAGCGTCGTGCTCGGCCTGGTCTCGACCAAATCGCCCGCACTGGAGGCCGAGGACGAGCTCAAGCGCCGCATCGAAGCAGCCGCAAAGTACGTACCGCTCGATCGGCTTGGGCTCTCGCCGCAATGCGGCTTCAGCTCGGTCGCGGGCTCGGGCCAGCCGCTCACCGCGGAAGACCAGAAAAGAAAGCTGGAGCGGGTGATGCGCGTGGCGCGCGAGCTCTGGCCGGGCGCGGTCTAGTTCACCGTCGCGCCGGTCATCTTCACGGCGCCGCCCCACTTCTCGTACTCCGCGGCCATGAAGGCGCCGAGCTCCTGCGGCGGCATGAAATGCGCCTCGACGCCCGCCGTGCGGAAGCTCGCCTGCAGCTCGGCGTCCTGCAGCGCGCGGTTGATCTCCGCCGCGAGGCGCTGCACCAGCTCGGCCGGCATGTACGGCGGGCCGGAGATGTTGAGCCAGAGCGTCGCCTCGTAGCCCGGCACGCCGGCTTCGGCGATCGTCGGTACCTCGGGCAGCTCGCTCCAGCGCCGGGCCGAGGTCACGCCCAGGATCCGCAGGCGGCCGGCCTTCACGTTGCCGAGCACGTTCGGGATGCCGGCGAAGGAGACGCCGACCTGGCCGGCGATGAGGTCCTGCATCGCGGCGCTGCTCGACTTGTAGGGCACGTGGTTCAGCTCGATGCCGGCCATGAAGCTGAACAGCGCGCCGACGAGGTGCTGCGCGCCGCCGTTGCCGGAGCTCGCATAGTCGATCTTGCCCGGGCGCGCCTTGGCGGCCGCGATCAGCTCGCGCACCGAGGCGGCGCTGACGAGCTGCGGATTCACCACCAGAGCATACGGGCCGGACGCGATGAGCGCGATCGGCGTGAAGTCCTTCAGCGCGTCGTAGGGCAGCTTCCTGTAGAGGTGCGCGCTGATGACGTGCGGCGTTCCGGTGAGGAGCAGCGTGTAGCCATCCGCTGCCGATTTCGCCACGAAATCGGCTCCAATGGTGCCGCCGGCGCCGGGCCGGTTCTCGATGTAGAACTGCTTGCCGAGCTGCTCGGAGAGCCGCGGCGCGAGCATGCGCGCGGGCGTGTCCGCGAAACCTCCAGCGCCGAGCGGGACCACCACGCGGACGGGACGCGAAGGGTAGGGTTGTGCGAAGCCCTGGGGGTCGATTCCCAATAGAAACAGCAAAAGCAAGAAAGCGCGCGTCATCCGCCGCATTTCATCCTCGGTACACCGGCTCCGGCATCGTGAAATACGAAAGCAGGATGTGGTACACGCTCATGTAGTTCTTCTGCTGGAAGCTCGCGTGCGAGATGCCTTCCATCAGCGAGAACTGCTTGTCCGGGTGCGGCAGCCGCCGGTAGAACTCGATCAGGTCGTCGAAGCTCGCGATGCCGTCGAACTGGCCGCGCATGACGATGGTCGGCACGGAGATCTTCACCGGGTCGATGAGCGGCAGCTTGGCGCACATGTCGACGTAGGTGCCGGTGGGCACGGAGTCGTCGAGCTCGAGCACCGCGGTGGCGAAGGCCTCGATGACCGAGCGCTCCGCCGTGTCCGGGTGGTCGCGGTCGAAGACGCTGCGCATGAAGGCGCGGTCGATCGGGCGACGGTTCCGCGCCTGGAACTCGGGCAGCTTCTTGCGACGCTCGACCAGCGTAGGGCTGCCCTCGCCGGTCCAGACGAAGGCGTCGAGCGCGAGCCGCGCCACGCGTTCCGGATGGCGCTCGGTGAACTTCGCCGCCTTCAGCGCGCCGGAGGAAATGCCGTACATCATGAGTTTCTTATGTCTTGATCTTTCCAGAATGAACCTGGAGCCCGCTTCGATGTCGTCCGCGCCGTTCGAGATGTCGCAGTTGATCGGCCGCGACTTGTCGGAGCGGCCGTAGCCTTCGTTGTCCATGGTCCACGTATCGAAGCCGCGCTCGGCGAAGTACTCCATCGCCGAGGAATGCGGCCGACCCGGCACCTGCAGGTCGTAGGTCGGCTGGCCTGCCATCGACGAGCCGTGGATGAAGAAGATCGTTCCGCGCGGGCTCGGCGCGGGCGAAGGCTTGTGCCAAAGGAAGAGCTTCACGTCGCCCTTCTTGATCCAGTGCTCTGTGCCCTTCATCGGCGACGCTTCCTTCTGCGTGGGAGAGACCCCGATTTTATGCAAGAATCCGCCGGCCCCAAGGGGAAGACGCTACGACGCTGGAGGAGGAGGCTCGGATGGCGATCGACATCGGGACGCTGGACACGTTTCCGAAGCTGCTGTTGCACCACGCGCGCCAGCGCGGCGGCAAGCCCGCGATCCGCGAGAAGGACCTCGGCATCTGGCAGACCTGGAGCTGGCACCGCTTCGCCGACGAGGTGCGCCTGCTCGCCTGCGGCCTCGCCGAGCAGGGCCTCGCCCGCGGCGACCATATCGCGCTGGTCGGCGACAACCGCCCGCGCCTCTACGCCGCCATGTGCGCCGCGCAGTGCCTCGGCGCGGTGCCGGTGCCGCTCTACCAGGACGCCGTGGCGGCGGAGATGGCGTTCCCGATCCAGAACGCGCAGATCACGCACGCGGTGGCCGAGGACCAGGAGCAGGTCGACAAGCTGCTCGAGATCCTGCCGCAGTGCCCGAGCCTCAAGCGCATCTACTACGACGATCCGCGCGGCCTGCGCCACTACAGGCAGCCCGAGGTGAAGAGCTACGACAGCCTGCTCGACACCGGCCGCAGCGCCGCCAAGCTCGATGGCGCCTTCTTCGAGACCGAGGTCGCCAAAGGCCGTGGCAGCGACAGCGCGGCGATGCTGTTCACTTCGGGCACCACGGCGGCGGCGAAAGGCGTGGTGCTCACGCACCATGCGCTCATCGACCGGGCGAAGGCGGCGGCCGACATGGAGAAGCTCGGCGACGACGATGTGGTCCTCGCCTACCTGCCGCCGGCGTGGATCGGGCAGTACATCTTTTCCTACGCGCAGCCGTTCGTTACCGGCTACTGCATCTGCTGCCCCGAGTCGTCGGAAACGGTGATGACCGACATGCGCGAGGTGGGGCCGACCTACTATTTCGCGCCGCCGCGCGTGCTCGAGGCGCTGCTCACCCAGGTGACGATCCGCATGGAGGACGCGGCCGCTCCCAAGCGCTGGCTCTATCGCCGCTTCATGGCGGTCGCGAACCGCGTCGGCGGCGCGCTGCTCGACGGACAGCCGGTGGGACTCCTCGACCGCTTGGCCTACTTCCTGGGAGACCTGCTGGTCTACGGCCCGCTGCGCAACGTCCTCGGCATGAGCCGCGTGCGCGTCGCCTACACCGCCGGCGAGGCGATCGGCCCCGACCTGTTCAAGTTCTACCGCTCGCTCGGCATCAACCTGAAGCAGCTCTACGGCTCCACCGAGACGAGCGTCTTCGTCTGCATCCAGCCCGACGGCCACGTCAAGCCCGACACCGTCGGGCCCGCCGTGCCGGGCGTGGAGCTCAGATTCACGCCGGAGCGCGAGCTGCTCATCCGCTCGCCGGGCCTGTTCAAGGAGTACTACAAGAACCCGCAGGCGACGAGCGAGGCGAAGGACCGGGAGGGCTGGTTCCACACCGGCGACGCCGGCTACTTCGACCCCGACGGCCACGTCAAGATCATCGACCGGGTGAAGGACGTCGGCCAGCTCGCCGACGGCACGCTGTTCGCGCCGAAGTACCTCGAGAACAAGCTGAAGTTCTTCCCCTACATCCGCGAGGCGGTGTGCTTCGGCCACGGCCGCGACAAGGTCTGCGCCTTCATCAACTTCGACGTCGATGCGGTCGGCAACTGGGCGGAGAAGCGCAACCTGCCCTATACCGGCTACACCGACCTCGCCTCGCGCGACGAGGTGTACGACCTGATCCGCGAGTGCATCGAGCGGGTCAACGCCGACCTCGCGCAGGAGCCGGAGCTGGCGAACTCGCAGATCCACCGCTTCCTGATCCTGCACAAGGAGCTCGACGCCGACGACGGCGAGCTCACGCGCACGCGCAAGGTGCGCCGCCGCCACATCGCCGAGCGCTACGAGCCGCTGGTGCGCGCGCTCTACGATGGCAGCGCGAGCGTGCACGTCGAGGCGCAGGTGAAGTATGAGGACGGCCGCACCGGCACCTTCTCCTCCGACCTGAAAGTGCACGACGCGAAGACGTTCGTTCCCGCGGCAGCAAGAAAGGCCGCTTGATGGCGAGCGCCGCGTGATCCTGTCGGTCGAAAACGTCTCGCTGTCCTTCGGCGGCGTGAAGGCCCTGCAGGAGGTGAGCTTCGACGTCGAGCAGCACGAGGTGCGCGCCATCATCGGACCGAACGGCGCCGGCAAGAGCTCGCTGCTGAACGTCCTCAACGGCGTCTATCACCCGCAAAGCGGAAGAATAACCTTCAAGGAAAAGACGTTCGAGGACATGGACCCGCGCCAGGCCGCCTCGATGGGCATCGCGCGCACGTTCCAGAACATCGCCCTCTTCAAGGGCATGAGCGTGCTGGACAACATCATGACCGGCCGCAACCTGAAGATGGGCTGCAACTTCCTGCAGCAGGCGCTGTGGCTCGGGCCGGCGCGGCGCGAGGAGCTCGCCCACCGGCACGCGGTGGAGGAGATCATCGACTTCCTCGAGATCGAGCACATCCGCCGCACGCCGGTGGGAAGGCTGCCCTACGGCCTGCAGAAGCGGGTCGAGCTCGGCCGCGCGCTCGCCGCGGAGCCCGAGCTCCTGCTGCTCGACGAGCCGATGGCCGGCATGAACCTGGAGGAGAAGCAGGACATGTGCCGCTTCATCCTCGACGTCAACGACCACTACGGCACGACGTTGGTCCTCATCGAGCACGACATGGGCGTGGTGATGGACATCTCCAGCCGCGTGGTGGTGCTCGACTACGGGCGCAAGATCGCGGACGGCGTTCCCGCCGAAATCAGGAGGAACCAGAAGGTCATCGACGCCTACCTCGGGGTGGCGCACTAGATGGACGTCGCGTTCTTCGTCGAGGTGCTGGCGGGCGGCCTGCTCGCCGGGGTGATGTATTCGCTGGTCGCGCTCGGCTTCGTCCTCATCTACAAGGCCTCGGGGGTGTTCAACTTCGCGCAGGGCGCGATGGTGTTCTTCGCCGCGCTGACCTTCGTCTCGCTGCTCGAGCGCGGCTGGAATTTCTGGCTCGCGCTCGGCGTGACGCTCGCCGCGATGGTGGCGCTCGGCATGGCGACCGAGCGCGTGGTGCTGCGCCCGCTCGTCAACCAGCCGCCGATCACGCTGTTCATGGCGACCATCGGGCTCACCTTCGTGCTGGAGGGCCTGTCGCAGCTCGCCTGGGGCTCGCAGCCGCACGGCCTCGAGCTCGGCGTGCCCGACGTGCCGATGGAGTGGCTGTCGCAGGGCTGGAACATCAACATCAGCCAGTTCGACCTCTTCGCCGCCTTCGTCGCCGGCCTGCTCGTCGCGGTACTGGCGGTGTTCTTCCAGAAGACGAGGATCGGGCGCGCCCTGCGCGCCGTGGCCGACGATCACCAAGCGGCGCTCGCGGTCGGCATCCCGCTGCAGCACATCTGGACGATCGTCTGGGGCGTGGCCGGGTTCGTCGCGCTGGTCGCCGGGATGATGTGGGGCGTGCGCAACGGCGTGCAGTACTCGCTGACGTTCGTCGCGCTGAAGGCGCTGCCGGTGCTGCTGATCGGCGGCTTCGAGTCGATCCCCGGCGCGATCCTCGGCGGCGTCATCATCGGCGCCACCGAGAAGCTCGCCGAGGTGTACCTCGGGCCGATGGTGGGCGGCGGCATCGAGAGCTGGTTCGCCTACGTGGTGGCGCTGCTCTTCCTGCTCGCGCGGCCGGAAGGCATGTTCGGCGAAAAGCACATCGACCGCGTATAAACGAAACCCCACGGAAGACGCGACATGCTCTACAGGGAAGCCGGGCAGTTCAAGTCGAGCTACGCCGAAGACCAGCAGATCTTCCCGATCCGGCAGGACCGCGTCGCGATGGCCCTGCTGCTGCTGTTTGCCTTTGTCGTCGTGCCGCTGGTCGGCGACCAGTACTGGCTTTCAGCGATCATCACGCCGTTCCTCATTCTTTCGCTCGCCGCGCTAGGCCTGAACATCCTCACCGGCTATGCCGGCCAGCTCTCGCTCGGCACCGCGGCGTTCATGGCGGTGGGCGCCTTCATGGCCTACAACGCCGAGCTGCGCATCCCCGGCATGCCGATCGTCGGCGCCTTCGTCGTCGGCGGCGTGTGCGCGGCGATGGTGGGCCTGGTCTTCGGCCTGCCGAGCGTGCGCATCAAGGGCTTCTACCTCGCGGTGGCGACGCTTGCCTGCCAGTTCTTCGTGCTGTGGGCGATCAACCGCATCGGCTGGTTCTCGAACTACAGCACGTCGGGGGTGATCACCGCGCAGAAGATCGAAATCCTGGGCTACGACGTGGTTACGCCGGCGGGGAAATACCTGCTCACGCTCGCCATCGTCGCGGTGATGGCGCTCGCGGCGAAGAACCTGATGCGCAGCGAGACCGGCCGCGCCTTCATGGCGGTGCGCGACATGGACGTCGCCGCGTCGGTGATCGGCATCCCGATGATGCGCACCAAGCTCCTTGCCTTCGCCATCAGCTCCTTCTACTGCGGCGTGGCCGGCGCGCTGTACGCTTTCTGCTACCTCGGCACCGTGGAGCCGGAGGCGTTCACCCTGGACCTGTCCTTCCGGGTGCTGTTCATGGTGATCATCGGCGGCGTGGGATCGATCCTCGGCTCCTTCCTCGGCGCGGCCTTCATCACGCTGTTCCCCATCTTCCTCAACCGCGGCTCGGAATGGATTTCCGACGCCTTCAGCATCGAGATCCAGTCGGCCACCGTGTCCAACCTCGAGCTCATCATCTTCGGCGGGCTGATCATCTTCTTCCTGATCGTCGAGCCGAACGGCCTCGCGCGGCTCTGGCAGATCACCAAGGAGAAGCTGCGCCTTTGGCCGTTTCCCCACTAGTAGACACAAGGATTAAGTCGCTATACTGGCTGTTCTCCATAGGAGGAGGATAGGTTCATGAAAAGGATCGTATTGGCGGCCTTCGCGGCCGCGCTCGCCCTGCCGACCTGGGCGCAGAACGAGCAGTTCGTCCCCGCCAACTTCTACTGGGTCGGCCCGTACGCGCCGGGCGGCTCGGGCTTCGGCGGCGGCATCATCGACTACATGGCGATGATCAACGAGCGCGACGGCGGCATCAACGGCGTCAAGCTGACCTGGGAGAAGTGCGAGACCGAATACAACAACGCGCGCGGCGTCGAGTGCTACGAGCGCTCGAAGAAGAAGGGCCCGACCGGCGCCACGGTGGTCCACCCGCTCTCCACCGGCATCACCTACTCGCTGATCGAGAAGGCGACCGCGGACCACATCCCGGTCATCTCGATGGGCTACGGGCGCACCTCCGCCGCCGACGGCCGCGTGTTCCCGTACATCTTCCCGCTGATCACGACCTACTGGTCGCAGGCGACGGTGATGGTGAAGTACATGGGGCAGAAGCTGGGCGGCATGGACAAGCTGAAGGGCAAGAAGATCGTGTTGGTCTACCACGACTCGGCCTACGGCAAGGAGCCGATCCCCGTGCTCACCGACATGGCGAAGGAGTACGGCTATCAGCTCACGACGATCGCGGTGCCGCACCCCGGCAACGAGCAGCAGTCGCAGTGGCTGCAGGTGCGCCAGATCAAGCCCGACTACGTCATCCTCTGGGGCTGGGGCGTGATGAACCCGACCGCGCTCAAGGCCGCGGCCAAGATCGGCTATCCGCGCGACAAGATCATCGGCGTGTGGTGGTCGGGGGCCGAGGAGGACGTGATCCCGGCCGGCTCCGCGGCGAAGGGCTACATCTCGGCGGGCTTCAACGCCCCCGGCGGCGACTTCCCGGTGATGAAGGACATCCAGAAATACGTCTACGCCAAGGGCAAGGGCGAGTTCGAGGACAAGTCGCGCTTCGGCTCGATCTACCACACGCGCGGCGTAGTCGCCGGCATCGTCACCGTTGAGGCGATTCGCCTTGCGCAGGCGAAGTACGGCAAGGGCAAGCCGATCACCGGCGAGCAGATGCGCTGGGGCATCGAGCACCTGAACATCGACGACAAGCGCCTGAAGGAGCTCGGCGCCACCAACCTCATGCCGCCGATCAAGGTGTCGTGCATGGACCACGAGGGCTCGGGCCTGGTCAAGTTCCAGCAGTGGGACGGCGCGAAGTGGAAGGTGCTGACCGGCTGGATGGAGCCCGACCGCAAGCTGGTGCGCAGCATGGTGGAGGCGGACGCGACGCAGTACGCGAAGGAGAAGGGCATCACGCCTCGCAACTGCGCCTCGGAGCAATAGCGCCCGCCACGAAGAAAAGGCCGCCCGCAGGCGGCCTTTTTCATTTATGAGCCAAGCCGCCGCCCTCGCCGTCCACAACATCGAGGTCATCTACGACCACGTGATCCTCGTGCTGAAGGGCGTGTCGCTCGAGGTGCAGGACGGCCAGGTCGTGGCGCTCCTCGGCGCGAACGGCGCGGGCAAGACCACCACGCTCAAGGCGATCTCGAACCTGCTGCGCGCCGAGCGCGGCGACGTCACGAAGGGGCAGATCCTCTACCACGGGCAGCGCATCGACCAGCTAAACCCGTCGGCGCTGGTCAAGATGGGAATCTGCCAGGTGATGGAGGGCCGGCACTGCTTCCAGCACCTCACGGTGGAGGAGAACCTTCTCACCGGCGCGTACACTCGCGGTCCGCTGGGCGGCGGTGTGAAGGAGGACCTGGAGAAGGTGTACACGTATTTCCCGCGCCTGAAGGAGCGGCGCAACTCGCAGTCGGGCTACACCTCCGGCGGCGAGCAGCAGATGACCGCGATCGGGCGGGCCCTCATGGCGCGTCCGAACATGATCCTGCTCGACGAGCCGTCGATGGGGCTCGCGCCGCAGCTCGTGGAGGAGATCTTCGAGATCGTGCGCGAGCTGAACCGCAAGGAGAAGGTGAGCTTCCTGCTCGCCGAGCAGAACACCAACATCGCGCTGCGCTACGCCGACTACGGCTACATCCTGGAGAACGGGCGCGTGGTAATGGACGGCGAGGCGAAATCGCTCGCCGACAACGAGGACGTCAAGGAGTTCTACCTCGGCTTCTCCTCCGGCGGCCGCAGGAGCTTCCGCGACGTGAAGTCCTACCGGCGCAGGAAGCGGTGGCTCTGAAGAAACCCAAGGTCGAGTACTTCGATCGCCTGGAGACGCGCGCGCCGAAGTCGCGCGAAGCGGCGCTGCTGCTTGCTTTGCCAAAGCTCGTAGCGCATGCGAAGAAACGCGCGCCCGGCTTTTCGAAGATTCTTTCCGACGTAAATCCATCCACGGTAACTTCGCGCCAGGCGCTGGCCAAACTACCTGTGACCAGAAAGAGCGACCTGCATTCGCTGCAGCAGGCGCTGCCGCCGCTCGGCGGCCTCAACGCGACGCCGGTCGAGAAGCTCGCGAAGCTCTTCATCTCGCCCGGGCCGATCTACGACCCGGAAGGGCGCGGCAAGGACTGGTGGCGCACCGCGCGCGGCCTGTTCGCCGGCGGCTTCCGCGCCTGCGACCGCGTGCTCAACACCTTCGCCTATCACTTCACGCCGGCGGGCTCGATGCTCGAGGCGGGCGCCGCCGCGCTCGGCTGCACCGTCGTGCCGACCGGAGTCGGCCAGACCGAGATGCAGGTGGCGGCGATCCGCGACCTGCGCCTCAACGCCTTCGTCGGCACGCCTTCCTTCCTCAAGCTGATCGTCGAGAAGGCCGACGAGCTGAAGGCCGATATCTCGTCCCTGAAAAAGGCGCAGGTCGGTGCGGAATATCTGCCGCCGGCGCTCCGAAAGTCGCTGAGCGAGCGCGGCATCCACGTCTCGCAGTGCTACGCGAGCGCGGACCTGGGTCTCATCGCCTACGAATCGTTCCTGCCCGATGGCACCGTGTGCGACGGCATGATCCTCGAGGAAACGCAGCTCCTCGAGATCGTGCGCCCCGGCACGGGCGACCCGGTGGCGCCGGGCGAGGTGGGCGAGGTGGTGATCACGCGCTTCAACCAGGACTATCCGCTGATCCGCTTCGGCACCGGCGACCTCTCCGCCGTGCTGCCCGGCGCGAGCCCGTGCGGCCGCAGCAACGTGCGCATCAAGGGCTGGATGGGCCGCGCCGACCAGAGCACCAAGGTGCGCGCGATGTTCGTCACGCCCGGGCAGGTGGCGGAGATCCTGCGCCGCCATCGCGAGGTGCTGAAGGCGCGGCTCGTGGTGACGGGCGAGGGCGGCAACGACGCCATGACGCTGCGCTGCGAGGTCAAGGAAACGCCGCCCAATCTGAAGGAAGCCCTCATCGCCTCCATTCGCGACGTCACCAAGCTGCGCGGCGAAGTCGAGCTGGTCTCACCCGGCAGCCTGCCGAACGACGGCAAGGTGATCGAGGACCTGCGGAAGTACGGCTAGCAGGCGGCGCCGGCGTGAAGCTGCGCGACTTCCAAGCATCGCGCGGGGCTCCTTCCGCGGAGTCTTCGGCAGCCGCCTCGACCTCGGCGTCCTGCCGGCGGCGCTGATGCTCGCCATGCTCCTCGTCTACGCGACCGTCATGAGCGCGCTCTACGCGTGGCTGCGGCGCGCGGGTGCCGGGCATGTTAGCGTGCGTAGATCGCCCAGACCGTGACCGTGGTGGCGCAAAGCGCAACGATCAGGACGAATATCTCCTGGTCGGTCAGCCACGGCACATCGCGGCCCTGCCCGGCGTAGATGGTCCGGCCGAAACGGGAGAACAAGCGATAGTGGCCTGCAATCATGACCGGGGTGAACGCGACCAACACGTAAGCGCCCCCCAGGACAGCCTCGGAGAGCCTCGAGAAGACGCCCTCCCGGATGGGGATCACGATGCAGACAGCAACCACCGCGAGCATCGCGCAGAAATTCAGATAGTCGGAGAGAAACAGCCAAGTCCTGCGCCCCTTCTCCTCCACCGAGATCTCGCGCGCAATCCTCCAGCCGAAGACCGCGAACTGGAGCGCAAGGAGGGTGGGCACGAGCACCATCGGACTCGGCATGAGAATCCTATCCGCGGCGGATCGCGCTTGCGGGGAGCGCGTCCAGCCGCCGCGTTTCGTCATTGTCGAGCACGCGCGGGTCGGCGAGGAAAGCCTTGGCGAATTCGACCGAGTCCGCTCCCCAAAAGACCTCGCCGTCGATGACGAAGCTCGGTACGCCGAAGACGCCGCGGGCCATGGCTTCGTCCGTGTTCTTCCTAAGAAGATCCTTCACCTGCGGACGCTGCGACGGATCCGCTCCGAGTTGCTGACAGAGCTTCTCGAAGCGTGCGGCATCGGCCGCATCTTCGCCGGTCGTCCAGACGAAGTCGAAGATCGTCTTCACTGCTTGCGGCGTGCAGCCCACGGCGAGGGCGAGGCGAAGGTGCGGCAGCGGATTGAACGGGTGCGCGGCGGGGAAACGGAAGGGGACGCCGAGCCGCTTCGCTTCCCAGACGCAGCTCCGGTAGGTCCATCTGCGCTTCGCCGGGATCTCCGCCGGGCCTTTCTGGCCCCAGTGGTTCAGCAGCCCGGCGAAGAGCACCGGCTTGTAGACGAGCGGCTCGGAGAATTCGCGCAGGCGATGCAGCGCGAGGTAGGAGTAGGGCGAGACGAAGTCGAAATACCAGTCGATGCTAGACGCCACGGCCCTTCGCCTCGAGGTTGGCCTGCGAAAGGCCGAGCCGCGCGCGGCGCGTGGGAAGCGCCGCCATGATCGTGTCGCGCTCGTCGTCGGGCATCGACGCCCAGCGCGCGATCTCGTCGAGGGTGCGGCCGCAGCCGAGGCAGACGTCGCGCCGCGGATCCATGACGCACACCTTCACGCAGGGCGATCTCACGACGCCCGTTTCTTCGACGAGAGCGCGCGGTTCACTTTCGAGGTCGGCTCCTTCTTCAGGATGCCGCAGATCCACTGGCCGATGCCGACCAGTTGGTCGAGGTCGACGCCGGTCTCGATGCCGAGGCCGTGGAGCATGTAGACGACATCCTCGGTCGCGACGTTGCCCGATGCACCGGCGGCATACGGGCAGCCGCCGAGCCCGGCGATCGAGGAGTCGAAGGTGCCGACGCCCATCTCGAGCGAGGCGTAGATATTGGCGAGCGCCTGACCGTAGGTGTCATGGTAGTGGCCGGCGAGGCGCTCGAGCGGCACGCGCTTCGCGCAGGCTTCGATCATCGCCCTCGTCCTTCCGGGCGTACCGATGCCGATCGTGTCGCCGAGCGAGACTTCGTAGCAGCCCATCTCGTGGAGCGCGTGCGCCACGTCGGCGACCCGCGCGGGCTTCACCTCGCCTTCATAGGGACAACCGAGGACGCATGAGACATAGCCGCGGACGCGGACACCCTGCTGAGCTGCAAGTCTTGTTATCGGCAAAAATCTTTCCAGTGATTCGGCGATGGAGCAGTTGATGTTCTTCTTTGAAAAGCTCTCCGAAGCGGCGCCGAAGATCGCCACTTCCGTCGCGCCCGCGGCACGCGCGGCCTCGTAGCCCTTCAGGTTCGGCGTGAGCACCGGGTAGGACACGCCGGGCCTGCGCCGGATGCGCTCGAGCACCTCGGTGT
>Ga0335084_10002378_pt1 | contig 18112 bp, 19 predicted proteins | sample Lox_Sample_44_FD_206721 | JGI IMG/M metagenome (GOLD analysis project Ga0335084, IMG submission 206721) | Soil microbial communities from Loxahatchee National Wildlife Refuge, Florida, United States - Lox_Sample_4.4 | ecosystem: Environmental > Terrestrial > Soil > Wetlands | place: USA...
GACCATCATCACGTTGACAGCAATTGTACTGAAAGATATAGTTAAGGTAAAGCATTGACAAGAGCATATTGTTGAACTCTTCGACTCTTCAAGCTGTTTGCGATAGTCTATGAGCCGTTTCCATACCGTAACGATCCTGTTCATCCTGACTGGCTTGGGCGCCGGGTTAAGCCTCGCAAGCCCGGTTCGCTGGCTCGTTCTTGGACTCTTGCTGACGGCCTATCTTATCCTCTTGATTCTCGGCGTGTCTGTACTGAAACTTAATTTTTTCGTCGAAGCCGTCTGCCGGGGCGATTCAACGACAAAGCGCGTCGCTCTGACGTTTGATGACGGACCGGACCCGGCAGCAACCCCGGGTCTTTTGGAAGTTTTGAGTCGCCACAAGATCAAGGCCACCTTCTTTCCCATCGGGACGAAAACCAGGGATAATCCTGAAATCATTAAGCGGATCGACCAGGAAGGTCATATTGTTGGGAATCATTCTTTTAGACATGTTTGGTGGATGAACTTCCTCATTTCTGGCGCACTCGACCGAGAAATTGGAACGGCCCAGGAAGCGATCGACTCTGCTATCGGCAGAGTTCCAGCCTATTTCCGTCCTCCCATGGGCCTGACCAACCCCCATCTCAGAAAAGCGTTGAAGAGACACGGACTATTCGTGATAGGCTGGGACGTCAGGCCTTTCGACACAACAGCCAGCGCCGAGAAGGTGATCAAAAGAGTCCTCCAGCAGGTCCGGAATGGAAGCATCATCGCTCTCCACGACACGGGACGGGAGCCTGCGGAATTGGCGCGTCTCACCGACGAACTGGTGACAAGAATTAAAGAACAAAAATACATATTCTGCCAAATCGAAGAACTGGCTGGCGTCAGAGCTTATCAGAGACCGGAGGGAGTCGAGATGCCCGAACCCGCCCTTGCCATCCCATCTTTGGATCAATCCGAAGCATACCGAGGACGGAGTGGTTTTGGACGGTTCTTGGCCCGAAAGTTAGCTTCCACCGCTTATGTCAGGAGAGCGATGGAAAACCGGGTGACGTTGGATGCTTGCAGGATCTCTTCCTCTCCCAGATTCTTTTTTGGCGTGGGTCTGGTTCTCTTCAGTTTCTTATTAGGATGGCCCATGGTCGCGCTGTTTGGGGTTTTGTCAGCCTATTCCCATGCCCCGGTTTTACTCCTGTTGGGTACGGCCTTTTATGCGTTCTCTCATCTGGTATTTATGTTCGGAATGTATTTGGCCGGCCCAAATTGTATCAAATATGCTGACGTCGTGCTCAGTTGGATTCTCCGAAAGGCGGTCGAAAGGTCTCTATTTACTAAACGGGGCTAATAGATTATAATGCCGACAAACTTCTGTAGGTTAAAGACGAAACCCACGGCCGTTACCAGATCGATCACCCCGGTTTTTTCCGGCGGATAACCAAGAACGCTCTACCTCTGACGCGCGGATCTCGTCCCTCTCTCTCCTCGTGGAGGGGGGGCTGGGTGAGGGGGGACCGGATATTGGAAGAAGACTCTCAGGTTTAAGAAACTTGTGGAGATTTAAACAAGAAATCCGACAATCCTAACCACGACATCGATGGTGTGATGAATGCGAGAAGACGAAATATTAAAGAAGGTCTCTGAATATTTAATCGCTCAATTTGAAATTCCTCCGGAGAAGATAAAGCCCCAGGCCCACCTCTTCAAAGATCTCGGGATGGACAGCATTGACGCTTTGGATTGGTTCGCCGCAATGCAGTCCCAAATCGGTCTTCCGATTATCGAGAAGGAACTCAAGATGATAAGAACGGTCCAGGATGTGGTGGACTATTGTGTCCGGAATTTGAGGCAAAATACGGATGTCCCGGGATGAATGGCTGCCCCTGAAGGATTTCCGGATGACCCGCGAGGGGCGTTGGGAATCCAGCGTGCGGCTTCGGCCTTCCTCAGAATGGTTCTCAGGCCACTTCGATCAATCTCCTCTGGTTCCCGGCGTCGCACTCCTCGCCATGGCGGCCGAAACAGTAAGAAGACAGGGACGCCAGCAGGACCGTTTGCTCGAGGTTTCGGGATTCTCCGGCGTCAGGTTCAGGCGCTTGGTTTTTCCCGGGGAGGAACTGCTCATCTCTGTCGGCGTGATGCCACCAGGGGCCGAGGCAAACCTCGATTTTCATGTGACCTGCCATGGTAATACGGTTGTTGACGGTGTGTTGAAGGCTACCGAAGAATTGCCGGGCGGGTGAGGAAGCGATGGAACAACTCTTACAGGAACTCAAAAAGAAGATCGTGGAAGAACTCGACCTCAAGGATGTCACCCCGGCAGATCTGGCGGATGATACCCTTTTTTTCGACGGAGGTCTGGGCTTGGATTCGGTTGATTTAATGGTCCTCGTTGCCGTGGTGGACAGAGATTATGGAGTGGAGATTTTCAACCGTGAACTGGGAGAGAAGGTCTTCATCACGCTCTCCACCTTGGCTGAGTACATCATGACGCATCGGAAAAAAAAATAGAACCGGGGGCTGGAGCCTATACAGCGCTGGAATACGCTCCCCGCCCGCAGTGCGGGGCTTGCGGGGTAGGCTCCGGTCAAGGGGGTGCACTGACGATGAATAGACCCTGGCTCAAACAGTATGAGAGACGCGTCCCTCATTCCATCACCTACCCTGAGATTCCCGTCCAACGTTTCCTGTTGGACACAGCCGCCAAACACCCGGGTGACATCGCGATCTCATTCAATGAGATGCAGATCCCGTACAAGGAGCTGAACGCCCGGGTAAACATGTTTGCCCACGCCCTCCTGAAGACGGGAGTGGAGAAGGGAGACAGGGTCGCCCTGCTCCTGGTGAACTCCCCCGTCTACGTGATCGCCTTCTTCGCCATTGTGAAGATCGGAGCGATCGTGGTCAACTTGAGCGTAGGGATTCAAGGAGAGGAGCTGATCCACTGTTTGAACGAATCGGGAGCCAAAATAGTGGTGACCATGGATCTGTTTGCCCAAAATATCTATAAGGTGATCAACAACACGAAGGTGAAGACCGTTATCCTCCACTCCGTCATGGGGCTGGAGAAGAAGATGCGCTTCGAAGAAGGAACCCCTCAGCCTCGGCTCTTCCAGGAGGTACTTGCCACGTCTCCAAACGTCGAAGAACCTGCGGTTCAGGTCTCTCCCGGAGATGCGGCGGTGCTTCAATATACCAGCGGTTCCACCGGAACGCCTAAGGCCGCGACCTTGACCCACTCCAATCTCGTTGCCAGCGTGCTTCAGTCCGAAACATGGATGGGAATGAGCGCAGGGAATGCCGCGGTCATGTGCGTCATCCCCTTCTTCCACGTTTTTGGCATGTCGGCCTGTCTCCTCCTTTCCGTGCGCAAAGGATACAGGATGGTCATCCTCCCGCGGATCGATCTGATGGATATGCTCTCCCTGATGAAGATCATAGAGACCTACCGGCCTATCTCCTTGCCGGCGGTGCCGAGCCTCTGGGGTGCGATTCTGTCTCTTCCTCCTGAGAAAGCCAGGGATCAGATCTCCTCCATTCAAGTCGCAACAAGCGGAGGAGCCCCTCTCCCGCCTTGGGCCCATGAGAAGTTTGAGACCCTTACAGGAAGAAAGATGATGGAGGCTTACGGTCTCTCTGAGGCATCCTCTGCAACCCATTTTACTCCTTATCCCCTCGGAGGTCCTAGGGGTTCGATTGGAGTTCCCCTTCCGGACACAGAGGCCAAGATCATGGACATTGAAACTGGAGAGAAAGAATGCCCGGTCGGCGAGATCGGCGAACTTGTGGTTAAAGGACCCCAGATCATGCGGGGATACTGGAACAACGAAGAACTCACGTCAACCGTCCTGCGTCATGGATGGTTTTATACAGGGGATCTGGCCCGAATGGATGAGGATGGATTCTTTTACATTGTGGACAGGAAGGATGACCTCATCCTCTCCAGCGGATTTAACGTCTATCCCAGCCAGGTCGAGGAAATTCTGGAAAAACACCCAAAGATTAAGGAAGCCGCGGTGATCGGAGTTCCCGACAGGGTCAAAGGGCAGGCCATTCTGGCGGTGATCGTCCTACGCGAAGGGATGCAAGGAGACAAAGAGGAGTTCCTGAGCTACTGCAAGGAGAAGATGCCCGATTACCGCGTGCCCAAATCCATCCTCCTTCGCGATGCGATCCCCCGAAATCCAGCGGGGAAGATCCTGAAGAGGGTCTTGAGGCGAGAGGCTCAGGCGGTCTAAGCGAGAGGGATGAAGGCTTTCATTCATCAGGCGGTCATCAGGGTTTCTCTTCTCCTTGGGTCTTGGCCCATCCGGTTCTTCGCCTGGTGGATTGCCACAGGATACTTTCTCTTTCGTCCCCCCAGGAGGAGATCGAGTATCCGCCTCTATCAGGTTATTTTTCCCAATCGACCGGGATGGTACTACCTTTATTGCACTTGGCGCCAGTTTCACTCCTATGCTGCCACGTTTGCGGAGCGAATTGAGATCGATAAAAAAGGAGTAACCACTTCCACGCAGGGGCGAGAAAATCTGGTCGAGGCGGCAAGAAGAGGGAGCGGAGGAATTATCCTGATGTCTCATCTGGGCAGTTTCGAGATTGCTGCCCAAGCATTTCAAAAGTATAAGCTCAGGCTCCTGCTGATCATGGGCGAAAAAGAAGCAAAACAGGTAGCCCACGATCAGCGCGAAGCCATGAAGGCGCGGGGAATCCACATTCAGGTGGCCTCGGAAGGGGAGAATTTTCTCTTCGGTGGAGTGGAGGCCATCAAGTTCGTGAGGGAAGGCGGGTTCGTCTCTGTCGCCGGCGATCTAGTTTGGACCGAACAGCGCTCGCGTCTACCCGTAAGTCTATTTGACCATGAGGTAGGCCTCCCGGCAGGGCCTCATCTTCTCGCCCTTGTCTCAAGAGCGCCCCTCTTTACAATGTTTACCTTTCGAGCTGAAAAAGGAAAATATCTGATTATGATGTCTCCTCCAAGGGAGGTGAAATCTTCATCCCGTTCCGAACGAAGCGCGGCCCTTCAAGCGAGCGCGCAGGCCTATGCGAGTGCTCTGGAAGAAATGGTGCGCCAGCACCCCTTCCAGTGGTACATCTTTGAGCACTTTTTTGGATCCACACCGTATGATAAAAGAGAGTCCGACCGTCAGGAAGACAGGAGTTGAGGGATTCGATATGGTCCCTACCCTTACGGATGCCCTTGCCTTGGGCTATGAGAGGATTGTGGCCTGGGCTGATATTCTTGACCGGATCAACGTCTACCCGGTGCCGGACGGCGACACCGGCCGCAACCTTGTCATCACGTTAGGCGCCTGCAAGAATATTAACGGAGATCCTGGGTCCCTGAGCCAGGAGATCCTTCGATCGGCCAGAGGCAACTCCGGAAACATCGTTGCCGGTTTCCTTGCCGGGTTCCTCACCTGCAAAGATTTGTCTTCTCTGCCTGCGTCGGCTGAGGCCGGCCGTCGTCTCGCTTACCGTGCGGTTCCCGACCCTCAACAGGGTACCATGATTTCCCTTTTCGATACTCTAGTCACATCCCTGAAGAAAACCCCTCCTGAGGAAACAGGCCTATGGGTGGACTCCGTCATCCACGATATGGAAGACACGGTGAGAAACACCAGGGAGCAATTACCCGAACTCAAGAAGGCGGGGGTCGTGGACGCAGGTGCCCTTGGAATGCTCGTCTTCCTGGATCCCTTGTTGAACACGTTGGCTGGCCGCGCGGTCAAACCTTCGCTCATCACGGACGATCTGAAGGATTCCTTCAACGTCTCCGAGTCCTGGCGGGAGCGGAACTTCCAGGGTTACTGTTTTGATGTGCTACTCAAGACTGATCATGAAGAGCAGGAAGTCGTGAAACACATCATGGATGTGGGAGAATCGGTCGTTGCGATACCCAATGGCGAGTGCCTCAAAGTGCACCTCCATGCTAAGGACAGGGAGAGCGTAAGACAGGACCTCACCTCCATCGGAGCCATCCTGAGCTGGGCCGAAGACGACCTCGCCGAACAGACTTTCCGGTTCAGTGAACCCAGAAAAAGACAGGCCATCCATATCTTGACGGACGCGGCTGGTTCCATCACGAGGGATGAGGCTCAGAGTCTTGGAATCACTCTTCTTAATAGTTACATCGCCGTCGGGAATCGTTTTCTCCCTGAGACCTACGTGGATCCTTCCCAGCTCTTTGCGGCCATGAGGGCCGGGGCCAAAGTCTCCACAGGCCAAGCCTCAACCGTGGAGCGACAAGAGTGCTATAACAACGTCATGAGAGTCCATGACCGTGTCCTCTATCTCTGTGTGGGCTCCTTCTACACCGGGAATTACAATGTGGCCACTCAATGGAAAGCTGAAAATGATCCCGAAGACCGGATGACTATCCTTGACACAGGGGTCGCCTCCGGCAAGCTCGGCCTCGTCGCCAGGGCTGCGGCCGAACTCTCCCTTACGGTCAGCGACCCTATGGAAGTCATCGCTTTTGCCAGGGGCGCGATCCAAAAAGTACAGGAATATATCTTCCTTGACACGCTACAATTTCTAGCGGCTGGAGGCCGGATGTCAAAGACGGGCGCCTTCTTTGGCGACGTCCTTCGAATCAAACCGATCATTAGCCCCTATCCAGACGGAGCCCGGAAGATCGGGGTAGTGAGAAGCACCAGGGATCAAGTCAAATTCGCCTTCCGCCACCTTGAGCAAGACATTCCGAAAGATCAAAAGGCGACCCTGCTTCTCGAATACACCGACAACAAGGAGTGGCTGGAGGGGGAGGTGAAACCGGAGATAGAGCGCAGGTTTCCTTTGGTGAATGTTACCTTACAATCTCTCTCCCTGACGTCCGCGGCTCACATGGGCCCGGGCTCCTGGGGCGTTGCCTTCCTCATCGAAGACCCCCAAAAGGGCGACGAACATGCCTGAGAAATTATTACGCAGCATGAAAGGTCTTTTGATGTTTGCCCTTTTCGGCCTTTTTCTCCTCGGCATCTTCTTTGAGCTCTTGATCGTTCTTCCGATCCTCTGGGTTCTCAACAAAATCCTTGGGCCGAAGCCTTACCGGATACAGTGGACCATTCGCATTCTCGTGAGCCTGTGGCTTCTCTTGCTAAGAGGTTGCGGGCTACTCAAGGCTCGATCGCTGAAAGGGAAACCCTTCGATGGATCGTGCGTGGTCGTTTCCAACCACCCCGGTCTCTTCGATGTGCTCTTTCTGATCCGGGATGTCCCGCGCATGTCCGTCATGGTCAAACAATCTCTGGCAAGAAGGCTTCCTCTCGGCCCCGTCTTTCGCTCAGCGGGGTATGTCCTCTCTCCCGACTTCGGCCAGAGGGGACCGTTCCAGTGCCTGGATGAGGCGATTGAGAAAATCCGCATGGGGTATAAGTTCATGATCTTTCCGGAAGCCACGCGATCTCCCAAAGGGAACCTGGGCAAGTTCAATGCTGGCCCCTTCATGCTTGCAAGGCTATCGAACGTGCCATTGCAGCCGTTGCTTGTAAGGAACGACCCCCCTTTTCTCCCAAAAGAAGACAAATGGTATTTCCCTCCCTCCCAAGTCTCAACCCTTGAGATCGAATTCTGGGAGCCAATGGATCCACCGAAGGCAGGACAGGAGCGGGAGTTTGCCAGGAATCTGGAGGCTCGATACAGGGAGGCATTGGGTTTGACCTCTGAGAGGAGAGGCGCGCTGAGACCGGGAGGAGGAAATGGAACAGAACAAACTCCTCCCAACTGAACCTCTGATCCCGCACCGGCTCCGAATGAGACTCATTGATTGGGTGAAGGGACCGACTCAGAACGGCTTGCAGGCTGAGACGACTGTTACAGAAGCGTGGCCTCTGAACACGGACGGAAGGGTGAGTTCCGTGATCTGTGTTGAGCTTGTAGCTCAGGCCGTCTCTGCCCTGAGCACATGGCGCCGAGGCGAAGGAGCCAAGCCTCGAGTCGGACTTCTGGTTGGCGTCAAAGAAGCGGAATTCTCTTCTTCCAGCATCCCTGTGACGACCCGGCTCTTTATTCAGATTGACGAGCTTTATCATGTCGGGGACTATGCTGTGTTCCAGGGCAAGGTCAGCTCAGAGCTGGCTTTCTTCTGTAAAACTGTTATCCAGGTAATGGAACCGGAGGAGGAGATCCTATCGAAGCTTTTGACTTCGCAGGGGACCTATCCCCTGGATAAAGAGAGGGGGAACGGAGGCCAATGATGTCTAAACAGATTGCCCTGGTGACGGGTGGGAGCCGGGGAATCGGACGCGCCATCTGTCTCGAATTGGCAAAGAACGGCTCTTACGTGGTCGTGAATTTCCGCTCTAACGAGACGGCAGCCGAAGAGACCCTGGAGTTCATTCATCAAGCGGGAGGAACGGGAGAAACAGTCTGTTTCGATGTCGCCGACCAAGAAGCGACCGGGCAAAACATCGAGGCCCTTCTTACACGCCATGATGCGATTGATATTCTGGTAAACAATGCAGGAGAATCTGCGGACAGTCTTTTTGCCCTCATGTCCTTTGAGGAATGGATGAAAGTGCTTAACACCTCCTTGCAGGGATTCTACAATGTGACGAAACCTGTTCTCAACAAAATGGTCACACGGAAGCGGGGCTGCATCGTTACCATCTCCTCCGCGTCCGCACGGCTCGGCCAACGGGGTCAGACAAACTACTCTGCGGCCAAAGCGGGCCTTGAAGGAGCCTGCCGGTCACTGGCCTCGGAGGTGGCTCGCCTCGGCATCCGGGTCAATGTGGTGGCGCCCGGGCTGATTGAAACCGAGATGATCCAGAACCTTCCGACGGAGATGATGAAACAGATCATCCCGATGGGCCGCGTGGGTCTTCCGGAAGAAGTAGCAAAGGTCGTTCGATTCTTGTGCTCTGACGAAGCCTCGTACATTACCGGCCAGGTCATTTCGGTAAATGGGGGAATGATCTAGGGAGGCTTCCCAGAAACCCCCATCTGCGGCGTTGCCCTCATCCTTCATCGTTGCGGCGTACATGAAGTACGCCTCACTCTTCTGGATTTTGGGCGCCTTGCATCTGGGCATTTCTGAGAAGCCTTCCGAGAGTGTTTTGGCAGAAGAAAGCAAAATGAAAAAAATCCTTTTCTTAAGTCTCTTAGTCAGCACGACTCTCCTCCTCCCTGGAGCAGCGCCTTCCCAGGATTGGACCCCTGTTAAAGAGGCTTTCAGGAACATCCGATCCGTGAAGGCGGATTTTTTCCAGAAAAGATTTCTTCAGATCCTCACGAAGCCCCTCCTCTCCGAAGGAAAGCTCTTTTACAACACCCCCGATTCCCTGAGATGGGAGTATCTCAGCCCGCTGCGAAGTGTGATGTTGCAGAAAGGGAGTATCATCCAGGTTTACAATTTCTCCGAGGGTGCGTGGAAGCCGGAAATGACCCAGGCCGTTGAGGCAAGACGGATGGTGCTTGCGGAAATCAGTCAATGGTTTCAAGGCCGCTTCGAAGAAAGCAAGGCATTCAAACAAGCCTATTCTGCCGGACCTCCTGCGCGTGTCATTCTGTTCCCCGGAGAGGGGATCAAGAAGTTTATCCAGCGGATTGAGATTGTCCTGTCTGCGAGGCCCGGGGTCATTGACCGTGTGGAGATTGAGGAGCCCGGAGGCTCACGAACGTTGATCGAATTCAAGAACGTGGAGATCAATTCAGGCTTCCCTTCAGAGGTCTTCGAGAAACCATGATCCGCCGGAAAAGTCTTGGCATCTGTCTTCTGGGATTTCTCATTCTCTCTGCAGGATGTGTTTCCATATCCAAGACTACCCTCAGCCCCGGTTCACCGGAAGATCTCCCACGCTGCTATACGATCTTCCCGGCAGAGCCATGGGAGTCTGTGTATAAGCTTGAGGCCACCCTCAGAGGAGGCTCTTTCTCGCTGCTCGGGGTTACCAAGGGCGAACCATCTGAACGCAGGCTTCAGAGCCTCTTGCTTACTCCAGAAGGATTTATCCTGTTCGATGCAGAACTCCGGGAAAATGAAATTGACGTACGAAAGGCAGTGGCTCCTTTCGATTCTCTGGCCTTTGCCAAAGGGCTAATGGAAAATGTGTCTTTCCTCTCTCTCCCTCCACGAGTTAAGCCCACAGGATGGGAAAAGAAAACAGATGGGACAATGATCTGCAACTGGGAAGGCCCTGACGATTCTGATACTGAGATTAAGGGATCGATGGAAAGTGGCTGGCGAATCCTGCGCCGGGACAAGTACAGGGAGGTGATAAAGGAGGCCGTCCTGAATGGACCGTTTGTCAACGGTGTCGCCTCTCATGTGGAACTCCGCGCATCCGAACCAGCGCCTTACACGCTGAGGATGACCCTGGTCCAGCCCTCCCCTTGATGTCTAAGAGGAGGTGAATGAAAAGAGAATTTTTGTTTTGATGTGCGGAGAAAGTCAAAAGAGTAGAAGTTCAGGGCTGCGGGTTCTGCGGCCATAAATTCTCCGACCAAGAAGTTCATCCTGCTGAGGAGATAATCAACAAGCAATCGACATTTGCATCGCAAGAGGGTATGCTTTCATACTCTGAATTTAAAGTTCAATCAAATGGGATTGGCGAGTTTGGTGTTGCAAATGATACACAAATATGCACTTCCATTGATGTTTATCATCGTGTTCACCGTGGTTGGTCTATGTGTTTTTGCATACGAACAACAGGTGAACTACTTCTTTCTATTTGCTGGAATGGGCACTGCTCAAGCGTTTTGTGAATGGCTGACTATATTTTATCCCACAAAAAAACAAACCATTCGAAGAATCTTTCAGGCCTCTGTCGGAGGGATGCTTTTTATCTGGTTATCTTTGCGTGTGGGTGTTAATTTTCAATTTACTCAGATAGTTTTTGGTTTTTTGGGTGGTGTTACAACTGCTGCATTAATACAGTTTATCATAGCAAGAATTGTATTCCCCTTTTTTATTGGAAATGGTTTTTGTTCAAGAGCATGCTGGGATGGTGTTATTTTTGAACTTGTTCAGGATAAAATTCCTAAAGCAAAACACCCAAGAAAAAGAAATGAGGTCATTGCACTCTTATATTTAGTCGGATTAATTTTAATCGGAGCAATTGTCTCATCCATCAACAACCCGGCAATTAATGAATCTGTCTCTCGATATTGGATTGTGGGTGAAAATCTAGTATTATTGACCTTGGGAATCGGACTATCAGGTTTTTGGGGAAGTAGAATATATTGCAGAACGTTGTGTCCATTTATTTCAGTCTCAGGGATTTTCTCAAAGTTTTCTGTTTTTAAAATAACTCCTATTAATTATACAAAGTGCACCTCCTGTGGCAAATGTAATAAGTCATGTCCTATGCTGGTAGATGTTCAAGAATCAGTAAAAAATAATAAACGCATCGACAATAAAAGTTGTATTGTTTGTGAGCATTGTGTGACTGCCTGTCCTGAAGAATGTCTGAGACTGTCTCCTGGTTCACCATGGAAGTAATAATTTATATGAAATAATCTAAAAGATATAATTCTCTTTATTATTTATTATCTGATTTTCGAGCCTCAATAAGAGTCGTCAGTAACGTGTGGTTTAGCATTGCAGAATCAATAGTCGATTGCCGGTGAGCTAAGGCAGGGTCATTTCTGACCCTGCCTTTTTTACAGATTTCAATTCATAATCGATGGACGCAATTACTATTCTGTCCCTTAGATTTGTAGTCAACTTTGAACTCTCTGCACCTTCGGCAATTTTGGAGTTCCAATTTTAGCAAAAAATAAGGTAAAATAAGATGTGCTTGAATAAATACCGAGGAGGTCGATAATGGATATTTCAGAGGGAATCAGAAAGAGGAAGAGCGTAAGAGCATACTTGGATAAGCCGGTCCCCGCCGATAATCTGGCGAAGATCCTCGAGGCCGGTCAATGGGCGCCGAATGCCGGACCCTTCCAGATTTCGGTGGTCCGCAATGCAGGGTTGCGAAAAAGGATCAATGACCGGACGCTCGATGCCATGGTTCACTCGAACAACGATTTTCTGAAACAGCGGGCGTCTCTCCCAGGATATCAACCGATCTACGGCGCACCCTTGCTGATCCTGCTTTCCGCGCCAGCAAATGCTCCCTACAGCGCGATCAATACAGCGCTCGCCGCAGAAAACATGCTCCTCGAAGCAACCGGACTGGGCCTGGGATCGTGCCATCTCATTACTCCCACTCTGGCGTTGAATGGAGAGAACAACCGCGACTTGGTGCGAGAGGCAGGTGTGCCGGATGGCTATGCGGTCCAATGCGCGGTCATTGTAGGTTACGCCGCGGCTGAGAATAAGTTCACTGCTGCTGAGCGCACGAAGAAGGGCTCTGTAAACTACGTCGACTGAAGGTAACTTTCGGGGAATTGTGTAGCGATCATGATTAAGCACGCCATGATGCGGATGAGGACGCTGACTTTGTTTACCTTCCTGCTTACACTCGCCCTTCCTGCGGCCGCAGCCCCACGAGTCGAGACCGGTTTCTTAGACCGGGAGATCACCCTGGGTAGCGTCAGCTATCGCTATCAGGTATACGTCCCGGTTAATTACGTTAAAGGGAAAGCTCTCCCGGTGATTCTTTTCCTGCATGGTGCCGGAGAGGGAGGAGAGGACGGGCTCCTTCAAACTCAAGTTGGTTTAGGCCCGGCGATTCGCCAGGCCCGTGATCGGTTTCCGTTCATCGTTGTCTTCCCCCAGGCTCGCCGCGGCCATTTCTGGACCGGGGAGATGGCAACCCTGGCACTCAAGACATTGGATCAGACAGTCAAGGAATTTAACGGCGACTCGCAAAGGCTGTATGTCACGGGGATTTCCTTGGGGGGCTTTGGGACATGGGTTGCCGCAGCGCGTGCACCAGGGAAGTTTGCCGCGATCGTTCCAATCTGTGGTTTTGTCAATGTCAAGCGGCCTGACCTACCTGCAGAAGGTAAGGCTTTCGTTTTGCCGGACAATCCGTTTGACAAATCGCCAGATCCGTACGTGGCTGCCGCCTCTCAAATCTCAAAAGTGCCAACCTGGATCTTTCACGGCAGCGCAGATCCCGTGGTGTCACCCGACGAGTCGAGAAAGATGTTTCAAGCACTCAAAGCGTCAGGGTTCGACGTAAAGTACACCGAGTACGACGGCGTGGGGCATGATTCGTGGGACAGGGCGTACGCCGAGCCTGACCTCATCCCCTGGCTGTTGTCCCACCGGCGTTCGCAACCATAACTATCACTTCTCAAAAAACCATCGGCCCTGGAAGATCACACTATTCGGCAGTTTAGTAGCCTCCCTTTGACCTTGAATTTCAGGATTCAATGACTAAATTTTGAACGAGGGGACGTGCATGTCGTTCTAGTCCCTTCATTTTTATACTGGAACGGAGGTGTTGAAGCAATGAGGAGATGGTTGAATATATTCATGGCGCTCGCAATCTTAGCCTTTACATTTTTCTCTTTTGGATGCGCAGGGACGTCGAGGTTTACGGGGTGTGAGGGCCCAGCGTTCAGTGCCAACTCGAACTGCATGAACAACTTGAGATATTATGAGAGGTTCGGCTATTAATGGCGGTATCCTTGCACATTGCGCGCCTTTAAGAACCGTACGAACCCTTTATATTCCTTTCGTCTTGCGAGGTCGGACAACATTTCTTATCGTCCCATGAATGTATAAGGCAAAAATGTTGCGATTTGAGGAAAAAGGAAAAGAAGTGCCGCAACAATAACAAAACTTAATAGAAACGGGACGACGCCGGTATAAATCGTTTTAAAGGATTCGCCGGTGATGCTCTTGACCACAAAGACACCCACCGCCACAGGCGGAATGATCGTGCCGATCATGATCGTAATTCCAACGACCACGCCGAACCAGATGGGGTCGTACCCAAGCTTTGGAATGGCAGGATATAAGATGGGAGTGGCAAGAATCATAAAGGCCATATCGTCGATAAAAGAGCCTCCCAACAAGTAGAAAAAGCAGATGACCACCATGATCAGTTCCTTCGAGAGAGGAAGCGAAGTAAGCCAATCTGCCGCGATCTGTGGAATGGTTGTGATCGCGAAGAAGTGTGCCAGGATGGCGGAGCATGCAATGAGGAAGAGGACCATCACCCCATTTCTTAAGGACTCATCGATGGATTTGACAAAAACCTTGAAGGTCAGGCCCCTTCTGAGCAAGGCCAGAATCAGTACAGCAACCGTTCCGATGGTCCCCGCCTCCGTAGGCGTGAAGAGCCCCGACATGATTCCACCGATCACGATGAAAAAGATGACAGCCACGGCGATGAATTCGGGCAAGGCACGTACTCTTTCTCGCCAGGTAAAGGCCTCGGTAGCCCTCGGACCAAGGGTAGGATCGATCTTACACCATACGTAGATAATGGCGATGCAGAAAAAAGAGATGAGCAATGCGGGGAATATCCCTGCAAGAAAGAGCTTCCCGATAGACTGTTCCGTCATAATGCCGAATACGATCATGGTGATACTCGGCGGCAGGATAATCCCGAGTGTGCCCACGCTGGCAACGGTCCCTGTCGATAATTTCTTGCTATAGTTGTACCCCGTCATTTCCGGGATAGCGACCATTGAAAAAGTTGCAGCGGTGCCGAGGGTAGAGCCGGACATGGCTTTAAACATGGTCGCTGCGACAACCGTCGCCATGGCCAGACCTCCTGGTATGCGACCGATCAATTTATAGGCAGCGTCGTAAAGTCTCTTGGCGATTCCTGAATGAAAGGCGATTTGCCCCATGAGCATAAAAAGAGGGATGACCGTCAAGCTGTATCCGGATAAGGTGTCGAGAAAATCCTGGGCGAAGAGATTAAAGGCAACGTCAAACCCCGAGAGCAGACCGTAACCCACGATCCCTGTAATGGCTATTCCGAAAGCCAATTCGATACCCGTAAGAAAGAAAAAGAGAATAAAGAAACAGGCGATAATGCCCAGGGTGATTTCATCCATGGTTCACTCCTTTGTCATCTTTGTCATCAAACATCTGAGAAATCGATACCAGACACTGGACCAGGCAACTGACAGCCAGACCAAAGACAACAGGATAAAAGGGAACGCGAAGGGTCATGGTGACTGTCTTTGTCAAATAGAAGTTCCTCCCCATCAGGCCAAGGTAGATTGCCCCAAAAAGAAAGAGAAGCACCCCCAGGAGTTTTGTAGCGATTAAAAGAACTCTCTGCGTCTTCGCTGAAAGTTTTGAACTGACAAGATCCACATTGATGTTGGCTCCTTTTAAAGAACCGCGCGGGAGCGCAAATCCTGCCACGGCCGCTCCCAAAAAGGCGACAATCTCATAGGTGCCCAAGATGGGCTTTCTGAACAGGCGCAAGATAACGTCCGCCAGGGTGAGAGCCGCCATGAAAACAAGGATGCTTCCTGAAATGACCGACATGTAGGTGCTTAACCGCACCGTGAATGCAGAAAATGCTCGCATCGCTGTTCTCCTTTACAGAAATACGTTCGGAGTTGCCTATCCGTTTGCCAAAAAAGTGATATTTTGCAGACTGCTCAAAAATGCCCGAATGCAGGGCGCCCGAAACCCTGTGTAGGGAACGGTTTGAAACCGTTCCCTCCGGGACGCACGCTAAACGACGCAGATGCCTGCCTGCCCCGCCCTCGGTCTATTGATAGTGCGGGACCGGGGCCGGTAGGCAGGGGCGTATTTAAGCGGCCGGCCATGAGAGATCCGGCCATGACGACCAAGGTCATGCCCGGATCTCATCCTTCGAAACGGCCTGTTATTATGAATGGGACTTGATGAAATCCTGAAGAAACTTCAAGGACTCTTCCCCTGGCAGCCCCATATCCTTCATTCTTTTCACATAGTCCGCAAGAACCGGTTTCATCTTCTCCCTCGTGATCGCTACCTCTTCCGGCGAGATTTTGAAAACCTTCATGCCTTTCGAGATGCCGAACTCCACGCCTTCTTTCGTGGTTTCGTCCCAGAGCTTGCCTTGTTTTTCAATATATTCTTCGTCGATCTTTTCGATCGTTTTTTGAATATCCGCGGGCAAGGAATTCCATTTCCCCTTATTCATCACAAGACATTGAGCGGATGGATAACCCAGTCCGTCGTTATCCTGCAGACCCCTGATTAAGTCTCCAAATCGCCAGCCCTTTAAAGCTTCCGCAGGGAAAATGACGCCTTCAACAACACCCCGTTGCAATCCCTCGTAAATGTCCCCCATCGGGACGGAGACAGCGATTGCGCCCATGGCAGTCACAATCTTCGCGGTATCCCCCGCGGCCCTTATTTTCAAGCCCTTCAAGTCATTGATCGATGGGAAAGGTTTCAGAGTCATAAAAACACCCGGGGGCGCGCAGTTCAGATAGAGGACCTTCACATCATCATATTCTTTTGGTTTGAATTTCTTATACCATTCATTGATCATGATCGTGCCCTGATAACCACTTCTTACACCCAGGGGAAGATAGAGTGCTTCCGTTAAGGGAAACCTTCCGGCCATCCATTGTTGAGAGCTCAGGGAAATATCTGCGATGCCCCGCACGGCGCCCTCATAGGACTGGTTCGCCGGAACCAGCGTACCGCCCGCAAGATAGGTCAACTTCAACCTTCCGTTCGTCCGCTTCTCTATCTCTTTACACCACTCTTCGGCAAGAATGCTGCACTTATGAACCGGTGGAAAAAAATTCGCAACCTTGAGCTTAATCACTTCTTGTGAATGAGATGGAAAGGGCGCGGTCAACGTCAAAAGGAGAAGCGCCATGAAGATACAGATAACCCCAATCAATGAATACTTTTTCATAACTGCCTCCTTGAGTAATCCCCGTGTGCCTTCAAACCCCTCGGGGATGTCAGGAAATGTGAAGAGTTGGAGAAGATTTGCCGCTTTTTCGTGCGCTCTTTTCAAAGAACGCAAATTCTTATCACCCCCCTTTCCTCTGCTCCCGTCAGCGGTTCGGGTCAAGACCAAGTTGGGTTCGCAGTCTCTTGCGAAATTCGTCCCCATCAGGCTGAAAGGATGGAAGAACCCAGGGCATGGTCTTCAGATTATGAAGCATCGCTGGGAGCAGAATATACGGAATCGATATCAGCTGGAGCCCCGGCTTAAGGACCTTTTTTGCTCTCATCCCGAAGCTGAGACCGGTGACTGCATAATTCAATTCACCGGTGAGGTAAGGATAGATGTAGATCCAAGCACAGCCGATGACGCTTGTGTATTTACTCGTCCACGGGCTTCCGGTCGAATAGCTCATGGCCCGAAGCAGAATCTCTGTCTGGTCGACTTGAGCCACCAAGACGAGGAGGTCAGGGTCGAAGGTCAGCTTGTCTAACGGAGAAAAGGCCACATAACGGATGTTCCTTTCGGCGTCAAATTTGGGAATGAAATCATAAATTCTTCGGGCAACCCGAGTGTGGTTGAAGATCTGAAGACCTGCTCCGTATTCTCCTGTGGTGTAGACAGACGGCACGTCCTTCCCCATGATGTAAAGTCCCGCATCGCAGGTATGATTTTCCGGGTCAGCATAAAAGGCGTGTCCTTCATGACTCCGCTTAAGCATCTCGCAGAGACGCATGTTGTCTTCCAGCCTGCTCACCCCCTCCGGAGGTTTGATGAAGAAGCTGACTCCGACCGGAGGGGCTTCAAGATTCAGTCTCTTGAGTATCTCTTTCCATCCCAGTGGGTCCCAGGCAGTCGGCTCCATCCCGCCCTCCTTTCAGGTTTTCTTGAACTCTTCAATAAAATCCTTCACCATATCTTCCAAGGAATAAGTCACGCGCCATCCCCATTCTTTTTCTGCCTGATCACCTTTAATGATCTTGGGAATGGTGGCCAAGCCGATGACTGCATTCGGATCAGGTTTGAAATTAATTTTCGCATCCGGATAATATCTTTTGACAACCTGGACAAGGTCCTTCGCGGTGGGCGGCGGCATAATCTGCCCCAGATTGTACACCCTGGTAATGATCTTATTCTTCTCGGCATCATGGAGCAGGATCAGACTTCGGATGGCATCCTTGATATACAGTAATGGGAGAATGGTGTCCTCCGATGTCCAGACGTCAAAGGGCTCTCCCTTGATGGCTGCTTCAATGAGCCATGGATGATATTGACCAAACCCGAACGTTTTCACATTGGGGCCGATCAGTTGTGGAAAACGGATCCCCCTGAAGTCGATACCGAACTTTCTGTGATAGTACAGACCC
>Ga0335084_10002379_pt1 | contig 18107 bp, 17 predicted proteins | sample Lox_Sample_44_FD_206721 | JGI IMG/M metagenome (GOLD analysis project Ga0335084, IMG submission 206721) | Soil microbial communities from Loxahatchee National Wildlife Refuge, Florida, United States - Lox_Sample_4.4 | ecosystem: Environmental > Terrestrial > Soil > Wetlands | place: USA...
CCAGCGCCGCCGCGTCCACCTCCTGCGGCCGCCCGGACACGTCGAGCGCGCGCCGGCACCTCGTGCAGAGGGGTGCCTGCGGGGGCGACGCCTCGTTCACGGCGCCGCAGCCGGCGCAGCGGTAGATGGTCATGACCCCCCCTCGGTGCGACCAGGCGAGCATAGCGCCGCCGGCCGCCGGCGACAACCGGCGCCGCGGGACGGACTGTTTCACCGTCAGTGGCTGGGATCGAGCGAAGGGGCGGCCGGAGGAGGCCGCCCCGGAGCGAACAGGTGGTCCGGGGGTGGCACGCCCCCCGGGAGAGATCGATTCAGCGCTTGAGGAACCGCGCCAGGTCGCCGAACACGGTGACGGCCAGCATCAAGGCCAGCAGGGCCACGAATCCGGCCAGGTGCACCACGTTCTCGACCCGCTCGTTCACGCGGCGCCGGGTGACGATCTCGTAGACCAGGAACACGAGGCGTCCGCCGTCGAGCGCCGGGAGCGGGAGGAGGTTGAGCAGCGCCAGCGCGATGGAGAGGCCCCACAGCATGGTGAGGAAGGTCGCCGTCCCGCTCCGGGCGCCCTGGAACAGCTCCTGCGCGATCCCGACCGGGCCCGAGAGATCGCTGGCGCGGCGGCGCTGGATCACCTGGACGAACCCGGCCAGCTGCTGCCCCAGGCCCTGGTTTGTGCGGACGACCGCCACGCCCAGCGCGGCCGGGAGCGGCCGCTGCTCGAGGAGGATCGCGGGCCCGAAGCCGGCGCGGCCCATGCCGCCCTCGGCGCGCGGGGTCAGCTCCAGCGCCAGCGCCCGGGCACGCTCGCCGTCGCCCCGGACCACCGCCAGCGAGACGCGCTCGCCGGGGTGGAGGCGGATCTGCGCGACGAGCTCGTCCCAGGTGCGGACCGGCACCCCCGCGACCGCGTCGATCCGGTCGCCGCCCTGGAGGCCGGCCTCGGCCGCGGGCCAGCCGGGCTTCAGCTCGCCCACGCGCGAGGCCGGGTCGGCGGTGCGCAGGCCCACCGTGGAGATGAGCGCCGCCGCGAGCAGGACCGCCACCAGCCAGTTCATGGTGGGCCCCGCCGCGATGGCGAGGAACCGTCGCCAGGCGGGCTGGTTGCAGTAGGCGGCCGGGTCGGCGGGGTCGATCTCCTCGCCCGGCGCCATCCCGGCGATCTTGACGTAGCCACCGAGCGGCAGCGCGGAGAGGCAGAACTCGATGCCGCGCCGGCGGAAGGACCAGAGCACCGGGCCGAACCCGACGCTGAACCGGTCCACCCGCATGCCGAGGCGGCGCGCCACCCAGGCATGTCCGGCCTCGTGCACCACGATCAGGACCGAGAACCCCAGGACGGCGGCGGCGATCGACAGGACGGAGGTCACTCCTCGAACTCCTCGGCCTCGAAGACCTCGATGACGGTGTCGGGCTCCAGCCAGGCGCGGGCCGGCAGGCCGGCCTTGAGGCACGCGTGCTTCAGGAACGCCTCGCCGTCCCAGCCGTGCTCGACGGCGACCCTGGGCAGGAGGGCGCCGCGGTTCCACCCGCGGCGGACGACGAGCCCGTGCGTTCCGACGGCGAGCGCGCTCCGGTCCTCGAGCAGGTGCGGGATCCCCAGCGCCGAGACGCCGATGCGCAGCGCCCCCATCTCGTCGGCGCGCAGCGGCGTGAACCGGGGGTCCTCGGTCGCGGCGGCGACCGCCATGCGCGCCACGATGGCGGCGAGCGAGCCGTCGGGCCGGAAGGTGCCGATGCACCCGCGCAGCTGGTCCTCGGCGTGCAGGGTCACGAACGCGCCGCGGGGCTCGGCGAGCGGGCCGGCGGCCGGCAGGTCGGGCGGGGCGCCGGCGCCGAAGTGCGCGAGGAGCGCCCGGCGCGCGATGCCGAGCAGCGCGGCGCGGTCCGCGGGGGCGAGGCGGGCGTCGCTCATGGCCTTCGGCGCACGCCGGTGAGCAGGAACCGGCGGGCGTCGGCGAGGATCTCGGCGTGGTCGAAGGCGAGCGGCGCGGGGAGCTGCGTCCAGCGGAAGGCGCGCGCCTCCGCCGCGTCGTCACCGCCGCGCGGCTCCCCCGTGGCCCGCCCCAGGAACACCGTGCTGAGCGTGTGCCCCCGCGGGTCGCGGGCCGGGTCGGAGTAGACGTAGAGCAGGTCCGTGAGGCGGACCTCGAGCCCCGTCTCCTCGCGCGCCTCGCGGGCCGCGGCCTCCTCCACCGTCTCGCCCTCGTCGACGAAGCCGCCCGGGAGCGCCCAGCCGGGCGGAGGGTTGGCCCGCCGGACCAGCACCACCCGGTCGCCGGGGACCACCACGACGACGTCCACGGTGGGTGATGGGTTGCGGTGTTCCGGCATGGGCGACTCGTAGCGCACGCGCGCCCGTCGGTCAAACGGGGTCAGCGGGGCGCGATGACCAGGCCGGAGCCGGCCGGCTCGGCGGCGGGAGGGACGGAGGGCTCCGGTGGAAACGCCTTCTCGACGAGGAGGCGCGCGAAGGGGATGGCGGAGACGGGCGTCCCGGCGGCGAGCGCGCGGCCGGCGGCGGCCGCGGCCTGGGCGTGCGCCGCGTCGCCGCTCCGGTCGAGGTGCTCGGCGGCGGAGAGGAGGCGGCCGGCGACCAGCCGGCGCCGCGGCTCGTCGAAGTAGCGCTCGGACGCGTCGGCGACGGTGCGGGCCATCTGCTCGAGCCGCTGCCGCTCGTCCACGTAGAGCGGCGAGACCCCGATCTCGTCGAGGCGGCGCGCCACGTCGCGGAGGAACTCCTCCTCCGGCAGCCAGCCGCGCAGGAGCGGCAGGTCGTGGAGCATCCCGGAGGCGGCCACCGCGGCGGCCTCCTCGTCGGGCGCGAGGGGCGGGAAGCGCTCGGCGACGTCCGGCACGGGCCCGGCCGGCCCGAGGTGCTGGAGCCACAGGTCGGCGCCGTCGGGCGGGCGCTGACCGCTCCGGTCGTTGCGGGCGCGTGCCTCCGCGACCAGCGCCTTCGCGGCCTCGCGATCGATCTCGGCCACGCCCATGGTGGCTCCGCGCTCCAGGATCCCCCTCGAGAAGGAGCGCCACTCCTTGCGCCCGAGCAGGGCGACCTGCAGCTCGACGAGCCCTCGCACGTCCGAGACGACCGCCTGGCCCACCTCGATCCCCTTGCCGGGGACGGCGCGCGGGAGCCAGACGGCGCGATCCCCCTGGCCGTCCACGGTGGATGCATAGGCGCTGAGCGGTGGGTCGGCCGGCGCGGGGGCGGCCTGTGGCGGGCCGGGCCGGGGTGGCTCCGGGACCGCCACCCCCCGGATCCTGAGGAGGTGCAGGCCGCGCTTGGCCGCCTTGCCTACCTCCTTCGACGCGTGGCTCGCGAGGGCCGCGAGGAGGTCGGTCCGCCCGGCGTCGGCGGCGGCCCGGGCGATCGCGGCGGCGAGCGGCGCCGGCAGGGTGAGCACGTCCTCCGGCCGAGCCCGGGCGAGGCCGTGAAGGAGGCGCGAGGCCCGGCCGGCCTCCTCCCGGGCGACGCCCGTCAGGGCGGCGATCTCCTGGCTCTCGACGTTCGGGTCTCGGAGGAGGGTGAGCAGGCGCTCGTCGTCCACGGTCGGCACGGGGGCAATGTAGCGGCCACGCTCGGGGCGCGCGACACGAGTGCCGCGCCGCGCACGCCATCCTTGACAGGGGTCAACGATAATCCCTAGTCTGCCCCCCAACCAGGCCGCCGAGGGGAGCGGCCGGAGAGCCACCCGGGAGAGACCATGCTCAGGTACCTTTTCGCCGCCGCCATCGCCTTCGCGCTCGTCGGCACCTCGCCTGCGTTCGCCTGCCCGAACTGCGAAAACTGCCCGCACAAGGTCGCCGCGGCGGACGATCAGAAGCCGGCCGACAAGAAGCCGGGCTGCGGCTGCGCGTCGGCGAAGGACTGCAAGTGCGGCAAGGACTGCAAGTGCCCGAACTGTCACGAGCACGGCAAGAAGGAAGAGAAGAAGAGCTAGCGGCCTGAAGCCGCCTCAGGGCTTGCCGCCTCCGAGCTGGTGGAGGACGTCGCCGACGGCGCGGCGTCCCTGCTGCTCGACCTGCTTGCGGAGGGACCGCACCGCCTCCTGGGCCTGCCCGCCCGCGACGCGCGCGACGGCCTCGTCCGCCCGCACCTGGAGCGAGGGCGCGGAGAGCGTGCCGCCGATCGCCACCGGCACCGGCAGCACCTCCGGCAGCTTCACGGCGCGTGGGACGGCCTGCGCCAGGAGCGCGCGCGGGACGGCCACCGTGCCGCGCAGGTCGAGGCGCATGTCGAGCCCGATCCGGCCGCCCAGCTCGACCTTCCCCGCCGGGGACGAGAACGCGAGCGGCCGCCTCGCCTCCATCCAGCCGTCCTTCACGCCGAAGCTCGCGGCGAGGTCCTTGAGCTCGGTGCGCCCGCCGGCGCCCGCGACCCTCTCCCCGGCCCTGGCCTGACCGGCCGCCGCGAGCCCCTTCCCGAGCCCGGCCAGCACCTGTCCTCCGAGGTCGGCGCCCGAGAGCGCTCCGTCCGATATCGCCACGTCGGCGTCGCCGGAGAGCTGGTCGCGCAGGCGCGCCCAGTCCACCCCGGCGCCGTCGAGCGTGAGGCCGGCGGTGGCCTTTCCGGAGAGTGGCGCCCGGCCGGTCACCGCCTGCATCGCGCTCGCCAGGTCCACCCGCCGGAGCGCGGCTCGCAGGTTCCAGACCGGCTGCGCCGCCCCGAGGTCCACGCGGGAGCCGGAGGCGTCGAGCTGGCCGCCGTAGAGGCTGGCGGTCAGCGCGCGGATCTCGAGGACGCCGCCCGCGAGCGTCACCTGGGCGTGCACGTTCGACGCGGTGAGCTTCCCGCTCCGGAGCTGGCCGACGTCGAGGGTGCCGCTCGCGGTCGCGCTCTGCGCCTGGCGCCGGGCGCCGGTGGTCAGGAGCGGGCCGGCCCTCGGCGTGGCGGGCTTCTCCGGCGCAGGACCCGCGGGGACGAGCCCCATCACCGCGTCCAGATCGAGGAGAGGTCCGCTCATCGCGAAGCGCGCCCGGAGCGGCGCGACCTCGACGGCTGCGCTCCCGGCGAGGTCCACCCCCGGGCCCTTCACGGCCAGCTCGGACAGCTCCGCGCGCGCCGCCTGGGGGTGCGCCGGCGAGAAGGCGGCGGAGGCGCGGAACCGCCCCGAGGCGGGCTGGCCGCGGAGCCGCAGCTCGCGGAGGTCGCCGCTCCCGTCGAGCCGGTACACGCCGCCCCTCGTCTCGAGCCTCGCGTCGAGGGAGGCGACACCGCCCTGGACGATCGCGGAGAGGCCAGCGGGGAGGAGGGCGGAGACGCGGCCGAGCGCGAGCGCGTCGAGCGCGAGCGTCCCCCGGACCGCCGGCCAGTCCTCCGGCCGGGATGGCACGCCGGCGGGGAGCGACGCGACCGAGGCCAGGAGGTCGAGGTTGGGCTTCTCGGAGGCGAGCGAGGCGGCGAGGTGGACGTCGGCGGCGAGGCCGGCGCCGAGGCCCGCGGCGTCGAGGGCGACCTGCTCGAGCGCCACGGACGACTCCTCCCGGGCGCCGCTCCGGTCGATCATCCGGATCGCGCCGCCCCGGATGGCCACGCGGCGGACCACGACCCGCGCCGCCGGGCCGCCGGCGGGCTTCCGTTCCTGCGGTGCCCGGAGCGGTGCGCCCCGGTCGCCGCCCGGGGCCCCCAGCCCCTCGATGCCCCAGCGCCCGTCGCGCCCGCGGACCAGGTTCACCACCGGGCGATCGAGGACGATCGCCTCGATGTCGATCTCCCTGCCGAGCGATCGGACCAGCGGCCAGAGCCCGACCTCGACGTCGACGCCGTCGGAATCGACGAGCACGGGCTCGCCCGGACGGCCCGCCACCGCGAGCCCCCGCAGCCGCACCCGGACACGGGGCAGGAGCCTCAGGCCGGCGCCCTTCACGGTGACGTCGCGTCCCAGGGCGGCCGAGGCGCGCGGCAGGATGGCCTCGACGACGCGGCCCGTCACCGCGCTCGACTGGAGGAGGAGGGCGAGCGCGGCGGCGAGGGCGGCGATCGCGCCGAGGGCGAGACCGATCGCGACCGCGCTGCGCCGCAGGAGCCCCTTCCGCGGTCGGTCGCTTGCCGTCACCCCGCGAAGTACCACTGCATCATGCGGGTCATCACCTGGTCCGACCCGATGGGCTCGAAGCGGCCATCGAGGTCCGCCAGCGCCCGCCGCGCCTCGGCCGACAGGTTGGCCAGGGCGTCGCGCCGGGCACCTCCGTCGGCGGGGACGCGCCGGAGTGGGAAGAGCGCCATCCCCTCGCGCAGGAGCCCGGCGGCGTCCTCGGCCCCGATCCGCTCGAGCGCCTGGGCGGTCTCGACCGCCCAGCTTCCGGAGTCGTCGTGGAAGAACTGCCGGAACCCGCCGCTGTCCACCTCGCCGCAGAACAGCCAGACGCAGAACAGGGTCCGGTCGCGCTCGTCGAGCGCGTGATACCCCCGCGCCTCGGCGCGAGGGAACAGGTCGTTCGCCGCCTGCTGGAGACGGCTCGTCAGCGCCACCTCGATCATGCAGCTCCCCTCCCAGGGACGCATGAATTCAAAGCACGAGACGGGCCGACGTCGAGCGCCCCGGCGGGTCCATGGCCCCCGTGGGTTTTTTGCGTCCGAAGGCGGGGCGGCGGCCGCCCGCAGCGGGGGCTTTCGCCCAACGGTGCGTGAAAACGCCCACCCGGTGCCCCGGAGGAGACGGGACGTTGCAGGCCGGACGGGGCCCCGGCTACGCGCCCGCGGTCCGCTCCACCCGCTCGTTCGCGGGGCGCCGGCCGCGGTGGCGCGCCAGCATGCGGGAGAGGAACTGGCCGGTGTAGCTCTCCTTCGTCCGCGCCACCGCCTCGGGGGTTCCCTCGGCGATGATCCGGCCGCCCTCCTCGCCTCCCTCGGGCCCGAGGTCGACGACCCAGTCCGCGCACTTGATGACGTCGAGGTTGTGCTCGATGACGACGACGGTGTTGCCGGCGTCCACCAGCCGGTCCAGGACGTGGAGGAGCTTCTTCACGTCCTCGAAGTGGAGTCCGGTGGTGGGCTCGTCGAGGATGTAGAGGGTCTTGCCGGTCCCGACCCGCGCCAGCTCGCGCGAGAGCTTGATCCGCTGCGCCTCGCCGCCGGAGAGGGTGGGCGAGGGCTGGCCCAGCTTGATGTAGCCGAGCCCGACGTCCTCGAGCGTGCGGAGGATCCGGACGATCTCCTTGTGGTGCTGGAAGTGGTCCACCGCCTCGGCCACCGACAGGTCGAGGACCTCGGCGATGTTCTTCCCCTTGAACTGCACCCGGAGCGTCGCCTCGTTGAACCGCTTCCCGGAGCAGACCTCGCAGGGCACGAGCACGTCGGCGAGGAAGTGCATCTCGACGAGCTTCATGCCGTCGCCCTGGCACGCCTCGCACCGCCCGCCCTTCACGTTGAAGCTGAAGCGGCCGGGCTGGTATCCGAGCGCGCGCGCCTCGGGCGTCTGGGCGAAGACGTCGCGGACGTGGTCGAACACCTTGGTGTAGGTGGCCGGGTTGGACCGGGGCGTCCGCCCGATCGGCTGCTGGTTGATGTCGATGACCTTGTCCACCTGCTCGTGGCCCACGACGGACTGGTGCTTCCCCGGGACCTCGCGGGTGCCGTAGAGGATCCGCATCAGCGCCGGGCGGAGCACGGCGTTCACGAGGGTGGACTTGCCCGCGCCGGAGACGCCGGTCACCGCCACGAACCGGCCGAGCGGGATCGAGACGGTGAGGTCCTTGAGGTTGTTCTCGGCGGCCCCCACCACCGTGAGGCTGCCGTGATCCGCCGACCGCCGCCGCTGCGGGACGGCGATCTCCATGCGGCCGGAGAGGTACGCGCCGGTGAGCGAGGCGGGGTCGCGCATCACCTCCGCCGGGGCGCCCTGCGACACGATCTCGCCGCCGTGGGCGCCGGCGCCGGGGCCGAAGTCCACGAGCCAGTCGGCCTCCTCCATGGTCTCCTCGTCGTGCTCGACGACGATCACCGAGTTGCCGATGTCCCGGAGCCGCTTCAGGGTGGCGAGGAGCTTGCCGTTGTCGCGCTGGTGCAGCCCGATGGACGGCTCGTCGAGGATGTAGATCACGCCCGTCAGCTCGGAGCCCATCTGCGAGGCGAGCCGGATGCGCTGGCTCTCCCCGCCCGAGAGCGACGGACCGGGCCGGTCCAGCGTCAGGTAGCCGAGGCCCACGTCGAGCAGGAACTTGAGGCGGTTGCGGATCTCCTTGAGGAGCTCGTCGGCGATGCGGGCCTCGTTCCCCTTGAGCCCCAGGGCCGCCAGCCACCCGTGCGCCTCCTGGATGGTGAGGCGCGACAGCTCCACGATGCCGCGGCCGCGGATCCGGACCGCCCGGCTCTCCGGCCGGAGCCGCTCGCCGCCGCAGGTGGGGCAGGGCTTGTCCGAGAAGTAGCGCATGTAGTAGCGCCGCATCGCCTCGGAGCCCGTCGCCCTGAACCGGCGGTAGAGCTGGTTCACCACCCCCTCGAACTCGATGCGCCAGGTCCGGCCGTTGCCCGCGCCGGCCGCCTCGGTCCCGTACATCACCACCTGCTGCTGGGCCCGGGGCAGCTTCGCCCAGGGGGTGTCGAGGTCGAGCCGGAGCGAGCGGGAGAGGTGCTCCACGAACTCGAAGGTCCACCCCTCGCCGCGCTCCATCCCGCTCGCCCAGGGCTCGATGGCCCCTTCGCGGATGGTGCGCGACGGATCCGGGATGATGAGGTCCGGGTCCATCTCGGCGCGCGTCCCGAGCCCCTGGCAGTCGGGGCAGGAGCCGAGCGGCGAGTTGAAGGAGAAGTTCTGGGGCGCGAGCTCGCCGAAGGACAGGCCGCAGGCGTGGCAGGCGTTCTGCTCGGAGAAGAAGCGGTCGTGCTTCTTGTACTCCTCGGGGTCGATGCCCGGACCGACCCGCTGCTCCTTGTCGGCGTCGGCGACGGTGAGCGTCCCCTGGCCCTCCTTGAGCGCCGTCTCGACGGAGTCGGTCAGCCGCTGGCGGATCCCCTCCTTCACCACCAGGCGGTCCACCACCAGCTCGATGTCGTGCTTCAGCTTCTTGTCGAGGGCGAGCCGCTCGGTGAGCTGGTGGATCATCCCGTCCACGCGGACCCGCGCGTAGCCGCGCTTCTGGAGGTCGGCGAGGACGTCCCGGTACTCGCCCTTGCGGTTCTGGACCAGCGGGGCGAGGACGAGGATGCGCGACCCCGCCGGCAGGTCGAGGATGGCGTCCACGATCTGCTGCGCGGTCTGCTTGCCCACCGGGCGGCCGCAGCCCGGGCAGTGCTGCAGCCCGATGGAGGCGTAGAGGACGCGCAGGTAGTCGTGGACCTCGGTGATGGTGCCGACCGTGGACCGCGGGTTGTTGGAGGCGGCCTTCTGCTCGATGGAGATGGTCGGCGAGAGCCCGCGGATGGTGTCGTACTTCGGCTTCTCCATCTGCCCCAGGAACTGGCGGGCATAGCTGGAGAGGGACTCGACGTACCGGCGCTGGCCCTCGGCGTAGAGGGTGTCGAAGGCGAGCGAGGACTTCCCCGAGCCCGAGACCCCGGTGAAGACGACCAGCTTCTTCTTCGGGATCTCGAGGGAGACCGACTTGAGGTTGTGCTCGCGCGCCCCCTTGACGGTGATGAACTCGGGCTCGCTCATGCGGCGCATTGTTTAATCGATCCGGGCGCCAGGCGCTTCCGCGCGCGGGCGCGAGGTGGTAGACCCCCAGGACCCATGGCCTTTCCGGCGAGCCACGGCGGCGCCGCCCGGGCGCGGCTCGACGCGCCGCCTCCGGCGCGGGGCGGCCGGCGCCCGCCCGGTCCCGGGCGGCGGGCGGTGGCCAGGTGAGCCCGGCGAGGCTGGTGCGGAAGATGAGCGCGCGGGCGCTCCTCTTCGCGGCGGCGTTCTTCTTCGGCCTCGCCGCCCTGCTCGTCCGGATGGCGACGCAGGGCGGGATGAGCGGCGGCCAGGTGACGCTGGTCCGCTTCCTCGTCGGCCTGGGCGCCGTGGTCCTGCTGTTCCGGCTGCAGCCCGGGACCTTCCGGCCGTCGCGCTACGCGCTCCTCGCCAGCCGCGGCATCTTCGGGGGGATCGCCGCCCTCCTCTACTTCCTCGCCATCCAGCGGATCCCCGCGGGCGAGGCCACCCTCCTCAACAACACCTTCCCGATCTGGGCGGTGGTGCTGTCGATCTTCACGCTGGGCGAGCGCCCCACCTTCCACCTGGTGCTGGCGCTGGTCCTGGCCAGCGCCGGCGTGTTCCTGGTGCTGGGCGGTGGCCAGACCGCCTTCGCGCTCGGCCCGGGCGAGGTGCTGGGCCTGGTCTCGGCGGTGCTGGGTGGGGCGGCGGTGACGTCGATCCGGTCGCTCCGCGTGGGCGCCGCCGTGCCGGCGCCCACCGTCTTCCTCGCCTTCGCGCTGGGCGGCGTGCTGGTCTCGTTGCCCTACGCCGGCGCCGCCTGGCCGTCGGCGCCGGGGCCGTGGTGGGCCGCGGTGGGGGTGGGCGCCTCCGCCTTCCTCGCCCAGCTCGCCATGACCGAGGCGTACGGCCGGCTCTCGGTCGCCGAGGCGGCCGTCTGGCAGCAGCTCACCCCCATCTCCACCTACCTCTGGTCGTTCTCGCTGGGTGAGCGGGTCACGGGAGCCACGGCCATCGGCGTCCTGCTGGGGCTGGCCGGCGTCGCCTACGGCAGCGTCCTCGGCCACCGGCCCGCCGATCCCGAGTCGCCGGTGGCGCGGGAGGCCCCGGCCATCCCGGCGGAGGAGCCCTGAGCGTGACCGAGCGCCGCCGGCGCGCGCTGGCCCGCGTGGAGCTGCTCGGCTCGGCGGTGTCGTTCGGCCTCATGGCGGTGCTGGCGCGGCGGCTGTCTCGCGGCGCCCATCCGTTCACGGCCGGTCAGCTCACCGTCGTCCGGTTCGTGATCGGTGCGGCGGTGAGCCTCGCCGCCTTCCGGCTCCGGCCCGGGCTCTACCGGCCGGTGAACCGGCGCCTGCTCTGGACGCGCGGGGCGTCCGGCGGCATCGTGGTCGTCCTCTACTTCCTGGCGCTGGCGCGGATCCCGGCCGGCGAGGCGGGGATGCTCTACAACCTCTTCCCGGTGGTCGCGACGGGGATGAGCATCGTCGCCTTCCGCGAGCGGCCCACCGTCCACCTCGCGATCGCCCTCCTCCTCGCCACCGCCGGCGTGGTGCTGGTGGTGGGGAACGGAACGCTGGCCGTCGGGATCGGCGCAGGCGAGGCGCTCGCGGTCGCCGCCGCCCTCTTCGCGGCGTTCTCCTCCGTGACCATCCGCGCCATGCGCGGGACGGACAACGCCCCCACCATCTTCTTCTACTTCTGCCTGGGCGGGCTGCCGGTGGCGCTTCCCTTCGCGCTCTCGGCGTGGCCCACCGCGCCCGGCCCCTGGGCCGTGGCCGGGGTGATGGGGCTCGCCTCGTTCTCCGCGCAGGTGCTCATGACCGAGGCCTACGGCGCCCTCTCCATCCCGGAGGCGGCGGTCTGGCTGCAGCTCACGCCGCTCGCGCAGTACGTGCTCGCGGCCGTCCTCCTCGGCGAGCGCGTGAGCGGCGCCGGGCTGGCGGGAGTGATCGTGGGTGTCGCCGGGGTGGCCTACGGCACGGTGCTCGGCCGCCGTCCACGCACCGCGGGCGCGCCGGCCGCCGCCACGCCGCCCGCCCCCGGCGAGCCGGTGCCTCCGCAGACGTAGCCCGAGCTCGCGGCGAGAGGTAGGGCGTGGTGCGCCTTCAGGCGCTCGTGCCCGATATCGACCCCGGGGACTGCGGGTGACGTCCGGCGCCCATGGATGCCGGTGTGGGACGCCTCCCCGTGCCGAAGTAAGGGGACGCGAAATCCTTTCGCCGTCTGGTAGGCTGACGTCATGCGACCCTCCGCCGCACGCCAGCTCATCGCCGTGGGAAGCCTGCTCGCCGCCGTCTCGCTGGCGCCGCGCGCAGCCGGGGCCAATTTCCGTGAGGTGAAGATAGGGGACGAGATCCGCGACCGCGACCTGCCGCTCCTGGACGGTGGCAAGGCGCCGCTGCTCGGGCGTTCCCAGGCGAGCGTGTTCGTCTTCTTCCGCCCGAACCACGACCACTCGCTCCAGGCCCTGACGCAGCTCGCGGTGCTCGAGAAGGAGTTCGCCGGGAAGCCGGTCCGGTTCGTGGCGGTGACGAGCGGCTCGTACGACAAGGCGGACGTGCGGGCGATGGTGAAGGAGGCCGGCGTGAAGATGCCGGTGCTGGTGGACGGCGCCGACGCCCTCTACGGCGAGCTGGGCGTGAAGCTCCACCCGGTGGTGGGCATCGCCGACTCGCGCCATCGGCTGGCCGAGTACCAGCACTTCCAGCGCATCAACCTCCTCGACATGATGCGCGGCAAGATCCAGCTCGTCCTCGGGGAGATCAACGTCGCCGAGCTCGAGCGGATCCAGAACCCGGAGAAATCCGGCAACGGCGACGACCGCGGGCACGCCCGGACGCGGGTCAACCTCGCCAGGGTCATGCTCCAGCGCGGCAACGTGGACCTGGCCATCGAGAGCGCGAGGCAGGCGATCGTCGAGGACCCGACCTACGCCCGCGCCCACGTGGTGCTCGCCCAGGCGCTGGCGGCGTCCGGGAAGTGCGACGAGGCGGAGAAGGAGTTCGCCGTCGCCTCGAAGCTCGACCCGGCGGAGGCGTCCGGCCAGCGCGTCTGCGCGCGCTAGCACGGGGGCCTCGACCTCCCCCGGCCTCGCCCCCGCCCGTGCCGTGCGCGGGCCGTCGCCGCGCCGCATGATCGCGGCATGCCCGCGCCCATCGCCTTCGAGCCATTCACCGAGGACCACCAGGCGTTTCGCCGCACGGTCCGCGAGTTCTGCGAGAAGGAGCTGGCGCCGCACGCGCGCGCCTGGGACGACGCGGGCGAGTTCCCGGCGTCGCTCTTCCGGACGTTCGGCGAGCTGGGCTTCTTCGGGATCCGCCACGACCCCGCCCACGGCGGCTCCGGCCTCGACTACTGGTACGTCGTCGCCTACGCCGAGGAGCTGGTGCGGTCGCGGAACGCCGGGCTCGCCATGGCGATGCTGGTGCACGGCGAGATGGCCATCCCGGTCATCGGCGCCATCGGCACGGACGAGCAGAAGCGCGAGTTCCTCGCGCCCGCCATCCGCGGCGAGCGGATCGCGGCGCTGGCCGTCTCCGAGCCGGACGCGGGCTCCGACGTGGCGTCGATCCGCACCACGGCGCGGCGCGACGGCGGCGACCTGGTGGTGAACGGCGCCAAGATGTGGGTCACCAACGGCACGCGCGCCGGCTTCCTCACCATGGCGGTCCGTACCGGCGGGCCCGGGCACGGGGGGCTCTCGCTCCTGCTCTTCCCCACCGACGTGCGCGGCTTCCAGGTCTCCCGCAAGCTCGAGAAGGTGGGGAACCACGCCTCGGACACCGCGCTCCTCTTCTTCGAGGACTGCCGGGTGCCGGCGCGGTACCTCCTCGGCACCGAGAACGAGGGCTTCTACCACGTCATGGAGAACTTCCAGGGCGAGCGGCTGGTGGCCGCCGTCCAGGCGGTGGCGGGGATGCAGCTCATGATCGAGGACGCGATCCGCTACGGCGGGGAGCGGACCGCGTTCGGCCGGCCGGTGGTGAAGTTCCAGGCCTGGCGGCACCGGCTCGCCGACCACCTCGCGGCGCTGGAGGCGGCGCGCTGGCTCACCTACCGGGCCAGCGATCTGTTCAACCGCGGGGAACCGGCGCAGCGGGAGATCTCGATGGCGAAGCTGTTCGCGGGGGAGCTGGCGCAGCGGGTGGCGTACGATTGCATGCAGCTCCACGGCGGGATGGGGTACGTGCTGGAGAGCGACGTCGCCCGCGCCTGGCGCGACGTGCGGCTCCTCACCATCGCGGGCGGGACGAGCGAGATCATGCGCGAGATCATCTCACGGGCGAGCATCCCATGACCGACGCCCTGGTGGTGCTCGTCACGGCGCCCACGCCGGAGCGCGCCGCGGAGCTGGCCCGCGCGGTGGTCGAGGAGCGGCTCGCCGCCTGCGGGAACGTCGTGCCGGGCCTGCGCTCCATCTACCGCTGGGAGGGGAAGGTCCAGGACGACGCCGAGGCGCTCCTCGTCCTCAAGACCACCCGCGCGCGGTTCGAGGCGCTCCGCGAGCGGATCCTGGCGCTCCACCCGTACCAGGTGCCCGAGGTGATCGCGCTCCCGGTCGAGGCGGGGAGCGCGCCGTACCTCGCCTGGCTCGCGGGCGAGACGGCCTGACCGCGCCGGCGTTACCATGGCGGCGTGCCACCCCCCTCCGCGGCTGCCGCGCTCGCCACCGCGCTCCTCGCCGGCCTCGCGCTCGGGGTGCAGCCGGCGCGCGCGGAGGAACGCGCGCTCCTCCTCCCCGCCTCGATGGGGCGGACCGACCGCGTCTGGATCTTCGGACGGGTGCTGGAGGAGGCGCACGACGGCGGACCGACCGCCTGGAAGAACCTGCGCCGGCTCGCCGGGTCGAACGTCGAGGGCGCCCCCGTCGAGGTGACGTTCCTCGGTCGCGCCGCGAAGGCGGTGAGCGGCCACGACGGCGAGTTCGAGGTCGAGATCCCCGCCGGACCCGGTGACCCGTTCCCGCCGGGCGTCCAGCGCGCCGAGGTCCGCTCGGGCCCAGCGCGCGCCGGGGCGCTCGTGCACGTGGTCGCGCCCGGCGCCCCGTTCATCGTGGTCTCGGACTTCGACGACACGGTGGCGGTCACGAACGTGCGGAGCCTCCTCGAGCTGCTCGACGCGACCTTCCTGCAGGACGAGCGGACCCAGCCGGCCGTGGCGGCCATGGCCGCCTTCTACGGCTGCCTGGCTGCGGCGAGCCCCGCCCCCGCCTTCGCGTTCGTCTCCGGCTCGCCCGTCCAGCTCGCGCCCCGCATCGCGGCGTTCCTGGAGCGGAACGGGTTTCCGCCGGCGGCGCTCTTCCTCCGCAACCTCGGCCCCGGGACGCTCTCGCGCTACAAGGAGCCGGTCCTGGAGCGGCTCGCGGCGCGGTTCCCGCAGCCGTTCGTGCTGGTGGGAGACTCGGGCGAGCGCGATCCCGAGATCTACGCGGCCTTCGCCCGCGCCCACCCCGGCCGCGTCCGGGCCGTCTACGTCCGGCACGCCCCGGGTGATCCGGGACCGCCGGCGCGGTTCGAGGGGGAGCGGCTGTTCGAGGATCCGTCCGACGCGCTCCGGGACGCGATCGGTCGCGGCCTGGCGCCGGGGTGCTCGGACGAGCGCACCGGGGTGCCTTCCGCTTCCCGGGCTCCCGACGATGCGCCGGACGCGGCGTCGAGGTGAGCCGGGCTACGCCGCCGGCGGCTCGACACCCTCCGCAGCGTCCGCGTCCGTCTCCGCGGGCGGCCCCGCCGCCTCGCGGACCAGCACCGGCGCGAGCCGGTTGTAGGCGAGGGTGAGCCCCAGGGCGAACGCGCTCGCGGCGATGCCCAGGGCGGCGTTGGCGAACGCCGGCGCGGCGAGCGCGAGGCGGAGGAGGACCGTCGCCACCGCCAGCCCCGAGTTGCGGAACACCACCGCGTAGGAGGTGCTGTAGCGCAGCGAGAGCAGCACCACCAGCACGTCGGCGAACACCAGGATCGTGTAGAAGGACTCGAAGAACTCGGCGCGCTCGCGGAGGACGGCGCCGCCCGCCAGGAACGCGAAGACGCCCACCAGCACGAGCGAGAGCAGCTTCTTCGCGGCGATGAAGCTGCGCGTCTCGCGCAGGTCGGTGGAGAGGGGCCGGTGGCGCTGCGCGGCGTAGTAGAAGCCGAGGAGGACGAAGACGGCGAGGGCACCGAAGCCGTCGGCGAGCATGCGCAGCACCGCGACCCGGGCGCTGTCCCAGGCGAGCGGCTCGCCGAGCTGGCCGAACTCCTCGAAGGAGTGCCGGAGCAGGATGAGCGAGAAGATCTCGAACTGCTTGCCGGCGGCGTTCGAGACCGAGCGGGCGATCCCCAGCACCAGCCCCACCACCTCGAAGGCGAGGAGGAGGTAGAACGCCAGCTCGACGGCGGCGAAGTGACTGGTGGGCGTCCGCCGGGCGTACGCCGCCGGCAGCAGGCCGCGCCGGTTCAGCTCGATGCCGAGGAGGGCGGCCCCGAAGACGGCCACCAGGAGGCCGGCGACGACGCGCCGGGCCGCGGCGCCGGACCAGAGGCGCTCCAGGCCATCGAAGACACGGGCGGCGAAGGCGAGCACCGGCGCGGTGTACCGCATCCCCCGCGCGGTGTGAAGCGCGCTACTTCTTCCGGAAGAGGGCGTCGAGGGCGTCCCGCGGATCCTCGGCGGGCCGGGGCGCCTCGCCGAACAGGGCCGCCAGGGCGTCGCGCGCGCCGGACGGCGCGCCCCGGCGGCGGGAGGCGCCGTCGCCGAGCTGGAACAGGTCGCAGGCGTTCGCCGCCTCCTTGTCGACCACGTGCTCGGCGTGCGGCTCGCGGCAGGCGTGCGCCGCCGACTCGTCGAGGTGGCGGCAGTTCAGGCACGCGTGCAGCTCCCCGTCGCAGGCGGGGCAGGTGGCGCGCCGCCCCACCGGCCCCTCGATCCGGACCTCCGCCCCGCACGCGTAGCAGCTCGTCGCCACGGCGGTATGATGGATCGGCTCGATGCAGGACGCGATCCCCTACGGGAAGTACCTGCTCCTCGACCGGGTGGCGATCGGCGGGATGGCGGAGGTGTGGGCGGCGACGCTGCGCGAGGGCGCGCCCGGCCGGCTGGTGGCGCTGAAGCGGATCCTCCCCACCCTGGCCGAGGACCGCGAGTTCCTCACCATGTTCCTGGACGAGGCGCGCATCGTGGTGCAGCTCCAGCACCCCGGGATCGTGCCGGTGCTGGAGCTGGGCCGGCAAGGCGAGACCTACTACATGGCGCTCGAGTACGTGCCGGGCGTCACCCTGCGCGCGCTCCTCGACCGCGAGCGGGCGGCCGGCCGCCGCCTCCCGGTCTGGCTCGCCGCGCACGTCGCCTGGCGGGTGTGCGACGCCCTCGACTACGCGCACCGCAGGCGCGACCTCGGCGGCGCGCCGCTCCACGTGGTCCACCGGGACGTCTCCCCCGCCAACGTGCTCCTCGGGTTCGACGGCGGGGTCCGGGTCATCGACTTCGGCATCGCGCAGGCGGCGATCCGGACGCGGCGCGAGGGACAGGTGCTGCGCGGGAAGTTCGGCTACATGTCCCCGGAGCTGGTGCGCGGCCTGCCGGTGGACCGGCGCGCCGACGTGTTCGCGGTCGGCGCCGTGCTCCACGAGATGCTCACCGGCGTGAAGCTCTTCACCGGGGAATCGGAGCTGGCGGTGCTGGAGCGGATCCGCAACGCGGAGGTGGCGCCGCCGTCCGCGACGGAGCCGGGCGTGCCGCGGGCGCTCGACGCCGTGGTCCTCCGCGCCCTGGCCCGGGAGCCGGAGGCGCGCTGGGCCTGGGCATCCGAGCTGCGCGACGCGCTCGTCCCGTGGTTGCCGGCCGGCGGCGCGGGCGCCGCGGCCCGGACGCTCGCGGAGCTGCTCGCGGAGCGGTTCCCGGGGGAGCTGGGGGCGGAGCGGAGGAGGATGGAGCAGGTGCGGGGGGTGGTGGGGGTGGGGTAAGACGGTGATGGCGGCCGGAGCCGCGCGGGCGAGCGTCTCCCTCCGTCCCCGTCGCCGGGGCGGCTCGAGAGCGGGGTGGACTGCGCGGCGGCTCTGCGCGCGGGGAGCGGCCCGGCAAGATCGGCTTCCATGGCCGGGCGCTCCCTTCGTGAAGTGCTCCCTGGCGCCGTGCGCGCGCCGTCCTGTGGGTCCGCCGGGCGCCCCGGGGAGGCAAGACGCCCTTCTCCGATTTCACGCCAGCGAGCGAATTCGTGCGTTCGGCGAGGCATCGAAAGTGCATGACGTTCCGTGCATGACGACCGCACGCGAGCTCTCCTCCCACCTTGCCGAGCTCCTCGCCCAGGAGCACGGCGCCATGGCCGATTTCCTCGTCGCACTGGCGGACTTCGACCAGCGCAGGCTCTGGGTCGACCTCGGCTATTCCTCGCTCTTCCACTTCCTCCACCGGGAGCTGGGTCTCTCGAAAGGCGCGGCGCACTATCGCAAGGTGGCGGCCGGCCTCCTCCAGAGGTTCCCCGAGGTCGAGGTGCCGCTCCGGGACGGGCGCCTCTGCTTCACGAGCGTTGTGGAGCTGGCGAACGTCCTCTCG